>Ga0208794_1001081_pt1 | contig 13241 bp, 11 predicted proteins | sample 32_taG_FD_184106 | JGI IMG/M metagenome (GOLD analysis project Ga0208794, IMG submission 184106) | Marine viral communities from the Gulf of Mexico - 32_GoM_OMZ_CsCl metaG (SPAdes) (version 2) | ecosystem: Environmental > Aquatic > Marine > Oceanic | place: Atlantic Ocean: Gulf of Mexico... | reverse complement strand
TAGTAACGATCCTGATTCGCTTGCTGACACGAACTTTTCTGGTGGTCTAGATGGTTCGGCTGTTACGGCAGATCATATTGTGGATGCGTTGGACGGAACGTTTGATTCAGATCCGGATGTCACGACTTGCTTTAGTGTGAATCTGAAGGACGGTGCTGTTGCGGCTCCGGGCTATACTGGTTCAGCGGTTTGGAATGCGCTTCGTACTCATGCTGCGAACAATAACCGTATCGCTCTGTGTGGGTTCACGCTGGGTGATTCGTCTGCTGATGCTAAGACTAGTGCTTCTTCGTACTACTCTGATGCTAACGCTAAGCACATGGCTTTCTATTGGCCGCACATTAAGGTTACGTCACCGAATGCTGCTGAGCTTGCTACGGGCGAGTCTACTGTAACGACGGCTACGATTAATCTTTCACCAGAGAGTTATGCGGCTGCTGCTCGGGCTAAGGGTGTTGCTAGGGCTGGTGGCCCTTGGCGGGCCGGTGCCGGTCAGATTTCAGCAGCTAAGAGCATTGTTGATTTGTATCAGGATGTGACTCCGGCTACTGCGGAAACGCTTGATAAGGCACGAATTAATGCTATTCGCAAGGTCAACAACTCGATTAGAGTGTATGGTGCCCGTTCGGCTTCTAATGATGAAACGAATTGGCGTTACATTACCCAGCAGGACACGATGAACTATATTGCGGTTCGTATTGAAGAGCGTATGGAAAGCTTTGTGTTCTCAACGATTGACTCTCGTGGTAACTTGTTTGGCTTGATTCGTGCTTCAATTAAGGCGTTTTTGAAGGGCGTTGCTTTGCAGGATGGCCTGTATGCGGCGTACGATGTAGAGGGCGCTCAGGTTGATCCGGGTTATACGGTTTCAGTATCTGCGGCGAATAACCCAAATGCACAGCTTGCTACGGGTTTGGTTAAAGCTACGGTCGGTGTCCGGGTTTCGGGTGTCGCTGATTTGATTGATATTGTTATCACGAAGAGCAATCTTAGTGATCCTCTAGTTTAAGGAGACATGATTAATGGCTAAAGCAACTCAGAGGCAGATTGTTGCCTCACTTGTACCGACCACTGTGGGTGTTGCATCTGTAGCTCCCCAGATTAACGGGGGCGGTGGCGAAGCAGGTACCTACTTTACGACCGTTAGTGGTGGTGAAATTAGCGCTGCTGTTGAAAAAATTTACGATGGCGGCAATATCCATCCAGAGGTATTGTGTGCTCCTTCTGAAATTGGTGACATTACTGTTAGTCGCTATGCTACAGACGATACTGATGATCATAATCTTCTACAGAATGTTCGTCAGTTAGTAGGTCGGGCGTATTACGATATTACAGTGTTTACGCTTAACTGTGATCTTGCGGTTCCGGGTTCTGAGCGAGTCTATCCTAAAGCACTTTTGGTTGGCTTGACTGAACCTGACGGTGATGCTTCTTCGGGCGCACCTGCTACCTATTCGCTGACGTTCTCAATTTCATCTGTGGACGACAGTCAAGAAACCAGTAACGAATAATATTATCACATTTAATATTCTTTAATAGAGAAGCGCCACCTGTTTAGGTGGCGTTTTTCTTTTTCCTTGCTTGACACCTAACGTAGGTTTTGGTAGGTTATGTAGGAAAGTTATTCTCTAGCAAAGGATTCTCGAATGACTATTCCTGTTACAAGTAGCAGGGTGAACGTGAAGGACCTTCACCCGAAGTTTAAGGCCCGTCTGGAAGCGTTCTTCGCTGATCCACGCATTGCGGGCAAGGTTGCTGTTGTTTCTGGTGTCCGCACCTACCAGCAGCAGAAGTACCTGTATGATGGCTATAAGAGCCGTAAGCCCGGGTTCAATCTGGCAGCTAACCCGGACCGCATCAACCGTGCAGGCTTCCAGGGTTCGTATCATATGAGCCAGCCAAAGTTTGATGGTTACGGTTATGCTGTTGACTTTCGTATTATCAAGAAGGGTGCTATCTCTACCACGCAGGTGAATAAGATTGCTGAAGAGTACGGTATTCGTAAGACCGTGGCTTCGGAGTGGTGGCATCATCAGCCATGCCGTGTTAGTGGCTCGAAGATGGATTGGTTCCCTGTTAAGGGTGACATTACGGTTCCGAGAGCTGCTTCGGTGAAGTCTGAGCAGGCTCAGGTGCTTGAGTTCATTGCTGCTTGCTTCAAGACTGTTGTCCGTAAGGGTGACAAGGGTCCGGTTGTTGAGTTCCTTCAGAAGCTTCTGGATAAGAACGGTTACAAGCTGACTTCTCGTCCTCGTAAGAATTCTGGTGTTGACGGCGACTTTGGTCCTAAGACGTTGAAGGCTGTGAAGCAGTTCCAGCGTGACGAGGGTCTTGCTGCTGACGGTGTTGTTGGTCCCAAGACTTGGGCAGCGCTTGCTGACTGAGTAGGTTAAAGAAAGAAAGGTTAATAATGGCTGATGAAATTATTGAGGTAGCTGGTTCTGCCCCTAAGGCGGACCCTGATAAGCTGACGGAAAGCAAGCGTCGTGTTTCTGTTCTTGACATGCTTAAGGACGAAATTTCTCGTGAGGTTACACGCCCCGAGGTTGAGATGAATGTTCCGGAGCGTAAGGGTGTTACGGTACGTTTTTCTCCCAACATTACGAACGATCAGTTGAAGGCGTGGCGTCGTAACTCCACGAACCGCAAGACTGAAGAGTTGGATTCGATTAAGTTTTCTTGCTATGTGGTTGGTAATACTGTTAGCGGTATTTACTTTAACGATGAGCTGGTTCTTGATGATGAGGGGAACGCTATCACGTTTGCTTCGCCTGTGATGATGGAGATGACTGGTACGGAGCGTCCTTTGCCGGATGCTATCCGTGCGTTCTATGGTGTTGATCCTCATCTTGAGAATGTTGCGTTGAAGATTCTTGATTACGCCGGTTATGGTGATGATGTTGATGCTGAAGACCCTACGCAGGGCTAGTTGATGAACTAGCCCAAGATCCGAGGGTTAAGGCTGCAGGTAATCTTGCTGAGGCTTTTCATTGTGATCCGATCGCTATTTTGGATTCGGATATTGATGAGTGGTTGATTCGGATGGCTGCGGCGAAAGCAGTTTCGGCTGCCCATGAGGCTAGAGAAAAAAACCGAAGAGGAACTCATGGTGGTTACTGAGGGCCGGGAATTTCTATAGAATAATAGAAGTTCCCGGTTTCTCATTTTTGAGGGGGTGTTTGCATGGCTGCAAGAGATAGAGTTGTTATCAATATTAAGGTTGATGTTGATGATGGCGAGCTAGATAAGCTTATTATTAGAATCGCTACTTTAGAGCGTCGTTTTCAGGCGTTACAGAGTCGTATTTCTAAAATGGCGACCTCTACCCGGCAGATGAATCAGAACCTGCGGAACACTAATCAGACGCTGCGTCATACAAATGATCAAGTTGATAAAGTAGGTAAAAAGTTTGCTGACGCGGCTAGTAAAATTGACGCCACTCACAAAAAGCTACAAGAGAGCAATAAGGGCTTACAGGATTACGCAGACACTACTAAAAAACTAAATAAACAAATGGACGACCACGACCGGCGCAACAAGCGTATGCGTCAAAGTTTTAGTAAGTTCGATCAGGTTCTTAAACGCGTGGTTATGCAAATAGGCAAGTTTATTATGACGCTGGCAAAGCTGTCGTTTATTGCGGTAGCAGGTCAGCTTGCGTTGTTCACGGCAGGCTTGTTGACAGTTAAACTTGCGTTGATTACAGGCAGGGCAGCGGTTCAGATCTATCAGATAGCTTTGAAAGGTTTATCGGTTACGGCTGCTGGTGTAGCTACTGCTTTGTCGGTTGCGGCTGCAGCGATGCGTGAATATAACGAAGCCATGTTAGCGCCTTCGATGGGTGGAGGGCTACAAGGCTACCAGAAAGCTTCTAGACTTTCGAGAGCTGTCGGTTCTCAAAACGCTGGTTTGCTTGGTGGAGAAAGCACCACGGCTGTAGTTGCCGCATTAGCAAAAGCTGGTGTTTCTACGGGTAGGGTTTCGCCTATTGCACGACAGCTCATTAACTTGACAGGCGGTGACCCTGCTGCCGTTGCTGCTGTGGCAAAAACTTTAGGTGGTAAAGATTTTAACGCCGCTTCGTCTGCTGTGAAGGGCGCTGCCGGGTTTAGGGCTGATTCTCTTGAGGGCGTCACTACCATGTCGCAGTTGTTGAATGCGATCCAGTCAGGGTCGGTTGTTTCGGGGGCGTATGCGAACCAGAGCGACATGTTGGCAGGCACGTTTATTGGTACGGCTAAGACTCAATTTGCTGGTTTGAAAGACCTGTTTGCTGACATGGGTCAGCCTTTGCTTGGCCCGTTTAGAGACACGATGTTGGATATTTCTCAAATTTTGAGAAGTAACTTTATTGCTTTGGGTGCGGTGATTAACAAGTTTGGTGCTGAGTCGTTTGCGCCTACTTTGACGACCATGGTTGAAAAAACTATGGATTTTGTTCGTATGAACATTTTTGATCATCTTGAAGATATTGAGCAGATGGGTGAGAACTTTGTTGGGTTCTTTAGGTCTGTTCGTGATTTCTTTGGTGACATGGCGAACTTTTTGGGCGAGTTTGAGCCTGCTGCTAATGTGGTGATCGACATGTTTGGTGCTATGCGTGGCACTGGCGGCGGTCGTAGTTTGTTTAGGCAGTTTTCTGATTTGGTTGTGAAAAACGCTGAGGGGTTTAAGAACTTTGGTGCTTCTATCGGCAGGGTTTTGGGGGCTTTGTTTGACGCTTTAGGTAGTGGTCAGAGCGGCTTTTTTGCGAAGCTGCCTTTGTTTAGCGATATTTTGGATAAGGTTGCGTCAGATTTGATTCCGGGTTTGGCTGCAACGATGGAAGGCATTATGCCTATTCTTGAGGCTCTCCCTGATCTTATATCTCAGATCGGTGATCTGTTTAAGTATACGATCGCTCCTACGTTTAAGACGTTGGCCACGATTTTAGGTTTTGTGCTTGGGATGCCGGGTGGCGGTATTTTGGGTCTTGCTGGTCTAGCGCTTATGAAGGCCCCCGGGCGTCGGGGTATGATGCGGAATATGATGGGATTGGGCGGCGGTCAGCCGAGATTCTTTTCTGAGAGAATGGCTAAGATTAATGAAAGGCGTGCATTAAAGGGACGGGATCCTTTAAATAGTGGTCATGCGCTTCGAGGTTTGGTCGGTCTCACTTTAGGTTTGGGTGGCGCAAATCAGGCTTATCAGGAAGGCTCTATGGCAGGTATGGGTACGTTGACTGCTGCTGCAGGCGGCGCTATGATTGGTTCGATTGCGGGACCGTTAGGTACTGCGATTGGTGCTGCGATTGGCGCTGGTGTTGGTATGATTGCTGGCGCTTTTGGTTCTGCCGCTCAAACTAGACGGCGTGCGGAAAATGTTAGTAAAGCTGCTGAGCGACTTAGGTCGATAAATACTGGGATGTTGACTAGTGCGGAGTTGAATGCTTTACAGTCGCAATATAATCTAGCTAATAGTTTAATTCTTTCATCTAGAATGGAGGATGCGACTTTAGGTATTTTTTCCTCGGCGGAGAACGCTAGAGACGCTGGTACGTTCCTTGATCGCTTTGGAGAAGAGTTTCCGGATATGCCGTATATTACACTTGATCAGGTTTTAGAGAATCAAGGTTATCAAGATCGGTTTTCGAGCAGTGAGTTAGGTGTTACTGTGGGTACGTATCAAACGGCAGTTGAGGGCTTTAAGCGACAAAGGTTAGACCTAATTAGTGCATTAGCTGAGGCCAACGGTATGACAGTAGAAGAGTATTCTAACGACCGTTTTGGTACGATGCTGACTATGGACTCAACATTGATGGATTTTGATAGCGTGACGGATAAGCTAAGCGAGGAACTAGATGAGGTTGTGGACACTTTTGATCGAACACAGGAAGCCATAGCTAAGCTGACTGTAAACGCTGCGGCATTAGCAGACGAGTTTGGTGTTACTTCTGATAAAGTTTTGGAACTGGCTGAAAGTCTTGGTTATCGGCTTCAACAAGGTGTAACTAATTTTCAAAAATTGGTACTTCAAGCTTACCTTCAGCCCATTGACCGGACTCAAACGTTTTTATCTGATTTTTCTTCAACACCTATTGGTATTGCTGAGAAGAACGCTACATCTCGGGCAGCTTTCACTACGTTCCGTGACGCTTTAATATCAGATACTGTAACGTCGGACATGTATCGTGATGCTATTGAATCGTTTGCGACGTATTCTGTTCTGCAAGGGGTTCGCCCAGATCTTGGTGGTCTGGCAGGCATATCTGAACTTTACGAACAGTTTGGTCTACTTCCCAAGTCGGGTACTGGTTACTTTGATGAAATTCATGAAAATTTGATGCCCGCTACGGAGGGCATTCTTAGAGATATGTCTGCGCAGTATAATATTCCGTATGAGACGCTTTTCAATACGTTATTCCCGTTTGGTACTGCGAAAGGTTTTTCTAATTCAAATGTTCAAGAGCTGGAGGCTCGTATTCGACGTGAGGAAAGAAAACGTCAAGCTATTACCGGTGGTCCTTCATTTAATACTGCCCAGGACCGTATGAATGAGCTTCAAAGTGTTTTAAGCACATCAGAGTTTGCTGCCTTTAGTACCGAGTTTAGTGGCCTTTCCGGAGGGATCGACAACGTTGCATCTATGAGTGATGCAGAATTGAACGCAATTATTACTCAAGCTGTTGTGGCTGCTAGTCTCGCTGATGCGGAGAGCGCTAGAGAGGTCGAAAACAACACAGCCTTGAAGGAAATCGCATTGGCTGTAACGAATACGCTGGGAGTTAAGCTTGATATTACTTCAGTTAATCAGATGGTGAAAATTGCTAAAGAGTTAGCAGAAAGGGGGGATGGGTAATGCCGCTTCTTCAGCAAAATATCGTACCAATCGGACAAGATAACCTGTTCCTTACAGAAGACATCAACTACACGCCTTCTACGCCTTTGCGTGCGTCGCTTCAACCGTTCCAACCAGAAACACTTACGACCACAATCGAAAATGAAGACGGCGAGGAGCAAGTTTTAGCGTTAACCGTGAATACCGAATTTACGCTTCCTGAAGGAGACACGTGGGAAGATTACAAGGTTGATTTTCCTTATGGTCCACAGAACCTGAAGTTTGATGAGTACGCAGGCAATCATCAGCAAGTTCCACGTCCTAAGAGAGCGCCGTTGTTGGTGTATGAGCATCCGAAGTTGCGTACGGTTACTTTTTCTGCTATGATTGCTGATAAGGCGTCTGGTGGTTGTGCGCCTGGAGGTGTTGAAATCATTTTAGATAATTTGGCTACGATTGCGAGAAATGGTGTGCCGTGTAGGTTTATGTATGGTATTTCGGCGTTGCCGTTTGTGGTTGCGTTGACGAAGTTTTCTTTTACGGTTGATAGGAGAAATATGTCGGGTGTGCCGACGCAGGTTTCGGTTGATTTGCAGTTGACTGAAAAGTTGCTTATTCAACAGATTGTTACAGAGTTGGCGGCTATTGTGGAGACTCCTACAACGCCTGAGTCTGTGACTGCTGCTCCTCCGCCTGAAGACGAGCTTCCTGATGTTAATAACGAGTGGGATCCGGGTGATGGATCAGACAATACCCTAACCGCTGCGGTTTTTGAATAGCTAAGGATTTAGGTTGTGACTTTAGTAGATGGTTTATTTACTGGCGAGCATGGGTTAATCGACTTGTTACGTGTAGGTGAGATTGGCGATGGTCTCATACCTATTATCGAATCTGTGACGGAGTTTGATTATGATTTGACTGCTAAAATGGTGTCGCAAATTAGTTTTTCTGTTTACGACCCCGGCTTCAACATGCTCAACAACAACTTTTTCTTAATTGGGCGAAGAGTTGAGTTCGGAATTTATCCAGGCGACCTAGATACAGAAGTTCCGGTAGACAGCGATTTGCTTGACCTAAAGTACTCACCGACTTCTTTTGAAATTGTAGCTATTGAAGCTTCTTTCGCTCAACACGACATTGTTAAAGTTACCGCACGAAGCGCAGGCATGCAGGCTTTGAAGAAAGAAAAAGGTCAGCAGTCGTTTGGAAGAATCTCCCCCACCGCTTTTGCAGAACAAGCAGCAGAGAGAGCTAACTTACGATTTTTTGGTGAGTTCACAAACGTAGAAGGGAACATTGTTAGAGAACAAAACGACGACAAAGACGAATCCACCTACGATGTTCTTAAGCGTCTAGCGAACGAGGCAGAATTCATGCTTTTTGAAGCAAACAACGTGCTGTTCTTTGCGTCCGAAAAATACATCATTGAGAAACAGCCACGCATTACTTTAAACCTACCGTCAAACGATAACGATTCTTTCTACGTTTCTAATTTGACTGTCAGAAAGTCCACAGACTCTAAAGACTCTTCGGCAACTATTCAGGTAAACTTGTTGAAGAACACTTCGTCCGTGACGTTGTTTCCTGGGGTTGGTGTTGAGGTTAAGGGCCTTAATGGGTTCACGTTGCCGTTTATGATTGATAAAGTGAATTATGATGCTTCGGCGTCTGGTTTTGTTAGTATTTCTGGTACTGCGGTGGAAGACACTGAGGATATGATGTGTGAGTTGGAGACTTTCCAGCGTGGTTCTCGTGGTGATTGTGTGAAGCGTATTCAGCAGGCTATGAATACGTTTGCTAGTGAGGCGTCTACTGGTGGCGGGGTTACGTATACGGTTAAGTCGGTTAGTTATGTTGTTAATACTGGTGGAAGCACGACGACTCGTTACAATTTGACTCAGGCTGAGATTGATGCTGTTCGTGAGTTGGGCGGTACAGTGCAGGTTACGTCTTCTAATGTTGCGTTTAGAACTTTGGCTGTTGACGGTATTTTTGGTCCTCGTACTGAGGCTGCTGTGAAAGTTTTCCAAGATAATTATGGTTTGGTTGAGTCTGGTGTTGTAGATGCGGAGACGTGGTTTTATATCAAGACTCCTGGGGCGTCTAAGGCAGAGTAGGGTTTGGGGAGATTATGCGTAGAACTAGTTTTAATACTGCAGCGTCAAATAATGTAACGCAGAGCGGCATTTTTCGGGGTATTGTTGTTTCTATAGGGTCGGATGATTTGTTGTCTGTCCGGATTCCTCGTTTGGGTTTAGAGAATATTTATGATGGTATTGCTTATGCGGGTCCTGTTCCTGCGGTTGGCGATGTTGTGTTTTTGGGGTTTTTGGAGGGTAAGTCTGGTTCTTTTGTTGCGTTTACGGGCGTGGCTTATGAGGGCAACACTGGTGCATCTACGGGTGACATTACGTCGGTGATCGCTGGCACGAATTTGAATGGCGGCGGCACGGCGGGGGACGTTACCCTGAATCTGGACGAGGATATTACCGCTAACCTGTTTGGTCCTGTTCATATCGAGGTCAAGAACACTTCAGGCGGAACGTTAGCTAAAGGCTCTGCGGTTTACGCTACAGGGTCTGTAGGCGCCTCTGGAGCGGTGGAGGTGCAAGCGTCGGATGCTGATAACGCTTCTACAATGCCTTCCTTGGGTTTGTTGGATGGTGAACTTGAAAACAATGCTGTAGGGTCGGCCACAGTTCTTGGCGTGATCCGGCAGGTTGATACGTCGTCGTATTCTATCAACGACGAGTTGTATGTTTCTTCCACTCCTGGCGTGTTGACCACTACTCGGCCTACTGGTTCGTCTGAGTTGGTGCAGAAGATTGGTCGGGTGGTTCGTGTTCATGCAACTACCGGTGAGATTTTGGTGTTGGGCGCTGGCCGCACGAACGATGTTCCTAACGAGATTAGTATTTCGGGTGATTTAACAGTAGGCGGTTCGTTCAATATTGTTCCGGCAGGCACTGTGGTTATGCATGGGGCAGGCACTGCTCCTTCTGGGTGGCTTGCTTGTGACGGGTCGGCGGTTTCTCGGACCACGTACGCTGATTTGTTTGCGTCGATTGGTACTCGTTATGGCTCGGGTGATGGGTCTACGACGTTTAATTTGCCGGGGACTGCTTCGCTCGTGCCAGTGGGTATTGCTGTTAGTGGTAGTGCTGGTGGTACGACTGTTAGCGGCTCGTCGTCTTTGAACGCTTTGGCTTTGGGTACTGAGAATGCGGACCACGATCATGATATTACTGTTGTAGCTGCTGACGCCAACCACACGCATAATGGCAACGCAGTCGCCGCTACCGCTAACCACAGCCATTCGTGGTCGAAGAACTTTACCACAGGAAACCAGAACGCTTCTCATACGCACGGTTATTTTAAAAGTAACAACAGTAACGTTGCTGCTAACACCAACAACCAGAATGCGTCTCATTCGCACAACTTCAACTCTGGTACAGTAAACACGAACGCTGCTAACGCCAATCACTCTCACTCTCTTAGCGTTGTTGCAGCCAATGCTAATCATGCGCATAACGCTAACGCCACTAATCAGTCAGCTAGTCATAATCACGACTTGAGTTCATCAACTATTTCAACCACGATCAACGTTGAACCGTTCCTGTTCATCATCAAAACGTGACGTGTCTAGGCTATATATAATCAGACGTTGACATTTCGTTGCCCTTTGGTACAATATAGAGACACAAAGGAGCTACCTATGTTTTACAAAACATTAACCCTCGTCGCAGTTCTGCTGCTTTCAGGGTGTGCCGCTGACGATCCACTCGTCGTTACCGAACCTGAAGTGGAGCCGTACCTTCCACCTGTTGAAGTTGTTGAAGAGGTGCCAGAAGTTGTGACATCTCAGACACACATTGTAAATGTAAAACCAATTAACTTAGATGTTCTAGAACCACTTACAGAAGTCGTGCTAGACGAGTACGCTTGGGGAAGCGGTGAGAACGTAGAGGCGCTACAGGTTGTTTTGGGTGTCACTGCAGACGGTCAGTACGGTTCACAAACCCGAGCCGCTCATATTGAACTGTTAGACGGTATGGGATGGAGTACAGAGAACGTTCCCGGCGCTCCGGCTGCAAGTTCAGGATCATCTTCAAACTCAAACCCTACACCGCAGTGCACTGAATGGTGGGATGTGGCACGTTCTGCAGGTTGGGCTGAAGAAGACTTGCCTAGACTTGGGCGGATCATGTACAAGGAGTCTACGTGTCGGCCAGGGGCTATTAGTCCTACGAGAGACTATGGTTTGACTCAGATTAACTGGGCTGCCCACGGAAGCCGGTTGACGGGTCTGGGTATCACTCGTGAAGATTTGCTTGACCCGTACACTAATCTGGTGCAAGCCAAGTACATTGCGGATTCGGCGGCTAGTTGGGCTGGCTGCAAGTGGCAACCTTGGTATATGTCGGGCAACTGGTGCTAGATACCTAATTCTATCAAGTTAGCTATCCCGTTAATTTTTCTGACTAGACTATAAGTGACTACATAACTTCTAGCGAAAAGGATTTTCTGACATGGCAAAACGACCTTATACCGGTTGGGACCGGAACAGCTCTGGTAGGCGTGCAGGCACTGAAGCGCTTATTAACCAAATTAAGTTTTGGAGCGGCGGGGGCCTGTGGCATAATGGCTCTTGGGTAGTGAGGCCAATGAGAGGCAAGACGAGACCTAGTGTTCACGGAACGGGTCGTGCTTTTGATATTTCTTGGCGTGGCGGAAAATACGGCGGATACGGCGACTACGATAAGGTCAAGGTTTGGTATGACTTTTTTTGCGAACACGCCGACGAGTTAGAAATTGAAGTAGTTTTTGATTACTATCCTCGCCCATACGGTCGTGGTTATAAGTGCAATAGAGGTGCTACGGTAAATTACACAAAGAAATCGTTAGCGGGAGCGCCTGGAGATTGGTTCCATTTAGAGATTTCTAATAAGTATGCCGACGATGCTGATTTTTACAATAACAAAATGCCTGAGCTGATTGCGGGCATTAAACCTGAAGCGCCTGCTAAGCCAGCGGTGGTTATTGATGCTCCAGATGTTGTTGATAACCCTACGGGCGACGATTACCCAGGTCATGCGATTCGCAGAGGGCATGACAATAAGGATGAGGTAATGATGGTCCAGTCTGAAATTGGTGTCACTGTAGACGGTGATTTTGGGCCGAAGACAGAAGCAGCAGTAAAAGCGTGGCAAGAAGCGAATGGTTTGACCGCAGACGGCGTAATTGGACGTAAAAGCTGGGAGGCTATGTTTGGCGGTAAAGAGAAGATCGCTCGTCCTTACCCTGGAAGCACTTTAAAGGTAGGCTCCGAGGGTGACGATGTTAGAGCAGTTCAGGCTGTGGTAGACGCCCACGTTGATGGTGATTTTGGGCCTAAGACTGCTACGGCTGTCAAGGCGTGGCAGGCCGCTAAGGGTTTGACCGCTGACGGACTGGTAGGTTCTAACACTTGGAAAGCGATGTTTGGTTGAGAATGTGTTATAATACTTGTGTAGTCTATTTTGGAGTGTGTCATGGCTAGAAAGAAAGCTGTTAGAAAAACTGCGCCTGCTAAACCGGCGCCCCCGGTTTTTCCGGGCCGTGCTTTGCATGAGAACTTGAGGTCGGATGTTGTGCGTCCTGTTCAGAACGTTTTGGGTATTGAGGCGGACGGCTGGTATGGTCGTAAGACTTTAGAAGCTGTTGCTGCGTTCCAGTCCAAGAGTGGACTTCAGTGCACTGGCATTGTGGACAAGATCACTTGGGACACTTTGTTCCGCTGAACACATACTAGGGAATTAACGAATAGTGCGATTCTTTTACAAAGCCGAGCTTGACAGAGTAGTTGACGGTGATACCGTTGATCTAGTTATTGACTTAGGCTTTGATGTTTTCCACAAAGTAAGAGTTCGCCTACACGGGGTCAACGCTCCAGAATCTAGAACTAGAGATCTAGAAGAAAAAGCGCTAGGGCTAGCAGCTAAAGACTATGTATCGAACTGGCTGAGCGAAAGCGACGAAATCTATATCCGCACGATGAAAGACGGTAGCGGAAAATACGGTCGCATTTTAGGGTATATTTACAACGATGAAGAGATGACTAGTTGTCTGAATGCCGACATCATTTCTAATGGCCACGGCGTCGAATATTTCGGCGGCAAACGATAGCCTTGACAGGCGAGTATAACCACTATAGAATAGCGACATGGATAAGAAGACAGTAACTGAGGCGGTTAGCAGCCAGATCCGAAAGCAAGGATCTGATGATGTTACACGTGCTTTAGATTTGCTGATTAACAAGAACGGCGTGTTCAGGACCGAAGAGAAGTGGGTCCATGCTGCGTTGCGTCCGCTTATTGAGCGAGGCTATGTTAATCGGGATGGTGCTACAATTACGATCGGTAGAGACTTTGAGAGTCTCCTGATTA
>Ga0208794_1001080_pt1 | contig 13265 bp, 34 predicted proteins | sample 32_taG_FD_184106 | JGI IMG/M metagenome (GOLD analysis project Ga0208794, IMG submission 184106) | Marine viral communities from the Gulf of Mexico - 32_GoM_OMZ_CsCl metaG (SPAdes) (version 2) | ecosystem: Environmental > Aquatic > Marine > Oceanic | place: Atlantic Ocean: Gulf of Mexico... | reverse complement strand
TGACCGGTCAAGATTTTCCGCAATCTTTTCAGCAGGCAATCTGTCGGCATTGGCTTCGATATATTCCCAATCGGCTTTTGATAATCTACCAGTCTTCACCTAAAATACTCCTTACTTTTTCAAACAAAGCCTGTTTCTTTACAGTTTGAATGCTGACGCCATTTGCAACACGAAAAAAATCATTTCTCATAGAAGGAGTAAGATTCTCCATCACCAAATCCAAAGCTTCTTGAGTAGTGATGCTTTGAAAATAATCTTCTGTAAAGGAAAGATCTCCATCATAGGAGTACAAGTCCATCAAGTTTTTCTTGGACTCGTTGAGCTTGGCATGGTTTTCAGATTCGACGTTGCTGCGAGAGTAGTTATTTCTGATGAAGGTTTTTAGCCGCCTAGATAGGTGTTTTGAAAGAAAGTTCTCAAGTGGGCGAGATTCGTCGTATTTTTCCAGGGCCTCGCAGCATATAATATATGCCTCTTGTTTGATATCATCTACATCATAATAACCAAATGTGTATTTAGGGGCAATTCTATCGATTACTTGTAGAATCGTTTCTAGTTGCTGGTCCGTCATTGTTTTGTTCCTGTAAAATATCGGCAAGTGTCACACCTGAAGGGTCAGGCTGGTTCAATTCGCGAGCAACTGCTTGCTCAAGATCTGTTGTTGCTTTTGCTTTCACGGCTGTCTCCGTTGTTTAATTCGTAAGCGAATACTTTCGTCATACCCTATTATACTCATAAAAGAGGAAGAAAATGTTAGAAATTAAGTTAAATGGCATAAATGGTGCTGGAAAGTTCGCAAAAGTATCGGCTGAAGACTATCCAGTAGTGGCACGACACAGTTGGTACTACCGCGAAGGGTATGCGATTGCCCAAGTCGATGGTCGCGAAGTAAGAATGCACAGGTTTATTATGAAACCTGAACTGGACGCAACGATGTATTCTGATCAGTATGTAGTAGACCACATTGATCGTGACCGCCTCAACAACACCCGCGAAAACTTGCGTCTCCTCTCGCACGTCCAAAACGCCAACAATCGCGAAGATAATGTTTTTATCACCTGTTTTGGCGAAACCAAAACGGTGGCTCAGTGGGGCCGTGACGAGCGTTGTACGGTGCCTTACGCAGTGTTGCGTGGAAGATTACGAAAAGGAATAGCTGCTTGGGAGGCAATTTTGGCTCCTGTTGATGCTGAGTAGGCGAGTATAGCTAATACATTTTATGTTTGAGTTGATGATCGTGAATGAACCTCCCCCGCAAAATTCTCACAAATAGTAAACCCTTCTCTTTCGAGATAAAACCCCACCCGTTGCTTATTTCCTAAAGATTATCCTGTACAACGTCGATAATTATGGTACAATCCAGTATCTGACAACCAACAAGGAAATACAAAATGCACTACATCGAAAAAGCAACCGCGAAAGTTAACGAACTGGTTCAAAGCGGAATGAAATTGAGCGAAGCGATTAAAGAAGTTGCTTCTGAGTTTGGCTTGTTTGAAGCTGAATTGTGGGCAGAATTTTAAAGGTTAGGCTTGCAACCTGCCGATAATCTATGATAGAATACCGACATGACAAACAACAATACAAAAGGAAATGCAATGTCAGCTTTCACCGCTCAGATCACAACAATCGTCGATGGTGTCGTTACCGATGTTTCTGAGGCTCCTTTTGCGAGCGAACAGAATGCTATCAGTTTTGTGTATCCATTCTACAAAAGAAGCCACAACCAGTACCGCACCTATAAGGTCCGCGTAATTCGAAATTCCGATGGCGTTGTAGTATTCGCGTAATTCAAGAGAGAGGAAATTATCATGAGAATCATCGATTTCGCTTCTGCTCTCCTGTCTGCAATGGTTGTTGGTCTGGGTGGAATGCTCGCCATTGTTGGCCTGGTTGAACTGCTCAAGGCAAGCTTCTAAGGCTAAAGGGACCGCGACGAAGCGGTCCTACGGGACCGCTTGTGTTTATCACAGTCTTGAGAAATGTCCGAAACTTTCCCGAATAATTAAAGGGTTGGGCTGGACATTGTCGATATCTATGGTAGAATATCCGTAGTCAAGCACACCTCACAAGGGAAACAAAATGAAACAGATCGATTTCAACATTCACATGACTCTGGAACGATCCCAGTACACCGTATTTGAGCAGGCTCTTGCTCGTCGCTTTGATGAGCGGTCAGCTTACATCAGCCGCTTTGGTGCAAATGGTAACACCATAGATGTGACCGTGTCATGCTGGCATGGGCATCAGGATAAGGTTATCGCTATTGCCGAGCGTCATGGTGCTGAGGTTAACTTCTGCCAGTCTATCGATGTGCGTAGCTGGACTGAGGTATTTCCGGGTTTTTAAGTGTAAGAAGGGACCGCACCCGTAATCGCGACCCATCGTGGTCAGCTTGGGTACGGTCCCTATTCTCAACAATGATAATGACCGCGACGAAGCGGTCTTGCAGGACCGCTTGTGCTTATGACTACCCTGGGAAATGTCCGAAAACTTTCCAGAAACTATGTAGAATAGTCTGTACGTGGTCGATAAATATGATATACTTCCCACGTGGCATGTGAGTCACGTTTCTTCCCCCCTCTCTCAGGAGTGTTCAGATGGATGACTTTTCTTCTCAGCTTCAGTGTGAAGATGTTTGCGGCGAAGCGGAATACTATGCTGCTCAGGAATGGGCGGCAGAGTGTGAGCGTGAGCGGCAGCGAGAACTTCAGGATCAGGAAGATCTTGGATGGCCAGAGTTCTGGCAAATGGTTCGCGATCAGGCTACTAAGTAGCTCACCCACCAAGGCCAGCCCGGAGCCTACAATCCGGGTTTCTTTCCCTCTCTTTTAAGGCTTTCAAATGTTTGTAAAAACCTCACCTTTTGATGCGGCTCAGGCTTTCCCCGTTGATTCCGTGTGGCGGGATATGAACAACGACACCCTGAGGGTTCTGGCTGTTGATGAAAATAAAGTTTGGTTTTTCATGATGATCGAGGGGGTATGGGCTGACATCTCCCCGCAGGCAATTGATATTCAACAAGCGGTTGCCGATTGGATTCCAGCCAGGGGGGTTTGATCGCAAGGTGTTCCACAAGGGACCGCGACGAAGCGGTCCTACGGGACCGCTTGCGTTTGTGCTGTTCTTGGTAAATGTCCGAAAACTTTCCCATAAAGTTGGAGGAATAGTATGGACATAGTCGATACTTATGATATAATTCAAAGCCATGTGACAAATGAGTCATTCGGTTTTCTGGTTTGGTTAGTCTTTCGGAGGATATTTTAACCCGCGTTTGGTTCGATTCCCGCTGTCCATCGAAGATGGTATTTGGAAGTCCGGAAGTCATGTTTCTGGTCGCGACAAAAGGCAAGGGTTAAAATTAGCTGCAATGCCCGAAGCGGTACGATGTGCCCTGTGAGTCGAGACTAACCAAATCAGGAAACCTCTCCCTCTTTCTTTAGGAAATCTGAAATGCGTTTGTTCTTCAAAATTTTCGGCTTGTTCATTGCTGTTGGTCGTCAGTTTGGCAACTGCTTCTCACCCGCGTTGGTGCTGGAGTGGTACGGCGTTCGTCGCCGTGTTTCCTCTTATTCTCTCAGTCGTCGGCCTGAGGCTCTTGATCAGCCCGAGGTGTTTTACCACCCCGCGTGGGCAAAATTCACTATCCGTACCCGTCGCGGCACGGAAACCGTAATCTACTGGCGTGGGTGGTTCCGGTTTGACTGGAACTCTGAGCACATTGCTCAGCGGTTTGGCAAATGTGAAGACCATTCCAATTATGGTGGTCCGGTTGAATTTTATAGTTATCGGGGAATTCTTGGCACCCACCAAGCACTTTAGGGGATTATCATGGCCAAATGGTTTAAACGAGAAGTGTCCGAGTTGGAAAACCTTCAGAATGTCGTATCTGATCTATGGAAAGATCGGTACGGCGTTCGCCCTCGGAACTTCACCGCAGAGGAGTGGAGTTCTCGGAAATACCTTCAATGGGTATACGATGGTCTGGTTCAGGATAATATTCTTGACCCTCCCGAGTAGTCTCAAACACCTTATAAAGGCAACCGCATGAGGATACTTAGAACGATTGTTTTAATGCTGCAAGCGGCCAATCCCCTTTACGATCACCCTATAAAGTGGGCGACTTGGAAGCAATTTTGGGAGGCAACTGCAAGAAAACCATAAGGGACCGCGACGAAGCGGTCCTACGGGACCGCTTGCGTTTATGGCAGTCCTGAGAAATGTCCGAAACTTTCCCAAATAATTAAAGGGTTGGGCTGTACATGGTCGATATATATGGTATACTTCACTATCTGAAGTTGAGTTTCTTTTTGTTCGGGAGTTTTGAGATGGATGACTTTTCTTGCCAGATTCAGTGTGATGAGATGGATGCTCAGGAATACTATGCTGCTCAGGAATGGGCCGCTGAGTGCGAGCGTGAACGGCAGGAACTTTGGGCGTGCGTTGACGAAGTAGAGCAGCGTGAGGAAGATTGGCGAGAGTTTTGGGCGGAGGTGCGAGCTAATGCGTGATCGAACTACGGAAACCCTGATTGCCCTAGTTATGGGGCTTTTGGGGTTTGGCGGCTGGTATTATCTTTTGATCTGTTTTCAGAATATGGGAGTTTGAATTATGTACTACATTGCTTTCGACGGTTTCGATCTTTTCAAGCTGCACTTCGCAACCCGCGAGGCTGCTCAAAAACACCTCGATGATAACTACATGAAACTGGCACGCCATTGCCAGTATCAGGTGGCGGTGTATAAGAAGTGAGCCAGGCTGGCACATTAGGACCGCGACGAAGCGGTCTTGCAGGACCGCTTATGTTTGTGCAGTTCCTTGGGAATACTTCCCGAAATCTCTGAAATACTTTGGGGATTGATCTGGACAGCGTTCAGCCATATGGTACAATACCCGTATCTGACAACCAACACCCTGAAGGAAAAACAGAATGAACACTCAGCCTTACTGCGGATTCAACAGCATCGAAGACCTGAAAGAGGATACCGCCCGCCTGTTCAAGGAAGCAATTGTGGTTCCGAATCACCTTCTGCCTGAAGAATACCAGAATCACAAGGAATGGGATTTGGGCGATAATGGTGAGAAGATCTACGGCCCTACACTTGCACAGATTGAAAATCACTACAATAAAAAGTATGCCGAGAGTGATGAACGTCGTCGCCATGCTGAGGAGCGTGCTCGTCGTGTTGAAAACTATCGTGCTCAAGTTGAGACAACTGGCGAATTCGAGTATGATGAATTTGTGCTCGATGCGGTTTCTTCCGGTCGACCGTCTGTTGAAATCGGCGAACTATTCTGATAAAAAGAGGGAAGTCCTAAAGTATATCGCTGGAAATTGACGATAATTATTGTACACTTCTGATATCTCACACACTTCAAGGAAAAACAAAATGCTCTTCAATGTAACTGTTCAGCGAGAAAATGGAATTCTGGAAACCTACAAAAATGTAGACGGAAGAAAAAGGAAAGATCTGGCGGATTTGAATGTAAAGAACGGGACAGCAATTGGATCACCCCGCTTTGCTGGTTTTCCTATCGTTTCAGTAGAAAAAGTACCACAGGAACAAATCAATGCAGAGCTTAGCTATTTTAACAAGTTCGGAACTGAATGCGAATGACGGACTTCACCTGTTTTTGATCGCTATCGCGATTCTTGCTTACACTCTTTTTATGGCAACCTACTGGGACGAATTATGATTTCCGCTTCTCACCTGCCCGCGTACAATCTTTCAGAGTCTGCCCGCTCCGAAGCCAAACGAGCCGCCCAAACGGTTTGGGATAATCTTTCAGAGCAAGAAAAAGAACTGATCACAAAAGAAATTAAGGCGGGACGTTGGAATGATTGAACTGCCCGACTTTGCAACCTGTACAGCTTTGCTGTTTACTCTCCCTTTACTTTACTGGCTGGTTTTTGACAATGACAGAAAATACTAAAGACGCAATCATTGCAATCGTTATGGGGGTTTTGGGTTTTGCCGGATGGCTTTACCTGTGTTTGTGTTTCCACAATATGACGGGAGTTTAGAGAAAAACGGGGTGGCCGCCAATCCTGGCAATTGGGACCAGGTCGGAAGATTGTAGAAAGATCGCCCCCATTTTCTCATTAATGACCGCGACGGAGCGGGGCCAATGGCCCGCTCATGTATTTCGGTAATCTTTCTGAATAAATCCCATCTTTTGACTTAAGCTGTTGACAACAAGCGTCGATATAGTACAATAAGGAAGTAACGCAAACCATTAAAAAGGAAAGACAAATGCAGTCAGTCGGATCAGATGGTACGGTTTATGTTCGCAATAGTTTAGCTCTTGACGTTGATTTGCAGATGCTGTATGTTGAGCATGAGTCAACGGGCGTTTTCAATACGCTGACAATTCAGACCCATAAGCTGACCGGTGGAACAAACATCAAAGAAGAGTTAGCTATTTACTTTGACAATGCCGAGCAAGTTAATTACCTGATTGAATCACTTCAGAAACTGGAAAGGGAAATGGAGTAATGAACATGAAAAGTATTACCCGTGCGGAATACCTCAGCAACAGCAGTGAACTGCGTGACGCTTACTGGCGGCAGTTTGTTACTGAGCAAACTATCCGGTTTGTGGAATCCAGCATCGGGGTGGAAAAATTGCAGGCCAGCACTTGCAAAAATCTGAATGATGTGGTAAACTGGCAAAATGGCGGTCGCTCGTGGTTGTGGGATTGCTCCCCGGTCAACACAGAACTTCTGAAAGAACTGGGAGAGTCAGACTGTCCTTCGACTCGGACCTGTGTCGGAAAAGCCGCCGCCCGGATTATTCTTGAATCTGTTGAATAGGTGACAGGATGAAACTGATCGATCTGGCAATAAAAAAGTATCACGACCTAAAACGTGAGAAGCCAAATCTAACCAAATCACAACTGGTCAATAATGCTGGTTGGGATGGTGCGGGCGAATGGACCTGCTGCTGTTGTGGGCGAATGATAGGTAAGAACCTAAAGGGCGAAAGTCCGTTTCTGATGGCTCGGCAGCACTCTGAAAATTGTGGTAAACTTTCTAACTTTGACACTCAGGAGAATTGACATGGATTACGAAGATCTGGCAATGGAATCAGCTATTTGACCTTGGATTGATGACGATCTGGCCGGAATGGAACTTGAACCCTGGGATGATTACGAGGATTAGATAATCGAGTGTGGCACCGGTGGGAATGTCGGCCCCCGGTGCCCCTCCTTTTCTAATAATGACCGCGACGGAGCGGGGCCTGTGGCCCGCTCATGTATTTACGATTCTTTTCCCACAAAGTCCCAAAATTGTGCTAAAGATGTTGACAAAGGATGTCGATATAGTACAATAAGGGAGTGACGCAGATTTGACTGACTTGTTTGGGGTTAACGCGATGGCATATGAATATTCAATTACCGACGATTGTACTGGCAATAGTGTAAAAATTGTGGCATCCTGCCTTGATGAAGTATTTGATTGGATGCGGAAAAACTGCTGGCCGACTGAAGGCTCATGTTTAATAAAATGGGAATCTGAGCACGGATCTCATTCTTACAGATAAAGGGAAACTAAAATGTTCGGACTTACTGACAGACTATCAATCAGGCACGTTCCATTCAGAAATGGCTATACCGCCAGCGTAGCTAAGTATAGTGCTAGGGATTATGAAGTCGCTGTTCTATTCAATGGCAAAATATGCTGTGATACCCCAGTAACAAATGATGTTGTTCGATGTGGAACCATTCAGGAAGTTACTAAGATTCTGATTGAAGTTTCTGCTCTCCCTAAAAGAGAAGGCTAAGTTGATGAAAGTTGAGAAATACGCTTTTCCCGGTGGATATCCTCTGTTCTACTATGTAGAATCTGACGATGGAAAGTTTCATTCCTGCCCGTCGTGCATCAATCGCAACAGGGTGGGAAAGAATGTGACCCGATGTGATGGGCACATTAACTATGAAGATGACTCGCTTTACTGCGAAGTCTGTAACGAAGAGATCGAAGCAGCGTACGGGGAGAAGGTTTATAAAGATGTGTAATTTTTGCAGAGAAGAAAAGCAGACCGGAAGCCTTACCCTTTATCAGCGGGTTTTCCGGTTCTGCTCTGGCGAGTGTTTGACTAACTGGTTGAAATACTACCATTACAACAGGGAGTGGTAAGATGATTATTAGGACATATTACATCGACGGATTGTGGGGTTTTGAGGTCACTTGCCGCAACACAGGCTACAAAGAAAAACGCTGGGGTTTTTGTTCTCAAGCCTCGGCAATGTTTGGGGCGAACTATTTCGAATTCAGTATCCCTATCGAGGAAAGACGGGAAAAATGCAGGACGATGGCCCAAAATTCGTAAGCATGGCACAACAGAGAAGGAAAGAAATGGCAGACCGTAAACTGTTTCTGACCAAAGTTGAAAACCAGAGGTTCAAGACTGCCGAAGTCAGAACGCTGGGGACATTTATCGGGATTGCTAAGTCCTGGGTGGATGATGACGGAATTGCCCAATTTGAAGATCTCAACGGCGGGATCTGGTCTGAAAATGATCTAAAGAACTTCGTTTTGTAGGAAGGTGATTGAAATGCAAAGAAGGGTTCCGTTTGATACACTCATTGAAATGATCAACGCTGTTGATGGCAAAGGGAGTAAAATCCTAAAAATCGTGCAGGACCAGATTGAGGATTTAGAGAACGAACTTGCCGCAACAAAAAAACTTCTCAATATTATCAAACAGCGAAACAATGAGGATATATAACCGCGACGGAGCGGGGCCTGTGGCCCGCTCATGTAATTCGGAATCTTTTCTGAATAAGCCCCATTTTTTAGCTCAAGTTATTGACAAACATGGTCGATATAGTACAATAGTGGAGTAAGTCAGAGACAAGTCGCACTGTAAGTCTGGCCCAACTGCCCTGCGGGGCATGGTGCATGATGTGGCTTCTGTGGGAGGTAGCGGAGTAGGTGGTTGAGGTAGTCTCTGATCCGGTATCAGACAGTACGCCGATGTAATGCAGTCCACCGCTCCGCTTCTCTTTTTCTTATTCTTAAAACACTATGGGGCTTCTCGATTGGTGAGACCCGGACGCTACTTTTTGCCACAGGGTTTAGACTCTATTCCTTGAGCGGGGAATGACCTAACGGCGTGACAAATTGCCGGATTAAGGCGGGTTCAACTCCCGTAAGCCCTTGCCTATACTTTTTATCCCGAAGGAAAAACCATGAAACCTGATAAAGAAACATTTGAAGCGATCATCGCAGACCTTGAGGAGACACGTAACTTCTTCTTCAAAGAAGTCTTTGCGAAACCGGCTCCCCTTGACGAACCTTATTTTCAGGGATTCAACGCCGGATTTAAGGCTGCCATAACTCAGGTCAAACGGAGAAAAAAACTGTTTATTGGTGATTGACATTGAAGGTCGTTATTGTACAATGACGATATAAGAAAAGCCCACTTCTTTAAAAGAGAGTAATCATGAGCAACGTCAAGCCACGAGTTGAAAAGAGCTTTGAAGTTCTGGAACATGTTGATCCCACCAAAAAAGTACGGGTTTACCGGAATCTTCACAAAGGTTGCATCAGTGTTCGGCAGGGTAATCTGGTTAAGTGTCACACTGATAATGTGATTTTGCGAGACTTCAAAACAATCGTCAGTAAAAAGGGTCAAGAACGTGTTCGCCGTGAGAAAGCCAAGAATGTTCATGCCTTTATTGAAGGCTATGTTGTCAGCCATGTGGAGACATACCGGGATGAAAACCAGCAAAAGATTATCGACTTCGAATGGGGAGAGTTGTACTACAATCCATACAAAACAGACGACTGGACGGAACTTGAAACGGGTAAAGCTGTTGACTGTGGAAAGTATGCTGATATCGCTACTGATTTTGTTCTGGCCTTTAATTACCTTTACAGCCCTTCTGTTGGAGCTTAAGAAATGAACTTCAATCTATCGCAAACAGGCATGATCCACACAACTCAAGAATTCGACGTTTTTGATACCGGACCAGAGGCACAAGTGGAAATGGAAAGTAGTGCGAACTACTTCGAGGGAAAACTGGAAATCAAAAGACGGTACAGTGTAAATAAAACGCCGGTTCAGCACACGCTGACGGTGAGATTTGAGAGCCTGAAGCTGGTGGACGATATGATCTCAGCTTTACAGGACGTTCGCAGCGAAATGATGATTCACACAGACTTGGTGGAAACCTAATAATGAAACCTAAAGCAACAAAAAACCCGTGGAAAGTCTCAATGGGGCATCAGATGCACGATCTGGGATGTGGCCGCCATCAGGATCGTAGGGAAAAGCGGCAGCGTACCCGACAGGCTGCCAAGTCCGCAGCCATCCGGGAATACCAATAACCCCTAATTAACCGCTGCTCTTTTTAAAATGAAGGAAGAACCATGCAAACCCCCGTGAAAGTATACACAATCTACCGCGACAGCCACGTGTTCATAGAAGAGACACATGGAACTATCGACCATCCATTACGAGCAAGAACACAAGACTTCTACTTCGGAGGAAGCGGCAACACGCCCAACGAATGTCTAATTGGTGTCATCCAATCCATGAGAGAAGCGGCTGACAAACTAGAAGAACAAGTAGAGGAGGAGGAATAGACCGCGACGGAGCGGGGCCTCTGGCCCGCTCATATAAACACCTCTTCTCACTAATGGGAAATGTTTCTCAGACAAAAAAGCTCAAGTATGTGTTTGACAATGTCGATACTTATGATATACTCGTGACATACCCGACAACAAACCCGGAGAGTAAAATGCAGAAGTTCGCAAAAAAAGGTAATGAGAAACTTGGTGAAGGTGCCGTCGTCGTTTCGCGTGCCGTTGGTGATTCCTGCCCACCAAGCTGTGCATTCCTTGGGGATGGTTGTTACGCTGAAAACACTGAGAAGATTTATAAAAATTCTCGTGCTGCCGGTCTGGTTAATATGCTGACAGATGTTAACCTGATTCGATCTATGATTGTGTACGCTATTAAAAAAGTTAAAGACATTCGCTGGCATGAACGTGGCGATTGGTTCAAGGATGGCGAGCTTGATCGTGAATATATCGACAATGTTGTAGAAGCGTGCGAAGGTTTGGTCGCTCAAGGTCACGAACTTCCGAAAATGTGGTTTTACACTCACATTTACGATTCTTATATCGTTGATAGTCTGTCGCCATATTGTACGGTGTACGCTAGTGTTCACAATATCGCTGACAAGCGGGAAGCCGAAGCGGCAGGGTTTAAGCTGTTCGCATGGTGTGACACTGACCTGAATTATGCCCCAAAGAAACCACACCCAACAGCGAAGAAGAAGGTAAAAGAGTGGCAAGATAATCTTCCGAAGTTGGTGGTTATCGATAACGAGCGGTTCATTACCTGTCCGGAAATCAAACGCGGGCGGGGAAAAGTCTCTTGCTCGAAGTCTAAGAATACAGTAGAGTGCCGATTGTGTATTGACGGTCTCGCAAATGTACTGTTCCCCAACCACTAAGGAGGCATTTTGTCAAAGCTTTTTCAAACTTGTCTGCTGATCATCGGAATCGGCATCTTTCTCGGAATTTCTGGATATAAGGAATAATCATGAAACCCACAATTTCAGTTGGAACTAAGCTTCCACAAGGCGTCGTCTCTGCAATTCTCAATAACGGGGTAGAGATTGAAAATCCCGACGGAAGCACGAAAACCGTGTTGACATTCGCAGAGGCGGAGGCAGCCGTCAGAAAATAATGGAATCCCAGGCGGGCACCGTACCTTCCTCAGCGGTGCTCGCCGCATTTTCTCAATAATGACCGCGACGGAGCAGGCCCAGAGGGCCGCTCATGTAATTATTTCTCACAAAAAGGAACGATCTTCCCGTGTTTGGTTATGGCAAATCTCATAAAACGTCCAGAAAAACCTAAAGAACTGGCATTGACAACGCCGATAACTATAGTACAATCAAAGCATGAGACACGAGTGTGTTTCACCTTCTTTCCCTTCCTTCAAGGAATTTGAGAATGTCTAAACAGACATCGTACAATGTTGACGGCTGCCGGGCGTTCGTTCACACCTGGAGTAACCTTGCTGGTAAAAAGCACGCTGTTTGTAGGATCTGGATTTCAGATGTTAGCAGGAGTGTGGAGTTTAATAGCCGGAGGGATGCTGCGAAAATCCTTCAGCGAGCAAGGTCGCTCGGCCAGAAAATTGAGAAATTTGATTGACATTGGCCATTGGTATGGTACAATGTATCCCGTGGGACACACGTTGTGTCCCTTTTCCCTCCCTCCTTTTTAAGGAATTTTGTAATGAGTGCATCATCAGTAACCCCGTCAGAAGGTCGTGACCACGTTGCTAAGACGTTCAATTTCAGTGTTGATAAGTTTCCACTGTCTGGCCCGGATGGAATGAAAACCAACGGCGTGTACGGTCTCTTCAGAAGTGACAATGGTCAGCATGTTGGTCGACCGTGTTCTAAAAAGTATTTGGCTCATCAGACTGAGGATGTGCTGGCTCTTTTTGATGCTGGCTCAGAAGCTTTCGATGGTCAGGTTGACGTGAAGTGTCACTTCCGCGATGGTCACTATGTTTCCATTGCTCCCACGCTGGAATATCGCCAGTCGATCTACGGTGACAAGGATAACGTGTTTCCGCGTATCATTATCAACGCTGGTTATAATGGTCAGTCATTCAAGGCCGTTATGGGGTACTATCGTGACCTCTGTGACAACATGGCTATGATGACCCGTGTTGAAGGAACCAGTGTTGCGATTCGCCACACTTCCGGTCTGCGGTTCAAAATGGATTCGCTGGTATCATCCTTCGAGACTCTCAAAGAATCATGGGGTGATCTGCACAGTCTGATTGCTCGACTTGAGGGGCAAACTGCCAGTGCGGTTGATTTTCTAAATGCTGTTTATGGCCAGCCTGATGAAAACTCAAAGAAGGCAATTACCACACATCGAAACCGTACTGAAGAAATTTGGTATCGTCTCGACAGTGAACGGTATCGCTCTGGCCGTCCGCAAGCAATCAACCACGAGTATTCTCTGTGGGAACTTTACAACGCCGTGCAAGGTCATCACCAGCACAAGCGAACTGCTGCCCAGCGATCTGGTGCTGCGGAAACTCCGTCATACTTTGAGGATGTTCTGCGGGCCGCAAATGCTCCAGCCGTCAAGAAAGCGGAAGAACTTGCTCTTGAACTGGTAGCGTAGTATTGTAGAATCATGGTGGCCCGCAATGGTGCGGGTCGCCTTCAGGATAACTTTCTTTCTTTAATTGGAGAACTAAACAATGGTTAACGATCTG
>Ga0208794_1001079_pt1 | contig 13307 bp, 21 predicted proteins | sample 32_taG_FD_184106 | JGI IMG/M metagenome (GOLD analysis project Ga0208794, IMG submission 184106) | Marine viral communities from the Gulf of Mexico - 32_GoM_OMZ_CsCl metaG (SPAdes) (version 2) | ecosystem: Environmental > Aquatic > Marine > Oceanic | place: Atlantic Ocean: Gulf of Mexico... | reverse complement strand
TAGGAGGATTCCTAAATCATTCAGATAAACCTAATTGTAAAATAGAATCAGATGAAGCTGGTACAATAAGAAAGCTCTTTACACTAGAAAAAATTGAACTAGGTAAAGAGCTAACTGTAAAGTACAGCTGGTATGATCCAACTAAAAAATAATTATTTAACCTCACAGGCTCCGCCTGCACATGCTAATTCTCCTGATAAATTGGTGTTATCATCATCCTCAACAACTTTAGAAAGATCAACATCCATTAAAGACTTAACCATTTGATTAAACTTTCTTTTTGAAATATCTTCAAATGGAGCTTGAGTATATGTACCACCATCATAAGGCAAAACAGATAAACCATTATAATGATCCCTATTCTCCCACATCCACTCACCTGCCATCTCCCAATCTTCTTGTTTAAGACTTACAGTAGCAGAGACATTGTGAGTATTAGAACCCGTTCTATGACCTGGCTTAACCCATTCAGTAGCCACTTTCTTAATTCTCTCAAGAAGTGCAAAAGGAGACTCTGTTCTAAGTATAGATCCTTCTGGAGCTGATTGTGGTATACTAATTACTGCTGTATCATGACCACGGAATACACAGTCTTCTACTAATTCTGGGTGGTTATTTACCAAATATGTATAGATAGATTCATTTTTACCTACACGTATTCTTCTTACATAGTAGTCATTATGCCATGCATGAATACCAGACGATGTACCTAGAGTTAATGATGTTGTACCAGCAGGTTTTACAGTAGTTGTTCTAGCTGATCTTTTAATACCAATTGTCTTAGCAACACGTGCGTTTTCTTTCTTAACTATTTCAGCTGCTTCTGTCATATCATAACCAAGTATTCTACCAGAACCAATCCCAGTCATAGACACACCAATAAGGGCATCTTTTTCTGTAGTCTCTTTCCATACAGGTCTTAGATAATGGAAGTCTGTATATCCAGCCTGTAGTGTTCCAATAAATGAAGCAGCTTTAACTCTTTCATTTAAATCTTCTTGTGACTCAATAGTAGATACGTTTACTTCACATAAGTTACAAAACTGAAAAGGTCTTAGAGCTATTTCACAACATGGATTAGTACCCCAGTCCTTATCATTATTAAAATAAATACCAGGCTCACCAGCACCAGACAACTCAACACGTTTCCATAGATCCATAAAAAAGTCTTTAGTTATTTTATGTCTCATAAGTACTGCTGAGTTATTAGCTCTACCACGTTGTGGGTTTAGTTCCCACCATGCACCAGATTTACAAGCAATCATTTCACTGTCATCAGCACTAAATAAACTGATAAGAGCAGCACGTCTAATACCACCAGCAAGAACAGCATCTGCAATGTAACAAACCATATCATGTACTTCAAGTGTACTTAACTGATCACCATCTTCTTTTGCATTTAGTATGCCTTCTACTTTTAATAAACATTCCTTAAGTGGTTGAGGACCAGGGGCTTTACCTCCAGATGTAACAAGTCTAGCACCTTTAGGTCTGATGTCAGAAAAATCAAATACAATTTTAGATGACCTACCATTTAGGTAAGACTTAACTAGAACTTTGACTGCGTCAGCCCAACCTTCTATACTATCACCTATCAAGTATCTTTTGGTTCTTTTTTTATAAGGTTTATTTATAGGAGGCAGCTTTGCTACATGATGTCTTTGAACAGAATAACCAACACCAGTTCCACCAAGAAGAAGGAACATACACTCACTAAAAGATTCTAGACTATCTATAGGAAGGTAAGCACAATTATATATTCTATTAGGACTAATCTCAATTGGTTTACCACCAAATTGCATAGATCTCATTGAAGGTAAAACCTTCTTATCATATACAAATTTATATACATCCTCTATCTCTTCTTTAAGAGCAGGATAAGTTTTAATATGCATAGCTTTGTTTCTTGTTACAAGCTCTTCCCAAGTCTCCCTTCTTTTTAATTCAGGAATGTACTTAGCGTATTTCATGTGGACAGTGATGTCACTCAGAATTTGGTTATTTAAATTCATGTCAGTTAATTTTTAATAAGTTAATGTTTATTTGAACCTCTGGTAAAGTTTTGAGGGTAATTATAATATACCAATTATAATTAGGATACTGAAATATTTACATATGAAACTTTGAAAAAAATGAATCCTAGTTCTATGTTAAAGGCAGGATGCCATTTATTTGATTCTTCAACCTTAGTTTCATACTGTGATATAGACAGGCCAAACAGGCATGTTTTAGGTAAAAATTGAAAAAGTATTTGATGTCTTTTAATCTTCATATTATTTTAGTTTTATTATTATTTTTTGTATATTATAAGTGTACCATGTGAAAATGGTCAACAATTATTTATATATATTTAATCATGGATTGGAATCTAATAGGCACTATTATCATTACAGCACTAACTGTGCTAGGTAGTAGTGAGGCGTTTAAGTTTTACAAATCCAGACTAGCATTGAAAAGCAAAAGTATGGATTTACAAGGAGAATACAAAGAAGATCTTAAGAAAAGAGTCAATAGATTAGAGGTACTTCTGACAGAATCTTCCAAAGAAAAAGATGATCTTAGATTATGTGTAATTAAATTAACAGAGGAAGTAGCAACTCTGCGTGAGAAAGTTAAGTTTCTTGAGGCAGAGAATGAACGTCTTAAAAAAATATAATTATGGCAAAAAAGAAACAAGCTGAAACACACTCACAGAGGTTAGCAGATGCAATGAAGTCTATTTATACTGCGTCAACTCCACTAACGAGTATACTACCAGTACAAGAAAAAATAGAAGTATCAGAGTCATCACAAGCTGCAAGAACAAAAGGGACTAGATCACCAAGTACATCAACAATGCCACAGAAGTTATTGTTGCAAATTACAGATCCAGGTGATGCTCCACGTCAACCAACTGTAGTTGCTAATCCAGGAACAATGGCAAGTCCTAATTTTAGTAATGCAGGTTTTAGAACTATTCCTGCATCATTTAGTGCTGCAAAAGGATCTTGGAATCCAGCTCACCCTGCTTATAGACAAGAAGCTGGTCAAATGCAGACAGCGATTAATGCCTATAATAATTATACATCAGCTTTAGCTACATATAATAGAAATCTGTCTGATTATAATACAGCTGTTGCACAAAGAGCATCACAAACCAGAACTAATACTACAAGAACAAGTCAGTATCAAAAAGATCTTGCAAAGTTTTTTGCAACATCTGGTAGCAGTAAAGTAAGTAAAAAAAGAGCAACAAGAACAAGAGGTTCTAGAAATCCTTCAACATCAGGATCTAAAGGTTCTAGAAAATAAAATTTAAAATTATGGCTAGATATTATAGAAAATATAGAACAGGAGGCAGATCAGTGCCGGGAATGTATAAAGCTCAAAATGGTGATGAGACTACATCACAGCAAACTACAAATAAATCAGGAAGTGATAATAGACCTGTAGGTCCCATACCACCTAACATGCAATCAATGAATCAAAGACCTATGGTTCAAGATTCTGCAGTAGCTCTAGCTACTCAAAATGCAATGATTGACATGCAAATGAAAGAAGCTGCTGCAAGACAGCAGGAGTTAGCAAGAGTAATGCAACAAATGCAGATGCAGAATATGCTACTACAACAACAAAATGAATTACAAAAAACTCAAATTCAAAAAATGGATTTAATTAATAGTGCTAGAACAACACAGAAAAAAACTGGTGCTACTAACTCACCTAAACGTAGAGGTGGAACTATTAAAGCTAAAAGAGGAAAGAGAGTTGAAATTTTATCATCAGGTAATATGATGAGACATGGAGGAGGAATGGGAAGAAAAGGTAAGTGTTTACCAGGAGGTAGATTTAGTAAAAGGAGATAGTCATGGCAAAAGAGTTAAATGAAGATACATCATTTAAGGTTAGTGTAAAAACTTTAATAGCTATTGCTATTGCTCTGTCAACAGTAATAGGTATGTGGTTTGCATTGCAGGCAGATATAGAAGAAGCAAAAGAACTACCTGTACCGCCACCACCAGATGTTACTAGAATGGAGTTTGACATGAAAGATAAAAACATACGTTTAACAATTCAAAATACAGCTGATGATGTAGAGGAAATAAAAGATGACCTTAAACGTATGGAAGAAAAAATAGATAAACTAAGATAATAATTAACTTTAAATTAAATAAAAAATGGCAACAAGTGTAAAATTTAATCTGACTTTGGCTTCCTCAGATCTTACTTCAGATACACTATCTGTTCAGGTAAATAATACTGACTCAAGTGTAACTAAAGGAGGTTTATTAAGAAGGAGAGCTGGAGGTACAGCTACTGGTTCATCTCAACTTTTAGTTGATAAAGATGATTACGCAGCTGGAGCAAGAGTCTATGTTAAAAACTGTGAAACAACTGCAGGAGAAACTATTTCTATATCTCTTGATGGTGGATCAACAGAACATTTAACAATAGGTCCTGGAGAATGGGCATTATTCCCATGTCAAATGACAGCTGATATTCATGTCTTTGGTAAGACTATTACTAACATTGTAGAATACGGTGTGTTTGAATAATAATTAATTAATAAAAAATAAAAAAATGGCTACATTAAATGCAACATCATATATAGAAGGAAAAAACCTTACAAGTCAGGTTGACTTCTTAGTAGATTATACTAAACAAATAGCAGTAACTCAAGGTGGTATTGTAAGAGATAATATTACAGCAGTATCAGGTGCTCCACAAACATTACTTGCAAATGCAGATTATGCTGAAGGAACAAAAGTTTACTTGAAAAATGCAGGTACAATTGATTTGTACTTTAGATTTGGTGGTGTAAGTACTGATTATGTTAAAATAGCACAAGGTGAATGGGCTTTATTTCCATGGAAAGCAGCAGCAGATCTTAAAGTATATGCCGCTTCTGGTGCAGGAACTTTACTTGAATACGGAGCATTCCAATAATGAAAGATCCGGTTTGGAAAATATTTGCCTTCTATCTGCTTTTACTAGGTTTAGTTTTTAGTAGTTCAACAGCATTTAGTCAAATATCTGTAGTACAATACAATGCAGATTGGAATGATGCTAATAAAGTTGAGTGGCTAAAAAAATTAACTGATGTAGATAAATTTAAAAATGTGTGTATAGTTGAAGATCCTAAAGCACAAAGTAAACATTCTATAGTAGTTGTTCCTACTATTATTGTTTTTAAAGATGGAGAAGAAGTAAAAAGATACCAAGCTGATATATCATTTACCATGAAAGCTACAAGAGAAGAGATCCAAGAGTTTATTGACGAACTTGTAATGAGTGATTTTTAAAATAAAAGTATGAAAAGAATATTATTTTTAATATTATTATTACCTAATATAATATATTCCCAAAATAGTTGGATTAATGTACAATTATTTACAGACAACTATGCAGAAGAAACATCATGGACAATAACACCTCCAGGTGGTTCACCAATTATTGCACAATCTGACTCTACTTTAACTGATCTAACTTTATATTCAGATACAATTCCATTAGGTGGAGATATTATTGTATCTATATTTGATAGTTATGGTGATGGATTAGGTGCATCTCAATGGAATGGAACTGATGGATGGTTTTTAGTTCAGAATGATTGTCAAGATACAATATTATATGTAGCAGGTGATTTTGGTTTAAGTTATATAGATACATTAACAATAGCACCATGTGCTCCTCCTGTTATAATTCCTGGATGTACAGATACAAATGCAACAAATTATGATTCAACCGCTACTCAAGATGATGGGTCCTGTACCTATCCACCTTGTGGCGGTTTTCTTAGTTCTAGTGCATCACAAACATGTTTACCTGGTGGGCAAACACTTGTATTTTTTAACTGGACTTTAGATAATAATGTCAGTTGTGAACCTGTAAAATTCTGGTATTCAAATGAAGATGGTGTAGGTCCTTTTCAATATGGACTTGGAGCAGGTGCACTTGATTTTGCAGTATATGCTGGTAATGGTCAGATGCCTCCTAACTGGGAAGTAGAGCACTATGGTCAGGTAGAGTTTGCAGATGGTAGTTTATCTGATACTATATTTTATACCCCTACACCATGTATAGCAGGTTGTACTGACCCAACACAAATATCTTATAATCCTTGGGCAACATATGATGATGGATCATGTGCAGGAACAACATGTGATACAGCTACACAATATCAAATAACAATGGAGATTACACTAGACAATTGGCCTAGTGAAACATCTTGGATAATGAATAGTTCAGGTGTAATAGGAGAAGAACAACCGGGATCATATGACTTTAATGATATAGGACAAACATATACTTATACTTTTTGTGTAGACCAAAATGCTGGTTTTGAATTAGTAGTTAATGATACCTACGGTGATGGTATGGCAGGCTCAACTTCTGGTGGTTCCATGGACGGTATGGTTGTTATTTATAACTGTGATGGTGATACAATTTGGTATATGGATAATCCTGGATTTGGAAGTGTATTATATTCAGGACAACAGTTTGCAACAGAGTGTCCTACAATTCCACCAACACTAGGTTGTACAGATGATGATTATGTTGAGTTTAATCCAGCAGCTACAGTAGATGATGGCTCATGTTCTACATTACATGTGTACGGATGCACAAATCCTAATGCATTTAATTATGATCCAAATGCTACCATGATGGATCTAATACCAGACTGTAATTATCTATTAGAAATATTTGATGCAGCTGGTGATGGTTGGGGTAATTCATATATTGGTATTTATCAAAACGGTATTAATCTAGGGACATATACAATGGGACCTGGTAACTATGGTAACTCATGGAATATTATATTAGATCCTGGAGTACCAGTAGAAGTTTATTACTTTGAAGTAGGAGGACCACAGCAACCACCACAAGAAGTTCAATTCCAAACTTGGCATAACTCATTTAAGTTAACAAATGCAAATGGTGTTGTATTGTTGCATGAAGGACAAAATCCTTTTGCTAACAACGGTCAGGGTGCACTTCAATCATTTGAGTCACCATTCTGGATAAAATATGTTGATATACCTTTGTGTGGTACAACATGTATACCAACAGTATTGGGTTGCATGGATGCAAATTCTTTTAATTATAATCCAAACGCAAATGTTGATGATAATTCATGTATACCATTTATCTATGGTTGTACAAATGAATTTGCTCTTAATTATGATTCACTAGCAAATATAGATGACGGTACATGTATACCAATAATTAATGGATGTACAGATGTTAATGCTGACAACTATAACTCTAATGCTAACACAGATGATGGAAGCTGTTATTATGTTGGTTGCACTGACTCAACAGCACTTAACTATGATCCAACTGCAACTGTAAATAATGGTTGCGTATATCCATTGAGTGGGTGTACTGATGCAACTATGTTTAATTATAACCCTTCAGCTAACGTAGATGATGGATCTTGTATACCATTTATTTATGGATGCATGGATGCATCTATGTTTAATTATGATCCAGCTGCTAACACAGACAATGGTTCATGTGAGCCTTTTGTGTTTGGTTGTATGGACACAACAATGTTTAACTTTAATCCTTTAGCAAATACAGATGACAATAATTGCATTCCTTTTATTTATGGTTGTACTGATCCAAGCATGCTCAACTACAATCCACAAGCTAATACAGAAGACTTTAGTTGTATTGCTTACATTTATGGTTGTACTGATAGTACTGCCCTTAATTATGATCCGTTGGCTAATACTGACAACGGCACGTGTATTGAAGTGGTTACAGGATGTATGGACCAAGGTGCGTGGAACTATGAACCTCTAGCAAATGTTAATGACTCAACTTCTTGTTTATATAGTGCAGGTTGTATTGATGGTCCGGGTAATCCTTATTGGTTAAATGATGGATGTTATGCTTGGGTTATTGATGTAGATGTTTATTGTTGTGAAAATGAATGGGATGCATCATGCCAAACAATGTATGATTATTGTCAGCTTGGGTGGCCTACAAACATAGATGATTTATCAGTAATAGGTGTTGTAATATATCCTAACCCAACAACGGGAATTATAAGAATATCCACAAGATTAGAAATGCAGTTAAAGATTTTAGATATGAGTGGAAGAACTATAATTGATGAGTCTAATCCACAAGTAATAGATTTATCAAACTATGCAGATGGTCTATATAATATTATAGTAAACGTTAATGACAAACAATACTTCAATAAAATTATAAAACAATGAGGAAGTCAATAAATATAACACCATTTATATATGTTTTAGTAATGATTGTAATGTTCCTATTGGGAACAACTTCTGTTTTTAGTCAAGAAAATAAATTTAAAGATGGTCTTAAGAAGACATTTAAGTTTGCTACGTTCTACGGTGCCATCAATGGTAATAACTCTATTTCAGATGTTGATGTATTTTCAGTTACGAATGGATTAGAAACAGAAACAATAGAAACTCCATTTGACTATTCAATGTCAGTAGGTATTAGAAAGATTGCTAGATTTGGATACGAGAACAGAGCTAACACATTCTATGATGGTAGTGAGAAGTCATATAGTGATGCTGCTACACTAGGTAAAGTAAAAGGATTTGAGTTTCTTTTTGAATTAGATTACGCTAGACAACAAGGCACCGACTTTCTCAACCAACAACACTTCTTAAGATATGTAGCTAACAGATGGATAACAAAGGTAGAATATGTCCAGGATGGTTTTGCGGATATTAAGTATTACGAGTCATCACAAAGACTTAGACAAAGGGTAGGAAACAAACTATCATTCAATATAGGAGCAGTACAAAGACTGTCTGAACCATATGGATACGATCCACTAGAAGAGTGGGTATTATCTACAGGAGATATACACTACACAAACCTTGCTTTAGAAGAAGGGTATGGTGTAGTTTTTGATGGCTCAGGAGGAGTAGAATACACGGACCCCTCTGGCAACGTTGTTGCTGAGAACACCCAGGTATGGGAAGCTGTTGTTATACCTGAAGTACTATCCAACTATGTGGAAAAGAAAAGAAATGAGTTACCAACACAGTGGAACCATTCTCTAGTAATAGGGTTGGACTATTACCATTTCACAAAAGACTTCTGGGTACATACCTGGGGAAATATAATGCCTTATCATTATGATGCGGGAGGAGAATACTCTTATCATACATTCCACGGTGGGCAATGGACAGACTATTCAGGTGGTTTGATTTTTGGATGGAGAGCTACTAAGCATCTTGGTTTCTTCTTAGAAGGTAAGTATAACAAGTATTGGAATAGAGAATGGCACGACTTTAAATTGGGTGTTAATTACGTGATATTCTGATAATTTTTTTGTATATTATTATATAACCATAAAATAATTTAATATGATTAATTGGATTAATTCCTGGAAATCAGGAAATAAAAAAGAAAAGTATGAGATCAATGTAAGAATTGGCAAACTAACTGTACTAGAGCTTATGTTCTGCCCATGTAGTGCGTGTGAGAACAAAAAAGCATACTGTGCAAAGTTTAGATTTATGATCTTTAATTTTGGATTTGAAGTATAATGGCAACTAAAAACTTAGATACAACTATAATTCTTAAGGCCGCTGATCCTATCAACGGTGTTTTGACTTTGGATACAACTGTATTTAAGGCAATAAGTTATGATGATACTAACGTGTCAACATCAACAAGACTAATTGCTACTGGTGGCTCACAGATAATACCCAAGACAGTTACAAAAGTAAATTATGTATATATAAAAAATACAGATAGTACCAATTACATAACTCTGTTTAATGATGATGCAGAAGATTGGGGTAGATTATTACCAGGAGAATGGGCTTTTTTCCCTGTTGCTCCAAGTGTAGGTTTTGAAGCTACAGCCAATACTGCGGATGTTGTTATAGATATTGCAATATTTACTGCAGCATAAAATAAATATTTAACCAACAAAAAAAAAAGAAAAGATGAATTTAGAAAAGTTTAATGGCCTTAAGAATGTAGATGTCTCTAACGGTAGAGCACAAATGACATTCTGTGCAAGTTGTAAATCATGTCCTGCTATTGATATTTCTGCTGAGTCAGATAGAGTAGTAGTTGGAGGTGATGATGAAGGATACACTGAGTTTACAAAAGAGCAATTCAAATTGTTTACTGATGTAGTAAAGTCAGGTGCCTTTGATCAGTACATGACTAAGGAATGTGTATGTGGTCAAACATCAGATCCTGATGGGAACTGTGATGGCTCACATTCTAATGTGTGTGAAGACTAAATGTTATGGCTAAGAATTGGATTAAAGATGCAATAAAAAAACCGGGATCTCTTACCTCTGCAGCTAAAGCAAAAGGTATGAGTATATCTCAGTATTGTGAAAATCCACCATCTACAAAAGCTAAACGTAGATGTAACTTAGCAAAGACATTAAAAAGTTTTAAGAAGGCTGAGGGAGGACAAGTACAAGGATGTGGTTGTCCGTATGGCATGCAAATAGGCCCAAATAATTTATTATAATATGAAAATACTACAAACAATTTTTGGGGGTGGAGCAGATAAGCTAGTAGAATCTGTAGGGGGTGTATTAGATAACCTAACTACTTCTAAAGAAGAAAAGCTAGAAGCTAAAAGAAAACTAAAAGAATTAATTCTGAAGCATGAAGCTGAAATGGATAAACAAATAACTGACCGTTGGAATGCTGATATGGCATCTGACTCTTGGTTATCTAAGAATGTAAGACCAATGGTTCTTATATTTTTAATTGTTTGCACTATGCTGCTTATTTTTATTGACGCAGGTGCAATAAGCTTTGTTGTAGAAGAGAAGTGGACTGATCTGCTGCAACTAGTATTAATTACAGTAATAGGTGCTTATTTTGGTGGCCGTTCTGTAGAGAAAGTAAAGAAAAAATAACTATTAAAAATTAGAAATTATGCCAATGCACATTAAAGGAGGCTTTAAAAGTAAAAATGGCCTTGTAACTTACGGAGATGGAGGAGCTTATGGAGCTGGACCAGCAGCAAAAAGAATGATGAGAAAAGCTAGTAAAGGTTTAGAAGCTTTAGCTGCTGCAAATCCAGAGCTTACTTATAAAAAGAAAGCTATGTATGGAACCTCAATGGATCCAATGAAGCCTAAGAGAAGATAATTCATGGCTAGGAAAGTAAATGTATATGTATTTACAGGTAATAAGAAAAAGAAAAGACCTGGAGTACATGCTAAAACAAAGACTAGTAAAAGTAAGGGTGCCCAGAACTACAAGAAACCATATGTAGGTCAGGGTAGATAATATATTATTATGTACGGATCAGGTAATTCATCAAATGGTGGGCCACAATTTACTGGGGGACCACCAAGGAGTAATCAACAGATATTAAAGTTTTATGACTCTGTTGCAGGTGAGTGCCAATACTATAATTATGATGATATACTAGGTTTTCAAAAAGGATCAGGTAACTTTACTATATTTTTTAAGGGAGCAAGAGATGTTAATGCTAAGGATTCAGTTCTTATAACCGTAACTGGTTCAACAATAACTATAACTGAGTCTATAGAATTAATACTGAATGCTCCTTTGTATTTGACAGTACATAAGTCTGACACTGCTATTATTGAAATAGTAAGTGATGTAGCTGGTAATAGTATAAGAGGTGAGTTCTCTACTGCACGTATAACATATGGAACATGTTGTTCTGGAGGTGGTGGAGATACTTATACTTTAGAAGCAAGTGCAAAAGCAGGTTCTAACGTTCCTTTACTTTTAGATGCTGCATCAGGATCTGACTCTACAGTTAATCTAACTGAAGGCACAAACATTACTTTAACAAGAAACAGTGCAACACAAGTTACAATAGATGCATCTGTTCCTAATGTATATCATCAAATAAATAATCATAACTTATTTATAACATCATGGGACATGAGAGATCCATACTTGTTTCCTACATTAGAAAACCGTGGGGCAGGATTTTATACAGGTACGCCTGTAGGATCTATAGTTAATCCGGCAGCATATCCATCAGATGATGCTTTTAAATTTCAAAATAATCTTGAGAGAGCAACAACTGCGTGGGATAGAGTAAGTTGGTATACTTTGTCAATGGCTAATATGACAGCTGCAGCTATTGCTGCTTTAGGTACCGGTGGTCAACTAAAAACTGTATTATACAGATACAGTCCATCTGCTGGAGACAGTACTTTTAATTATACAAGACAAATATTAGGTGATGTAGATTTTAATACAACAGCAAATAGAGTGCAAACAAATGCACAAACTAATAATATAACACTTTTAGTGGGTGATTTATTTTTTATAGGTTATGAGTATACTGTAACAGCTGGATCTGCATCAGGTACCATTACCAATCTAAGACTACAAACTACAGGTAGGTTCTGGAAATCATAAAAAAAAGACTAGCAGGAAATGGAATAAACCTGCTAGCCTCTTCATAGTAAATATAAACGTTGGTTTTATATCTACTTTCTTTCTTTTAAAAGCCCTTCTATAATAATTAAATAGTTTATGGCATCTCCTATTTTTTCATTAATCAGTTCCTCAGAAGGTTCTTCTCCTGGCAACTTTTCTAACATTGATATAATTGATTCAAGATGCTTTGCAGCATAGTTCCATGCTACTTGCTCGGGCTCTGTAGTAAAAACAGATAGTCCTACACCATTTTTTATATTCTCAAATACATCAATGTCATTAGCATACTCTTTCTGCTTAACAGTAAAAGTATCCTCAATCTTTTTAAATCTAGCTTTTAAAAGTTTTTTAAAATTAGTTTGATTCATTATTCTTATCAGCGTTGACTATTGTCTCTGCATGCTTTCTAATAATACTATCCTCATCAAGCTTAACATTTTCAATGTTTGGTTCTTGATCTAATTTTACATTTGAAAGATTAGGCTCTTCCCTTTCCATTGGTTTTAAATTGTTATTCATGTTTACAAATTTAAAGATTAATAATTAAAAAATATACCTTATGGTAGATAAATTAAAATATTTACCATAAATGCTTTTAAAGTCACTAAGTAACTTTGTTTTTTGTCTAAGTGGGTATCTCATGACTCCACTATAATTTTTCACTTCATTTGAATACTTCATGTATTCCCGTGCCTCTTCACTTGCTTTATTCATTTGATTAACATGATTAGTAAGTGCAATAACTTCACATTTATTTTCACCTGCATGTTTCTTTACAAGTTTAAATAGTGTGTCATACTCATCACGCCAACCTGGATAAAATACAAGTGGAGAATAATTAAGATGAACTTCCCATCCAAGATCTTTTAGTCTATTGACATCATGAATCCTAGATAGTATCTTCTGCATCTTTGGCTCAA
>Ga0208794_1001077_pt1 | contig 13355 bp, 22 predicted proteins | sample 32_taG_FD_184106 | JGI IMG/M metagenome (GOLD analysis project Ga0208794, IMG submission 184106) | Marine viral communities from the Gulf of Mexico - 32_GoM_OMZ_CsCl metaG (SPAdes) (version 2) | ecosystem: Environmental > Aquatic > Marine > Oceanic | place: Atlantic Ocean: Gulf of Mexico... | reverse complement strand
ACATTACAATAGATAAGTAACGAGATAAATACTAGTGTCTGCACCAGCTCTTAGAACACAACCAGTTGACCGCAGACGTTTAAGTATGGCGGACCGCTCTAGCTATAAGCCTCAGGGACGCTTAGGGGCGATTGCTAAGGCCAAAGCATTTAAGAGTAACTGGGCTTCACAGCAAAAGCGCAAGCCTTTTGCAACCGAGCAGAAGCCAGGCACAGGTGGCTTCAAGCTGGGCAGTGCAGCTATCTACGAACGGCAGCGGATGGAAGGAGCAAAGGAACGCAGAGCAAAGTCATTCCGCCCCGAGAACGCAGTCAGCAGAGACATTTACCAGAACCTTGCTACTTAATCTTTTGCAAGCGGCTGAAGCCTTGCTTAGCTACATCCATAGCTTCAGCAACATCACCGCCTTCCAATAAATCCATAACGGTGGCGCGGTAGATACCGGCGACATCACCTAAGCCAGCAGCTTCAAATCCTTCCGCAGTGGCGTTGGCGAGGGTTGCGACTTGCTCTGAGCCCTCGACACGGCCTGCGATACCAAAGTCAAGTTGCATAGGACGGCCAGTTGCTTTGTTGTAGAGCACGTTGCCGCCGTGCCTGTCTTCTAAACGTACACCTTTTAAAGCAAGCGCTCCTAGTTGCTGGTTAACTCGTACAGCATCCCTGCCGCTAGGCCACTGAGAACTAGTCCCGTGAGGTTCAAAGTTATCTCGTACATCTGCCATTTCAATACGGTTACCAATTCCACCAGGGAATGTTTCTAAACCAGCTATACGTGGAGCAATGCCCATCTCAGCAGCAATAGCTTGAAGGTTAGCTTCATCTGTTAATGAACGACCAGGGAAGCTTTCATCAGCTACGTGCCCCTGCTTCATCACATTGCCTGGAACATCAGAGGCGTAAACGACAGCATTACCACCAGCTCCAATAGGCTCGCTACGGTTAGCTGCAAGCTTACCTTCTCTAAGGTAATCTTTAATGAGTTCACCAGCTTTACGCATTTCATATTTACTTAGGCAATATATCTATTCTACGAAAACAATAAAAAAGAGCTGACGATAGTCAGCCCTCAGTGTTATTTAGTTTGTCAAGCTCTCGTTTTGCTGCACCTATAAGCCAAGCGTGAGAGAGACCACGTATAGGTCTCTCATTAACAATGCGTTCTAGGTCTTCAATAGAGCGTTTGTTTTTTGGTTTTTTCATTTAGTGTAAGTACGTCCACGGTAAGTGAATGTGCCGTGCACTTCACCACCTTCAACAGGAGCGACAGTTTCAACACCACGGTATGCGCGATGGCGCAGGTGTGCGAGTTCACGTGCTTGCTCATTGGCAGCACGACGGTTTTGGTTGTGGACTTTCATCAGACCACGGATCATTACGTTAGACATTGGAAACCTCCTAGTGTTTAGAAAACTTCCCGTTCCTTCGGCTCTTGCCTACTTGCGTCCACAAAGTGGATGAACGATATATTTTTAGTATAAACGGATACTATTGTTCACGGCGAACACTATCGCACTTTAAGCTTGACATCGTATCCGTGCCCAGGTTTAATAAGCCCTAACTTATCAGCTAATCCTCCTGCTGCATTAGTAAGGTTATTTTTTAAACCATAGGTATCGTCATTTCCAACAACTACACCGTTAGTAAACTTGCCAGGCTTTTTGTACCAATTGAAATCATAGCGATCTACAATAACACCGTCTTTAACTTCATAGCGACCTAAGCTATTTGTAGTAGCATCTGCTGCATTTGGGTTGTAACTATCTGATGTGTAATTACTAGGAGTTGCTCCTTTAAAAACTTTATAATTCGAGTAATCTTTTAAATCTTCTGTTAAACGTTTGATAGTTCCTTTGACATCATACGTAGAAGCGTCAGTAGAAAGTTGATTTCCTTCACCTAAGTGTAAAGTATCCGGCCATTTACTTTGCAATCCTTGAATCTGCTTTTCACGAGTAATATAGTCTTGAACAGCTTTTGGATTTTGAGGAGAACCTACTCCCATTCTATGGTCTCTGATATTAATACCAGAAGATTTTTGCTGTGCAAGCAAATCTTTAATCTTTGCTTCATCACTAACAATACTGTCGTCTTGTAAAGGAGTGAGCTCTTCAAGTTTTGTTTTTATTGAATGGTATTTATCTTTGCGCTTTTGATATACATCATTGCCAGCAAAGTTTGCAGCTCTTACTGCTTCAGCTGCTTTAATATCATTAGGCGTTTTAGTTAAAGGAACTTCCGTACCAGTTAAATATCTACCAAACATTCCAGCATCAGAAGGAATTACTCCTGCTTCCATTCCAGAATCAATAGCAGGCACAACAACTTTATCTCGGAGCTGTTTAGCAGCGTACTTCAATTCATTTGTTACTGCTCCTTTAGCTTGATCTAGTTTTTCACCTGCAAAGCGTGTAATTTTGTCCCACATGACAAAGCTAATTCAATATTTATATTGTATCTTCAATAAATTGCAACTCAAGAGATGCTTTATTGAGTTCAATGAGCATATTTTTTACAGCCTCTTGCTCAGAAGGCTTGCCACCAGGCCACTTCTCTAAGTACCTATCGACACACTTCACCAGTAAGCGAAGTGCATCTTGGTCAACTTGAAAGTTAAAGTACAGCTCGTCTTCCATAGCATTAGAGATTAAGACCAATTAGCATTGCAGTCAGCGTACAGATAACAAGAGCAGCGTAGTAGTTAAAGCCTGCGTATACTTCTGCGTTGTACGGTTCTGTTTTTATAATTCTATACTGTGGACCTACAAAAGATTGAGCGAACTCTGGAAGCAAAAACTCTGGTATAGAGATAGATGCAATCTTCTGAATGACAGTACGGACATCTTCATCAGTCAGGTCAAACCATTCTGATTGCGGCACACGCTTAGCTCCGTACTCTTTGTGTAGCTGTTTCTCTAGTTCACGGTAAGCATCCAGCTGCCAGTAGCCAATGAGTGTGGCTTTGATACCAACAGCTAGAGCTTTGAACCGTGACTTAGGAGCGGTGGTAATACCAATCTTGTAACCACCAAGGATATTATTTTTGAGCAGGTAAATATAACCTGTCTTGACTTCAAGTGTTTGCATAATTATTAGTGAGTATCTTGCCAGCTAGTGCCATGGTCAGCAACAGCAGTGATGGGTACACGGAAGTTGTAGTAACGTCCAGCCTCAGGTGCTGCAGCTTCTAAGAGAGCTTTGACGCGGTCAACCTCTGCAGGTACTACAGACAGTTGAACTTCATCGTGTACGTAAGCACAGCGGGTGTAGTCAACGTTGTACGTTAGTCCTGCAGCGTCAAGCATGTCTTGTCCAACCACCACCCAGCGCTTTGAAAGAATAGCTCCGGCTGATTGCAGGAGATAATTAAGGCTGGAGTGCTCTGCCTTGCAGAAAATAGGACGCCCATCAAGGCCCCTAAGACGACCATATGTCCTAACTTTAAGTTTGACTGCATCAATTAACGGCTCTAATCCTGGAATAGCGTCAAGGAATTTGCGCCGCAGCTCTTGACCTAGCTGCTTCTTCTGCGCATCTGACAGTGCAGGGTTAAGTGAGTGACCGAGCTTTGCATCACCTGCTCCATAGATGAATGCGTACGTGATGGTTTTCACGTCACGCCTAGAGCAACCCACACGGTCAGCGTTCTGCTGGTGAATATCACCGTTGACTACAACGTCAGCAAAGTTGCCGTCGTCATAAGCAGATAGGTAATGCCCAAGTGCTCTGAGCTCTAAGCCCTCAAGGTCAGCACCGACCATCACGTGACCAGGGTGTGGGACAAACAATTGTCGTGCCCACGGTGCACTTACAACCTGCCCAAGGTTGGGACCACGGTGCGCGTTACGACCAGTTTGTGTAGCAAGGGAGCAGCTGTGATGAATGCAGTTGTCTTCCTCGATAGTGTTGAACCAGGAGTTAGCACCTTCACTCAGCTGACCCAGCCACTTCTGCAGAGTGAGCAAGCGGATAAACATCTCGCACTCTTCTTTGAGTTGCTCGTTACCCTGCTGCAATGCAAGGTCACGCATCTCAGACATCGTGGCTTCATCAACCTTGGGCTTACCTGTGTCAGTCACCTTGGTGAAGCGAGCACCACGGAAGTTCTGCAGTGCCCAAGCAATATGCTGCCGGCTAGTTGGGTTGAAATCCAGCAGCTTAGTCATAGGTGCACCAGCTACATAACCCTTGGACTTGTTAGCACGCTTTGGTGTATATACCTTGCCGGGTACGTATACAAATCGTGAGGTGATTGTCTGCTCTAGTTGAGCAGCTTCTTCTTGTAGTTCACCACGTACTCGCTCGGCAGCTGACACATCAAAGCGGAAGCCACTGGCTTCTTGTTGGGCCATGAGTTCAGCCATACGCATCTCAAGCAGCACATAATCATTCATCGGCATCCTCCTTGTTAAATCCAAATGCAAGTGACTTCTCTTCTAGAAGTTTGTCTGCTCTTTGCTTGTGTCCAAGCTTGGCAACACTTTCCATAACTTTCAATGTGTCTTCAGTCGTAGAGCCATCAGGCATACGGCTATGGACTTCATTAAAGAGTGGAAAGAAAATATCAGCAGCTGAAGATAGTTCTTCGTGTGTAAGGGGGTCGCCCTTCTTAGGTGTAGTACTCATGAATAATCCTCCATACGTCGTTTCATTAGTGCCCAAAGCTTGAGCGTTACTTCTGTATCCTGGATGCAATAGTCCAGCATCTCGGGTGTATAAGTAGACCAGTCATTACTATCTGACTTACCGAAGTCACCCTTAAAACACTTTAGCCGGTAACCCCAGGCTTCGAGTGAATGCCGTCCATACAATCGTTGTGGCATTCCGTCTGGCCGACGCTCAAAATCACGGTCAGCAATATGAGGATAGAAAAGACGGCTAAGAACAAGCGTATCAAGTACTTGTCCTCCGGGTGCAAATTCTGGATACTGTTCTTTAAGTAGCGGAATATCATAACCAATAATGTTGTGGCCAATAAGTACATCAGCTTGCTCAAGCTGCTTCACTCCTTGCAGGAGGTCACGTTCAGGTTTATGGTCAAAGATATGAGTGCTGTCATCGCTAGCATCACGCATAACAATGCAGTGAATTCGTGAACCTCGACGGAGTAGGCCAGTAGATTCAAGGTCAAAGATCAGTTGTGTCTTCATCGTGGGTAGTTGCTGCATCTGTTGGATCATATTCATCCGTTTTAAATGGGTCCGCATCTCGGAAGAGCTTCGGGTCAATGTTTCGGTCATAGATATTTTTTGTAAATCTGGGGTCTTCGTCTTCAAACATCGGCTCAATAGCGATGGTCAACTCTCGTGCTAGACGAGCAGCACGTCTGAATTCATCTTTGTAATAAGGCTCCCATTCGTGGGCAAGCACAACCAATCGACGGATACCCATCAGGTGTGCTTGGAATACAGATGTAGAGAATGGATAGCGTGTGCTGTAAATAGTCGCACCAGTTGTTGAGGTACCGTTCTTAGCAGCTGCTGCAATTGCATATGAGATGCAGTCAACTTCGACCTTGCTATCAGTTAGGACACTGCGTCCATCACCAATGATCTCTCGATCACGAACGATGACACAACCTCCAGGAGATTTAGGATGAGTTGAAGCAGACTCAATAGTCTTTGCTACAGCTACAAAGAATCGATCTTTATTTTTTATATAAGTAGGGTCACCTTTAGGGCTTTGCATATGCCACGGAATGATTCTTTTGTTTCTATATTAAGTAGTGAACAAGAAATATGTGAGGAACAAATGGCTAAGTTTGATGGAGAACCAATTGATTTTAGTGACTATAATTTCCATGCAGCAGAGCCAGTAAGTTTTCTTGGTGGTTGGGCTGACGATGTCATTGAATTTAAATCAGATGACAGGGTTAATAGCCCATCACATTACACGCGTGGAACACAAGAAGCAATTGACATTATTGAAGAAGCAATTGATGCTGCACCTACAAACCAAGCTGCTATGTTGCAAGCTCAAGTGCTAAAATACCTGTTGCGTATTTGGCACAAAGATAATCCTGCAGAAGATGCTCGTAAGGCTCAATGGTATCTCAATCGTCTTGTAGATTCGCTAAACTGATATAGCCGCTGGTAAGCGGCCTGATCAGCAGCGCTTGAAGTAAATATACTTGTCGCGTAGGTTAAGTGTCTCGTGAGCGAGGATGTGGTTGCAGAGGATGTCATATACTTCAGCTGTATCTTTAGTCGAGTGAGTGAAGTTAACAGAGATACCTTGTTCATAACCCGGCAGACCAGGTGCATACCAGAGAGTAGGAACTAAGAAGTTCCATGGTTCTAAGTCTTGAGACACCCAACTGTTCAGCTCCTCTAGGCGCTGAGCAGTTTTTACTATGTGCTGTTCATGTGCTTCACATGTAGGAAGCACTGCTTTATTTTGATTAAGCAGTGCGTGCTTCCACATCAGTGAACCATCCTTCAGGATTAACCTGCAAGGATGTACCTTAGTACCTGATGGCAGCTCATAGAAATAACTAGGAGAGATATGCTTACTCATTAGATGGCACCTTTGTTCTCTTCAAAGAACTCAAGGTCCTTAGCCCAGTTGTCCCCTGCATATTCATTGTAGATAACACGACCAACATCACGGAACGTGTTGTAGAACAGCGTTACTTTGTCGATGTCAGTAAGCGTTTGATCGACAGGAGGACCGTATATAAGTAAATTCCAGGTCGAAGGAGAAACAGACTCGAAGCCATTACCTGTGGCTCGAAGTTGCTTAACACGTTTGAACGGGATGCAGACTGGATAATCCCAAATAATAGGAGATGCACGCAGTAGTTCAGACGCACTGCAGAAATATACAAAACTATTAATGTAACCATTGCGGTACTCGTTGATAGTTTTAGTCAGCCAGATACGGCAGTCACGCACAGCACCTTTAGGTGATACCCAGACATTGCCGTGCCAGTGCTCTTTGATTGGATTCACTTCAATGCTTGGCACTGACGTTGCATCTACAAGCACCTGCTGCACAGGGTCACTTGTAGGGTCATAGTCAATGCTGCCCATAACAGTACGGGCACGTTCAATAAGTTGAGGCGTCGGGTAAAGAGGGAGCTTAAGTCCTTTTGCTGCAAGCTTATCCGCTAAATTCTTCTGCGAGCGCTCTAAGGCTTTCTTGGCTCCTACCTGCTTCGACTGCAAAAGTTCTTGTTCCTGCATCACTGATCAATGTAATTAGTACGTTTTCAGACCAGTCATTCTCATCAATCTCTTCCATCAATCCACGCAGAAACTCAAGGATATCTTCATCACCTTCTCGTTCAGCAATATGAATATCAAATTCAATAGCGTGACCTGACATGAAGGTAGTGGAGTCGTTGCAGAGATTAATCACAAGCGAACCAGCTCCGTGCTTCTCCACACCAGTGCAAGCAATGTCAATCAAATCCATAAGGATTAGCTCGGCAGTTGCCACCAAGAATTTCTGTTCATTTTCTTTTTCCTTACCGAACTTGTCGGAAGCAATAAGACTTTTAAGCAGATCGTTTCTTCTAGACATATTTAAATGACTCTTTAATAAGGATAGGTAATTTACTCTTCTGATGTGGAGTTTTCCTCGTTATCAGTAGCTTCTTTCAAGCTATCAGGGTTCGGAATGTTTGATTGACTTGTGTGTCTACCTGCTAACAAGTCAAGCATTGTTGCTTCAAACTTGTCAGCAAATCCTGTGTCAGGGTCAAACATCAAGTTAGTACGTTCTTGTAGCTCAGCTTCAGCAATAATTTTTTCTTGCTCTTTCATTGCTAGTTCGATGTTGTACTCAGCAATTTGCTGCTTAAGTGTATGAAGTTCGCAGGCAAGTTCAAAGCTTTCTAAGTAGCTGTCTTGGTCTACAAAGACTCCAATTTTTTGTGGAATAAGATGAAAAGGATTACAGCAATACTTATTGCCGCAAGTAGTTTTGACCCCGGTATAACCAAGGTCGCCCCAAGTGAACCACATAGCAACCCGCTGAGGATGATGCTGCGTTGATGTACTAATTCCATGTCGTCTCCAAGAAAACTGTGGCATACCAGTACGTTTGTTAATACAACCGTTCCAGTTCCAGCACTCATCTGGTGCACCCATATCTACCTGTGACCAGAACTTGAGTGCTCGCTTCTGCTCTTTCTTGAGCAGTCGTGAGATGTCAAATGAAAGCCTACCCTCACGTGCAGATGCGACACACCTTACACAAGCTTGGTGACTGTCGTATCGCATTGATGTTGCACTGAACCTACCGATAGAGTGACCTGCATACAAACACAGTTCACCTTCTTCAGCAGTATTAGATAGTTGTACATTACGTCTACCGTATGTATGACCACCTACTTTTTTTGAGGGTTGAGCTTCAGCCATCAGAGTTCGTTCTCCTTACGTTGATGTGTACCACCGTGAGCAGGGTATTGCTCTTCAGTAGGCAGCAATTCAAGTTGATTGTTAATCATATATTCAAAGCGAGTACTGTTTTCGTATTTAATTCGTACAAGCTTTGCACGTGGTGTGTAGTACTCAGGTCTACCTACCACAAGGGCAGTCATATCATTCTGTTTGACAAGAACGCGCTGCCCAATCTTAATGTCTTTAGCAAGCATAATATATCTCTTTGATAGTTAAAGTGTAGTGAAAAAGTATTATTACTGTGACTAGAAGTCATTAAGAATATGATCATCTAGTGGCTCATCTTTAGGACGTTGCCAAATACGAACAGACTTAGATTTACCGTTTGCATCTTTACGGCTAGTGACCAAACGTCGCCAGCCCATAGACTGCAGCACGTCAGCAACACGACGACCTTCACGTCTACCTTGACTACGTGGGTCAAGCTCCAGTGCTTTGGTTAGAACCTCAGCAGCAGTAACCTCTTCACGGATAGCTACATAGGTAGCGATCTTATCCATCCAAGGGTCAGGGTCACCGAACTCTTGGATGTACTCAGCAATGGCAGCGATCTCACCGCTGTTGAACTCGTAGCCAACACCGTCACGATATGCCTGAACTGCAGCTGCCCAGAGACTGTCACGTTCTTCGACTAGTTTCTTCCAAGGGATCTGGAATCCACCACCGACTTCGAGTGGGACAAATCTACGGTTACCGGTGCTATCAACCAGAAACTGGTTCCTATTAGTAGTACCAATAAGAACGAACCTACGAGCAAGCTTTGAAGGTAGTGACGCATAAGGAAAGCGCACTTCATCTGTGCGTGTAGTAATCAGGTTCTTAAAGTTCTCAATGTTCCGAGTGTTGAAGTAGTTATCAATCTCAGGAAGCTCAAGCAACCAAGCTACGTGCAGACGGTACTGCTCTTTCATCAGCGTCTCAAGAGGAGTTGTAATCTCTGAGAACAGTGATGGTGGTACAAGGTTGCGAGAGAACATTGACTTACCTACACCTTGTGCACCGACAAGGATGGGCAGCCAAGACATAGAGCAGCCAGGGTTGTATGCCCTAGCTACAGCACCAATCATCATCCGCTGCATTGCAAGAGTGGCAATGTTGTGAGGATTGCCCAAGAACTCTTTGCCAATTGAATCCCACTGTTCGTGAGGCTTTGCGTGAGCAGCACAGTGATCAAGGTACCTACGAATAGGGCAATACTGATTACGTTGCGCGGCATATTGAATAGCAGATTTGATGCGTTGCTCAGGAATGAATACACCATTCTCACAAGCAAGTTTGGTAGTCATCAAGTCAAGGTCTTGACCTTGAAGTACGACTGTCTTACCTAGGCTATCGGTGTATTCGATAGAGCCAGTCAGTTCATTCTTGCGTAAGTCGTGCAAGATTTCTTTTACTTTATCAACGTCATTCTCACGTTGCTTGGCCATATCATCATCTGATTTCTTAGGCCGTCCTTTCCGTTTTACCTGTTGAGTATCAGGCAGCGGTTCAAGTTCAATCACATTATCCATAGGCTTCTCCAATGCAGTTGTAAGTATGTCGTCAAAACTAACTAGCGGGTCGAACTCTGTGTAACCAGCAGCCGACCCAGCTGCCCCAAATCTTAGATTTGACGGCAACTTAGATGTCCAGTTAGGGTCTTGCTTTTTAGCAAGTGAGTACAGTGTAGTGTGGCCGGAATAGTTACCGAGACCACGCCACTTAAACGGTTGAATGTTTTCATTCTTTTCACCGTGATGACCTTTGAGTACCCACTCAACCCAGTCATCAAAGAGAACGCTCCCTACGCCAGCACAAGCGGCCATAACAGGTAGGTAGTAGTCTTCGTACTCACCATCTTCAGAAGGCCGTAGGAAGTTAGCTAGCAGCCACTGACAGCGTTCAATATCAATTTGCTCGGCGTCAGAAGTGACGAAATTTTCTTCGTCATATCCAATGTCTTCCAAGAGAAATTGGGGTACAGGAGTTACCTCTTTGTTGTAAGTAAACTCAGCTTTTGTATTGCCGTACCAGAGACGCTCAGGCTTTTGACCACAGTTATCTTTCAGTCGCTCAAAGCCAAGGTCAGCAAGCAACCTATTGACAATGAGCCAGTAGGCACCACGGTGCTCTGATACTGAGGTCAGCTCACGCTCAAGATAGAAAATGGCACGGAACCTGTGCTCTTCTTCTGTGTGACTAGAGGATGTGTAGGTAGCAGCACACCACTGACGTGCAGTATCTGTCTGCCAAAAGCGAGCGAGGGTAGTGTCACCATCAATGTCAATGACAATGATGTTGCTACCTCTACTGTTTTCAGTCAGACGGTGGCGGTCAGCGAACCAGGTAGCACACCAGCCGAAGCCAGCTTTGACCCAGCCTTCAAGCCAGTGAACGTCCTCAGTAATATTTAACCAACCACTAGCTACCTTCTGCGGGTTGGTCTTGTTCTTGCAGCCCTTGTTGACTGCTATTTTCATCTTCATTATTACCTGCGATTGCGTGAAACTGTTCTGCTCGTTTGATAAAACGAGATTCGTGTAGTGCTAATTGATCACCATCAATAAATATACCTTGCGTTGTTTCTGGCGTAGAAACAATAATCAAAGCAACATCGCAATGATAACCTGTTCTCTCTTCAAGTGCTAGACGGTAAGCCGCCATTTGTTGCGCACATTTAGTATATTTTCTAAACCCACCAAAGCCAATACGGTCACCACGTGCAGGGAATTGTGCACAGTAAGGAGCATTGCTTGTCTTGAAGTCAGCGATGACACGAACACCGCCAATCTCACCAATCAAGTCAGGGCATCCAGCGTATTGATGTTCTGTAGACCAGACGTAAGCTACTTCTCTATCGTCAGAACGTAGGTGGTTCCAGTCAGGACGCAGAGGTCGCTCACTCCAGTGCAGTACATCGAACCAGTCAAGGTACTTACTAATACCTTGCCAAAATGGTTGATACTCTTCAGGCACACCAGGGTCGAGACCACGTAAGTAGTTCTCGCAACCAAGGTGAATAGCAGAGCCACGAGTGCTGGCTTCTTCTAGTGCACCAGGGTTATTTTTCTGCCAAGTACGTAGACCGGCTTTAGATTTTTCAGACTCAGTAGCACTGAGTACAGTTGTTACAGATGGGAGGTAAAGTCCGCCGCACAGATACTTCCGATAGCCTGCGGATGTTTGGATACGAAAAGGCCGGTCTTGTGTGACCGGCGCAGTGTCATTACTCATAATAAATAATCAATAGTCTTCAGTCATTTCCGGCGCTTCCGCCTGGTAGTAGCTGCTTTGATCTGTAGTTTCGGACTGGCCGAGAAACGTTTGATAGAGCTGACCGACTGCCTGACCAACAGCGTCGGTAACCTGAGCAACAGCGTGAAGTTCATTCCGCAGTGCTGCTACCTCTTGGCGCAGAGCTACGGTGTGGTCCATCAAAGTAGGTGGACGTTGAATAGGAGCAGCAGCCTGCTGTTGAGGCTGCGCTTGGGGTGCTTGAGACTTTGCTTTTTCAATGATCTCAGCAATGCGTGCTTGCATCTCAGGAGGCAAGCCATCAGTATTTACGTTAGACATTAGAATTCAGTTTCCTCTTCTACTTTTTTAGTTTGTTTAGCGGGCTCTACGTGGGCTCCGCGTTTGTCGGTTCCACCAGCTGGAAGGCCTTTCTCGTCAGTTTGCTTCCCATCGAAAGGATCTTTACCTTCAAAGAAGTTAGGTAACCAGATTGAATCCTTTTGGGATGCCCACTCTTGAGCGATTTTCGCTGGCACTTTTCTAACTTTCGGAAGAATACTGTATGTAGTTTCCAGACCGGCTCCCTTACGGCTAATCTTAATCGAAAAATTAGCAAGTCCATCTTCAGTCCAAGTGTAGTCTTCAACTTCTTGGAGGATTTCTGTAAGTTGTTCACGGAGAGATTTTTGTTCAATGAATAAAACTTCCAATCGACCGCGAGCAGCTGATGTAGCTACCCAAGCAAGGAAGCGTCGTGGTTTAACGCTAGTACCGTCAATCTTGGGTCTATCAGGTTTAGCCCAGTCGGTTTCACGTGCGATGTCACTAGGAGTCCCAGGATGACTGCGTGTAACAACGTAGCCAGCAAACTTAAGTTCACCGTCAGGACCAGGTTTCTCTGAAGCGTACTGCCACCCAGTAACCGCGTGTCCGGTTTCGTAGCAGCCGAGCAATCGGAACTCTTCAGATTCACCATCTTTAAGTGAACTAGGTTTGAAGTATGGTTGGGGTTCTCTAGTTTCAATCTTTTCTGTAGGTGCCTCCAGCATTTCTGGTGGCAAAATTTGTAGGGACATATTGTGTGTATATCAACCCTACAAATATAAGAAGTTATTAACTAAAGCGTGGGATAATTTTTGGCATTAAAAAAGACCCTCAAGGGGTCATTTGGGGTACAGGTCAGAAGACGAATGCGTTACAGACCTTACCGTAGTCAACTTCACCGCCAAACACTTCATCAATAGTGTTCTTACTTTCACGTTCAAGCTTGCTATCTACTTTAGATACAGCCCAACCAATACAAGCTTCAGCAAGCTGGTCTCCGTATTTAGCATACACACGTTGTGTTTCAGTTTCACGGAGAGCTCGTTGAGTAGTTTGTTGAGCAGTAGTTGCTGTGGTATTAATTAGTCCACTCGTAGAAAGAGCAAGAGGAAGCCCAACAGCAGCAATAGCGGCAGAACGGACCAGATGATTAACGTCAAAATTCATAATAAGTAAGTAGTGTTTATTTGTTGTAGATGGGACTATCCCAGCCGTACCATTCGTTAGCAATGTATTGCTTACGTTCAGTAATCTGGTGTCGGATCAATCTCCGCGTAGCCAGCTGCTGAGCCGCTCGTCTGTGGATTAGATCGAGCCTTTGCTTGATCTTTCCTAGTAGTGAAGTCACTAGCGACAATGGCGCGATAAGGACTGTCACTATCGTCCTTGCGATATTCACGGATATAACCT
>Ga0208794_1001074_pt1 | contig 13404 bp, 11 predicted proteins | sample 32_taG_FD_184106 | JGI IMG/M metagenome (GOLD analysis project Ga0208794, IMG submission 184106) | Marine viral communities from the Gulf of Mexico - 32_GoM_OMZ_CsCl metaG (SPAdes) (version 2) | ecosystem: Environmental > Aquatic > Marine > Oceanic | place: Atlantic Ocean: Gulf of Mexico... | reverse complement strand
GGAGGGACGGGATCGTACATCCATATCCGAGGCTTCGAGGCAGATGGGACGGTCATCGGAAGCGCATACCTCGAAACAGTCGGCGTCGGGGGTACCGTGAACATAAACGCAGACCACAAGCGGGTGTACTATATGGGCATCGGTCCCTTGAATCTCGAGGAGCACGCCAGCGCCGCCTCGAATACGGACTTGACCAACCTCATCACCGACGCGGACCTCGCCTACTACGAAATCTACGCCTCGAATACGACCGCCGTCGCGTCCTCCTTCCAAGACTCAATCGTCCACCGCTGGACCATCGACGAGGGCTGCTCTATCTACCCGCGCGTGCAGCTCATGTTCCTGAACCGCCACAGCGGATGGGACTGCTTCAACTTCGACCAGAAGTCCGAGGAGAGCCTCACCGGAATCGAGCGCACGACCTACAACCGCCCCCGAGGGAATTGGGACGACGTATCGACCTCTGTAGATTGGACCTATAACGGATGGGAGCGGGGCGCCTCGGTGACGAGCGTCAAGGCGGAGCGGCAGATGAAGGTCTCCTCCGACTATGTGGACGAAGGCTACAAGGACCAGCTCCGAGATATCGCCACCTCGCGGGAGGTCTACATCGTGGACGGCGACAACCTCATCCCGGTCGTGGTGACCGACTCGGAGTATCTTTTCAAGACGTCGGCCAACGACAAGCTCATCTCCTACTCCTTTACCCTGCGCTACGCTAACCGACCCCGATTGAAGTGATCCGCCTCGTAGCCCTCGACCAAGCCAACAGCGCGCAGACGACCCTCGACCTGGAGGGGGCGCCATCCATCTCCCTGAATTTAGCCGTGGCTAAACCGGGGGAGACGATGCAACGCCACGCGCCGTACTCGCAGACGTTCCGGCTCCCGTTCACCAACGTCAATAACCAGTTCTTCGCGCACTTCTACGAGGTCACCCTCTCGGACGGAGACTTCGACCCGACGCAGAAGACCGAGGTCATTATCTACGAGAGCGGGGTGCCGGTGATGCGTGGGGCTATGCAACTCCGGGCCGTTAGGCTGATGGCGAAGGTGTACGAGGTGAACGTCTTGGGCGATGTAGCCGACCTCTTCGCGGAGATGGGATCCAAGCTATTGGAGGCTGCCTTTCAAGATGGGGATGACTACGTCACCACCTACAACTACGACAACACCGCGGCCAATGTCATCTCTTCCCAGACGCTGACTAACGATATCACGAGCGGAACCATAGGGGCTGGAACCATCGTCGTCCCCTTTGCCGATCACGGCCTGAGCGTAAACCAACAACCCATCGTGGCCCAATCAGGGTACGGATTTCAGAGTTCGACGATAAGCAACGCCGGCGTCTTCTCGGATATGCTGAAGCCCGCCATCAAGCTCAAGGCGCTGACGGACCGCATCATTGAGCAAGCCGGCTTCTACTACGACTCCGACTTCTTCGACTCCACCCTGTACGGGGGTATCTACATGACCCTCGGCACGGAGATCGAACAGCTCACCACCGGAGAGGCGAACCGCTGCCTCGTACACCTGAGCGCAGACCAGGCGATTGGCTCGGCAGATACTTGGACCACCGTAGAGCTGGATGACGAAACCACGAACGGAGCCTTCGACCCCGACGGCGCGTTCAATACCACCACCTACGTCTACACCGCGCAGGAGACAGGCCTCCATCGCTTCTTCGTGCGGCTGCACGTCCAAGCCAGCTTCGCCAACTCCGGAAGCGGAGACACCCTCGATGTGCTGGCCCGCATCTCTGTCGGTGGCGTGTCGCAAGGATCGGCGACCATCACAATGGTGGAGGGGTCTTCGCCGTCATTTGTGAGCGATGACTCCCGGCGCGTGCAGTTTACCGCCGACGTCCTACTTGACTCTGGCGACACAGTCAAGACCGAGGTCCGCTTCCAGAATGAGACCTCCGGCGATGCAGTCACCGTTAAGGGTGTCCCCGCAGGATTGGCGAACTCCCGACTCGAGTGCCTCCGCGCCCCAGGGGGAGAAGTCAATGTCCCCAAGCTGCTCCCCCGCATCAAGCAGAAGGAGCTCATGGCCGACCTCTGCCAACGGTTCAACCTCGTAATCGAGGCGAGCCCCGACGACCCGAAGAAGCTGATCATCGAGCCGTATGCGGACTGGATTACGGACGGGGTCGATACATATTGGACGGACAAGCTGGACCTCGACAAGGAGCGGACCCTCATGCCCACCTCCTCCCTAAAAGCAGACCGCATCCTCTTCCAAGACAAAAAGAGCGAGGACGTAGGAAACGCATATATGACCAACGCCCTGGGCCGAGTATATGGCGGCTACGATCAGGACATTGACGACGAGTTCGCCTCCGGCACGTTGGGCAACGCACCCGTCTTCGCACCGTATTTCGTGTACCCGGTGCCGACCCTACAAGGTGACCCGCATACGGTCAACCAGTTTTTTCTAATTCATCGCTCCTATAAGCTCGATGGGCAGGGGGTCAAGTTCGTAAAGCAACCGCCCAAGCTGTTCTTCGCGGTGGGCTCTCAGGATATCCAAGACAACTACTACCTCGGGACCACGGCGTTCTCGTCCTATCTATTCTGTTCGCCGTTCAACGAGAGCCCGGTGGACTCCGATACCCAGAGCCTCGTTTGGAACTCTCAGGACCTTCCGTTCAGCGCCGAGAACGAGCTGCTCAACGAAGACGGCACCCCGGCCCTCGGTCTCCATCGCACCTACTGGGCCTCCTACCTTGCAGACATCTACGACGCCGATGCGCGGGTCTTCGAGGCTCACTTCTACCTGACCCCTTCCGACATCCGGAACCTGCGCTTCAACGATCGCTACCACGTCCTTGGGGCGGCCTACAAACTGACCGAAGTATCCGGCTACCAAATCGGCACGGGGGAGAGCACCTTGTGCAAGTTCCTGCGGGACATCGAGCGGTCGACCATTGGCGCCTGTCAGAATGTACCCAGCACATCCAATGCCAATGGCACGGTTACCTTCACGGACCCCTCGGGGGCAGACGTGACCGATCCCGGCCGTATCTGTTGCGAGGCGTATGGGTACTACTACGACGCCACGACCAATACCTGTCGCTGGCAGAACCCCGGCGACGATACAAATGACCCTGTCCCTCCCTACCCTCCAACGGATGGGACCAACCCCCTGCCGGATGGCAACGGCGACACCCCTGGGCCCATCGCCCCGACGGGGATGCACACCACCTCGCAAGACTCCGCAGGACACTCGGGGGTGACGGACCTCTTCGTGCTGATGGGTGAGACGACCGACGCCAGCGCCACGGCCCTCTCTACTCCGAACGGGGTGAACATCCTGGTCGATGGTAACACCCTCGCCACGGGGACCATTGACGTGAGCAGCGTCACCGCCCAAACCTCGGGACGGTTTACGAGTCGCCTCGATACCTACCAATTCCTCGCCAACGGTCACGCCGGGACGGTGTCCCTTAGCGCTACGAATTGGTCTCCGCTTACTTCAGGCTCCCCAGCTACGCGCCGCATCACGGGCGCCCTCTCTAACGGCGTCCTAACCATCAGCGCCAACGGGGAAGCCTCGACCGTAATCCAATGGACGGCACAGGTGCAGATGGTCCGCATCTTCACTTACGACTGATGAAAGACTACCTCGACAATATCGGCAAGGCTATCCCCCGCGTTTTGGAGATTGCTTCCGAGTACGAGCTCAGAGGCAACCCGGAAAGCCTTCTGTTATATGGTTACTATGAGTGGGGTGCCTCCTCGTGGTGGCGCAAAGTCCTGCTCGGTGTACGCAATGGCGCAGGACTACGAAATCAACGTAAAAGTAAAGGGGCTCGGGGCGGCAGCTAACCAATTAGCCAAGTTCACCGACGACCTGAATGAAGCCCGCGCAGAGGGCAAGAGCGTCGCAGGCGCTTTCGATCAGGCTACAGGCGGAGCCGTTACCGGCTTCAAGAATGCCGCGCAAGGAGTCAAGACCTTCATCAAGGGCCTGAACCTAACCCGTGCCGCAATCATCGCAACCGGTATCGGTGCGCTTGTGATTGCCTTGGGTTCGGTTGTCGTATTCTTTAAGAAGACCAAGCGAGGCGCCGAAATCCTTGAGCGGGCCACCGCGGGGCTGGGTGCCGTTATGGACGTACTCGTTTCCGCAGTCGCTCAAGTCGGGGAGTTCCTTTATGACGCCTTCACCACTCCCGGCTTTGCCCTGAATGCTTTCAAGGATGGTTTGACCGCCGTGGGCGACTACATCCAAACCATGCTCAAGGTGGCCGTGTATCCCTTGCGGCGTGCCTTCTTGGAAATCAAGAAGGGGGGCTTGAGTGCGGCCGCAGCTATCAAGGAGTTCTTTGGAGGGGATGCGACCGAATTGCGAGATAGTATCGCCGAGACCAAGACCGACATTAAGAACCTCAACGATGAGGTCATGGACGACCTGGCCGACTTGGGCGAGCCGTTTGTGGCCGCTGGCCTGAGCGTCAAGGGATTGGTAGAAGAGATAGTCGAGGCGACCAATAAGGCGATGGATTTGGCCGACGCCTCCATCAAGTTGCGCCAGGCACAACGCGACTTGCAAGTTCAGATGGCGAACGCCCGCAAGGACATCAAAGCCTACAACCTCGTAGCGGAGGATACAACCAAGATGTTCGAGGAGCGGCTCGAAGCCGCCGACAAAGCCATTGCCCTCGAAAAGCAGTTGATGGCCGACCGTAAGGCATTGGCCAAGGAGGAGCTCCGCATCTTCCAAGAACAGATAGCCATCAGCGAAACGTTGGAGGAAGATCTTGAGAAGGAAGCCGAACTCAAAGCCAAAGTCGCGCAGTTGGATATGGAGTCCCTCGAACTCCAAACGACGCTCAACAACAAGCGCAACACCATCGAGCAACAGCGCATTGCACAGATAGAGAAGATTGCCTCCATGGAGAGCGAGATGCGGCGGGAGCAGATGGGCGAGCGCGCGAAGCAAGAGGCCGAGATACAAGACCAACTGACTCAGCGCATCAAAGACATCGACAAGCTCAAAATCACGGAGCAGGAAGCCGAAGAGCTACGGGTCAAAGCACGGGAGGCAGCGAACGCGAAACTCCTGAAACTGCAAGAACAGTTCCGATTGCAGGACATGGAGCTGGCCGTCAGCGGAGCGCAAGCCACCTTCGACCTTTTGAAGGGCTTGACCAAGATGTCGGAGAAAGACACCGAGGAGAGCGCCAAGAAAGCGTTCAATAGGAACAAGGCCATCAGCATCGCGGAGACCCTTGTGAGTACATACCTTGCCGCACAGAAGGCATACGCCTCACAGTTGACGCTCGACCCGACGGCACCCATCCGTGCGGCCGTGGCAGCAGGTATCGCCATCACCTCAGGTCTGGCAAAGGTCGCGGCGATTAAGGCGACGCAATTCAACAGCACTTCGGCAACAGAAACCGAAACGGGGGGCTCGGTTACCGGAGGCCCGCAAAGCGTAGGCGTAGACGTCGGCAGTTTCGTCCCGACGGTACCGCAAGGCACGACACCGGAGCCTGTCCGCGCATATGTAGTGTCGAACGAGATCAGCAACCAGCAAGCCCTCGACCGAGAGCTGCAAATCCAAACAACGCTATGAGGACAGTCGAGCTATTGATTGACGAGGAACAGGAGGACTTCGGCGTGGAGGCCATCTCCCTGGTCAAGTACCCAGCCATCGAGGAGAACTTCGTCTACTTCAACAAGGAGCGCCGCCTGTCTCTTGCGAAAGTTGACGAGGACAAGCAGCTCCTCATCGGTCCGGCCCTGATTCCGGAGAAGATGATCCCGCGCTGGGACGAGAGCGCCCAAGAGGAGTTCGAGGTCTACTTTTCGAAGGAGACGGTGGAGCAAGCCGCGGCCCTCTTTATGAAACAGAAGCGCAACGACGAGTATACCGTCGAGCACCGCGACAAGGTGCAGGGCCTGTCCATCTTCGAGTCTTGGATAGTGGCCGACAAGGACCGCGACAAGGCCGCCGTCTATGGGTTCGATGTTCCGGACGGGACGTGGATGGTATCCGTGAAGGTGAACAACGGCGACGTCTGGAGCGACGTCAAAGACAAGAAATACAGGGGGTTCTCGATTGAGGGGTACTTCATCGACAAACTAATCAAGATGGAGGACGTCACCGTGGAGACGGTGGCCGAGGCTATCCGTGAGGTGTTGGAGCCTGTCGCCTTCCTCGATGGAAAGCCCCTCTTCGAGACCGCCCTGGAAGCGAACCTCATGGCGGAAGCCCTCGGGTGTTCTGGTCACCACAAGCACCGCATCAACAACAGGGTGATGTATATGCCCTGCAAGACGCACGAGGAGCTCGACCCCCTCTTGGCAAACGAATGAAAACGCGATATATCCCGCATTGAAAACTCGACCCATGTCCGTGATTGAAAAACTCAAGGAGGCCGTCCGTTCCGTAGTTCAGGAGCGCCAGGACCTCTACGCCGAAGCCCGCCTCAATGATGGACGGGTCATTGCTACCGAAGCCGATCAGTTCTCCGCCGGTGCTTCCGTTCGTGTTCTCTCCGAGGACGGCGAAGCGGCACCCCTCGAGGCTGGCACCTACGACCTCTCCGATGGTGGGAAGGTGACCGTAGACGCTGACTCCAATGTCGTCCAAATGGAGGAGGACAAAGAAGAGGAGAAGACCGAAGCCGCAGAGCACGAAGAGGAGGAGAAGGATGAGATGAGCGCAGTTAAGGCTGCCCTCGTCGAGCACTTCCAAATCTCCGAGGAGGTGGCCGAGCAAATCGTGGAGGTCGTCAAGGACGCCATGGTCCCCGCAGAGGTGGAAGCCGAAGAGGAGAAGAAAGAGGAGGAGGAGATGGAAGAGGAAGAGAAGGAGAAAGAGGAGATGTCCTCCCACTTCACCGACCTCACCCACGAAATGGCCGTGGCCCTCGAAGCCATCAACAAGCGGCTCGAGAAGCTGGAGGAGGCACCCGCCGCCAGCCCCGACCGCGTCCTGCCCAAGCAAGAGTTCAATGCAGTTCCGAAGACCGATAGCCGGTCCTCGTCTTTCGACAACGCCTACAACATCATCAATTCTTTCAAATGATTCCCGTTAAGTCCAAGAAGTACGACTTCGACATCACGGTGAGCCCGAACACCTACGCAGGTGAACTCGCGCTTCCGTATGTGACGGCCGCCATTCTCGGCGCCGAAACCATCAACAAGGGCCGTGCCCGCCTCATCGAAGGCGTCGTCAACAAGGCCGTCATCAATGCCCTCGACTACGACGGCGGCCTCCTTCAGGCTTCCGCTTGTGATTTCGCTGACGGTGCTTCCATGACGCTCTCCGAGCAGGTGGTCACCCTGAACGATCTCATGGTCAACGAGGCCATCTGCCGCGGTACGGTGTTCCCGACGTTCATGGCTGCCCAGGGCCGCATGGTCCGCGACGGTCAAATTCCGCCGAACTTCACCGAGTTCCTGCTCGCCGCTACCGCAGAGCAAGCCGGTAAGTCCCTCGAGTCCCTGATGTGGGCCGCCGACGCCGGCACCGTGTGGGGTCTGGGTCTGCTCTCCAACGACGGAGTCATCGACGAGGCCGGTATCGACGCCTCCGCTATGGCTGGCTTCGCTGAGGCCGTGACCGACGCCACGTTCACCGCTGCCAACATCCTGTCGAACCTCGACGCCGTCTTCGCCGCTGCCGCCGCTACGCCCGGCATCCTCGGCAAGCCCGGTTGTGGTTTCTACGTCTCCTACGAGGCCTTCGCCTTCTTCCAGCAGGCTATCGCCGCGCAGGGTACGGACCTCGGTTACAACCGTGACCTCAAGGCCCCGACCTACCTCGGTTACCCGGTGTACGCTACGAGCGGTATTCCGAACACGGCCGACGTCATCGCCTTCACCTACCCCGACAACATCGTGGTCGGTACGAACGCTTACACCGGCAACGAGGCCGCAAACCTCATCCCGGCTTACCAGTACGACGGAAGCGACAACGTGAAGGTCACGATGAACTTCGCCGTCGGAGTCAACGTTGGCGTCGCCGCTGACGGAGTTGTTGGATTCGCATTCACCTGATAGATGGCTTGTACTATCACCCTCGGCCGCGCGCTGGATTGCAAGGACGCCCTCGGAGGCTTGACGAAAGTTTTCTTCGTCAATGACTTCGCGGCTGGCCTTGTGACCGCCGCCGGGACGGGTGACGGTACGGCAGGGTCGGCGACCGTTTCCACCGTAGCCGGGGAGACGTTCACGATTACCGACCTTCCGACGATGACCGTACTCCAGTACGACCTTCGCCCGGACCTGTCGTCTTTCACCATCAACGTCCAGTCGGATCCCGCTACCGGGGCCTCGCTCTTCGAGCAGACCCTCAGCGTGGTCCTTCAGAAGCACCAGGAAGCAGACCCCGAGCAGCTCCGCCTCATCAGCCGGAACCGCTCCCAAATCTTCGTCCTGGACAACAACGACAACCTCTTCCTCTTCGGGGCCACGCACGGCATGGACCTGAATGGGGGGACGCTCACCAGCGGCGCCGCCCGCAATGAGATGTCCGGCTCTACCTTGACCTTCGCCGGTCGGGAGGCTGCGCCGTACTACCTCGTCAACGGTACCGCCGGAGTCGGAACCGCGAAGTATCCCTTCGACGGAATCACCACCGACTCGAATATCACTATCACCACGGGCTAAGGACCGTTATTTGTTTGTGTGTTTTGGAAGGGCTGCCGAGAGGTGGCCCTTTCTTATATCCCACATTGATGATACTCGTCGTCAAGAACAACCCCGGAAGCGTCCAGAATACGGTGTACCTCACGCCCAAGGAGAAGCGTGGCGCGGCCAACGTGGCCGAGTACGGCGCGACCATCAACGGGATGGGGATGGAGATTAAGAGCCTCACCACCGACAAGACGGTGATGGTGAACGCCCGCGTCCTCACCGTGACGGATCGCTTCACCACGTTCGTCTTCGATGCTGAGGTGCCTTCGGCGAATACTTCCGTGGACCTCTCGGGCCCGTCCTGGCCGGAGGGGTACATCCAGTACCGCATCGTCGAAAGGGACGACGAGAACGACGTCCGCGATATTACCGCCTCCGATGTCATCCTCGAGGAGGGGTTGGGGTATCTTACCCGCGGACTCCAGACGGGAATCATCCTCACCGAATCCGGCGACAACATCACCACCGAGGAGCCGGGAATGCTATTGAAAGAAGATGCCACGGCAACGACGGAAGCGTACCAAGAAACGCTCTACGAGTCCCACAGCGACGACACCTCTACCTTCACGTTCTATGAGTAAGCACGAGTTCAACGTCTACGGGTTGCCCACGCACGAGCTGCCCCTGTTCCAAGAGAAGCCCGGGAGGGAGTGGGTCGACTACGGCTACGACAACGCCTACGGCGACTACCTCCGCGACCTCTACTTGGGAAGCAGCATCCAGAGCGCGGTCGTCTCCGGGGTGTCGGAGATGATTTACGGGGAGGGCCTAGACGCGACGGATCGGGAACAGAAGCCCGAGCAATGGCTGAAGACGCAGAAGCTCCTCGAGAACTCCGACGAGAATATCCTGCGGCAGTTGTGCTTCGACCTGAAGCTCTACGGGCAATGCTACGTCCAAGTCATTTGGAATCGGGTAAGAGCAGAGATTGCCGAGCTCCGCTTCATCCCCGCGCACTCTGTGAGAACGGGAATCGCCGACGCCCAGGGTAAGGTCGATTGCTACTATGTGAGCCCGGACTGGAGCCGGATGCGGGAGAGCCGCTACGCTCCGGTGAAGTATCCCGCCTTCGATACCGAGGACCGCACCGAGCCGGCGTCCGTGTATCAAATCAAAGCCTACCAGCCCGGCATCTTCTACTACGGCCTTCCGGATTACGTGGGGTCTACAAACTACATCGAGCTCGATCGGGAGGTCTCCACGTTCCACCTCAACAACATCAAGAACGGCCTCTTCCCGTCGATGCTTTTGTCGTTCAATAACGGCGTCCCCAGCGACGAGGAACGGAGGGCCATCGAGCGCCACGTCAACGAGAAGTTTTCCGGTTCGTCCAATGCGGGGCGGTTGCTCATCTCGTTCAACGACGGGACCGACTCCGCGCCCCAGCTCACTCCGGTCAATCCCAACGACAACGACGGGATGTACGAGTTCCTCGCGACGGAATGCACCACGAAGATTCTGGCCGGCCACCGCATCACCTCGCCCCTGCTCTTCGGAATCCGCGGAGAGGGGAATGGGTTTGGAAACAATGCCGACGAGCTGCGGGACTCCTTCTCTCTGTTCCAAAATACCGTCATCCAACCCTTCCAGCGGACGCTGTTGGAAGGCCTCGAGCCGCTGTTTGCGGTCAACGGCATCGACCTGGACTTCTACTTCAAGACCCTGAAGCCGGCCGACTTCATCGACGTGGATGCAGTCAAGGCCCAAACGACAGACGAGCAGGAGAAGGAAGGCCTTGAACAGGAGTTTTCGGACAACCTTACCTCCGCCGCGGAGTTCCTGATTGCGTTGGGAGAGGACGAGGACGACGACTACGAACTCATCGACGAAAGGGAGTACGACGAAGCAACCGAGGAGAAGCTCGATGCGTTGTGGACGTTTGCTCGCGTTCCTTCTTCGAACCCTGCCGGAAAGAGCGACCAAGACACCGACCTCATCAAGGTCCGCTACGCCTACGCCCCCTCTACCGCAGACGACAAGTCGCGGGAGTTTTGCCGCAAGATGGTGGCCGCTGGGAAGGTGTACCGCAAGGAGGATATTTTGGGCGCATCCAACCGCGCCGTGAACCCCGGATGGGGACCGCGGGGGGCCAATACCTACGACCTTCTCAAGTACAAGGGCGGGGGCTCGTGCCGCCACTTCTGGCAGCGTAGGACCTACCTCAGAAAGAACAACACCCGCGTCTCTGTGAACGAGGCCCAGCGCATCATCCGCGCCGCCGGACCCGATGCGGAGCGCCTGAAGCCACAGGATCCGCTCACCGCCAAGCGCCCCCGCGATATGGTCAACCGCGGATTCCTTGAACCCAAAGACTTCACCACCCCACGATAATGGCGAACCTCATTCTCTTCATCTCCCCGGCGAAGCTCAAGAAGGAGACCGCCCTCGGTGGGTCTGTAGACGACGAAATCCTACAGCCCTACATCCGCCTCGCCCAGGAGCTATACATCCTCCCGGCGCTCGGGCAGTCGCTGTATGACGACCTTAAGACGAAGGTCGGGGCAGGCACCATTAGCGGCAATGACGAGACGCTCATGGAGTCGTACATCGCCCCGGCGCTCGTTCAACTCGCCTTCGCGGAGTCTTTGCCCTTCATCCGGGTGCGCATCGTCAACAACGGGGTCACCGTCATGGACTCCGAGCAATCCACCGCGGCCTCTTATGGGGATATGAAGCCCCTGATGAACCGGTCGAAGGATTTGGGCCTGTTCCATATCGAGCGGCTCATGGACTACCTCGACAACAACCAGAGCCTCTTCTCGGCCCTCGATGGGGAGACCTCCGGGGAGTTGTGCCGGACCCGCAGGAACTATACCCAAGGATTGAACATCTACCCCAGCACCGACGACAAACTCGTGGAGCGCATCCTCCGCGACTACGGTATCAAATACTGATGACGCCCGAAGAGAAACTCGCCCACTATATCCAAGAGAGAGATGGCAAACAGCAAGATTTCCGAGCTTACCGAATTGACTTCCGCCGACAACGCGGACGTCTTGGCAATCGTGGACGACTCGGCAAGCGAGACGAAGAAGATCACGTTCGCTAATCTGACCTCCTCCATTACGGTCGGGAGCGCGTCGGAGCTGCAGTTCACGGGCCTGAACAATACCGGGTCCACCATCAGCAAGGGCAAGGCCGTCTATATCTCCGGGGCTGTGGGGAATGATACGAGTATCGCCCTGGCCGACAATACGTCCGCCTCGACGATGGCGGCGTTCGGAATCGTGAAGACAGACATCGCCAACGGGGACACGGGAATCGTGGTCATCTCCGGAACGGTGGCCTCCATCAACACCGTGGCGTTCTCCGAAGGGGACGAGCTCTATGTGGGCACCTCGGGGGATTTGACCGACACCAAGCCCACCGGCACGGCGCTGATTCAGAAGATCGCCAAGGTCGCCAAGGCTGCCGCCTCCGGTACGATTGTGGTGACGGGCGCAGGGCGTACCAACGACGTCCCCAATATCCAAGAGAACTACATCTGGAAGGGCAACGCCTCCGGGGTCGCTACGCCTACGGAGAACAACTTCACCGGCCTCACCGATACGCCGGCCTCTTTGGGTACGGCGGGGCAAGTGGTGGCCGTGAATACGGGCGGGACGGCGCTGGAGTTTGTAGCCGCCGGAGCCGGCACGGTGACCTCTGTCGATGTGTCCGGAGGTACGGGGCTCTCTTCCTCGGGAGGACCGATTACGACCTCCGGGACGATTACGGTAGACCTCGACGATACGGCGGTCACGGCCGGCGCATACACAAACGCAGACATCACCGTAGACGCTCAGGGAAGGATCACGGCCGCATCGAACGGAACCGCAGGGATTGCCGCGGTAGTCGATGACACGACTCCCCAACTCGGAGGGAACCTCGACGTCCAGGCGTTCGAGATTAACACCGCCACCACGAACGGCAACATCACCCTCGACCCGAACGGGACGGGCTTCGTGGAGCTGAAAGGAAACCAGGACGCCTCCGGAACCAATCCCGGCGCCTTGCGCTTCAACTGCGAGCAGAACACGCACGGCGTAACGGTCAAGGGCCCGGCGCACTCTGCGGCTGCTACCTATACCCTTACCCTCCCCACCGCTGACGGCTCGGCGAACCAGCCGATGGTAACGGACGGGAGCGGGCAACTGTCTTTTTCGGATACGATTAAGGCTAGTGTCCAAGGTCCGGTCGATGGTGCGGAGCTCGAGTTCAACGCCGAGGTGTCGGCCGTCTCTACTGCGGGCGGGGCCGAGGGTACGATAGTGAAGTTCGGGACCGGGACTCTGGTAGCGGGACAGGTATACACCCACGCCTCCGGCGCTTGGGTGGCTGTAGACGCTGACGCCCAAACCACCACCGAGGGTCTTTTGGGTATGGCACTCGGAACGTCACCCACTACCAATGGCCTGTTGGTCCACGGGGTGGGGTATCTGTCCCACGATCCCGGCACGGCGGGGGATGTCTTGTATGTGTCCGCTACGGCGGGACAGGTGACGGGCACCCAGCCCTCTACTACGGGGCAGTTCGTGCGGGTGGCTGGATATTGTCTGGCCGACAACAAGGTCTTCTTCTCACCCTCTCAAGACTTCATCGAGGTTGGCTGATATAAGCAAAATCAACGCCGTCCTCATCGCGAACATCGCGGAGATAGACGACGTGCTCGCGGCGAATATCGCCAAGGTCAACGGGTTGGTGTTCTCTACCGCGCCTGCGGTGCAGTATCTGTTGGACCTCTACACCGGGGCCGCGGCGGCCTACTCTAC
>Ga0208794_1001071_pt1 | contig 13471 bp, 14 predicted proteins | sample 32_taG_FD_184106 | JGI IMG/M metagenome (GOLD analysis project Ga0208794, IMG submission 184106) | Marine viral communities from the Gulf of Mexico - 32_GoM_OMZ_CsCl metaG (SPAdes) (version 2) | ecosystem: Environmental > Aquatic > Marine > Oceanic | place: Atlantic Ocean: Gulf of Mexico... | reverse complement strand
AGACCAGCATCATTTATTAATTCATTATATTCCGCAAAATAATAAGATCTAGCGTCTGAATTATTAATAGCGTCTTGTAGTGTTCCGTAGTTTCTTTCACCACCCTTTCTTGTTATAGATTTAACTTTAGTTTCTACTTTTGATTTGGTAAATGGTTTTCCTGTGTTATCTACAAATCCAAAAATTTCATATAAATCATCATCATCACTAGTTGTTGTTTGCTCTCTATCATCACTAGTTGTTGTTTGCTCTCTATCATCACTAGTTGTTGTTTGTTCTCTATCACCACTAGTTGTTGTTTGGTTTAATTCAGATTTTAATTCTTTACATTTAGAAGTTAACTCATTAATTATAGTTTTTAACTTTGATATATATGCTTTATCTCTATCAGTTAAAAGTTTAGAGTATTGTTTTTCTTGAGATTCAGCATTAGCTTTTTCCTTTGCTAATTTATTTAAAGTTTTATCTGAACAAAAATCTTTAGGGTCAATTGAATTTATTTTGCTAATGGTGTTATTAATATTATCTTCTAATACTCCTTTTCCACCAAGTCTACTAACCTTAGCATCTCCTATTCCTAAATCTGCGTTATATGTTTTCCACTCTTTTAATGTTTTTAAAGCTTCTTCTTTTAATGGTGTCATTATTTCAGAAACTTTATTTAAATCAAGTTTTGCTGGTGTTTTAGTATTTTGATTTTTGCTTGGTTGAGTTTTACCCGTATTATCTCTACCACTAATTGTTGTTTTACCACTGTTATTATTGTTGTCATCACCAAAAAATCTCTGTTCTTTTAATAATCTAATTTGTTTTTTTAACGACTCATATAAATCTAAATAAGTTCTTTTCTCATCTGGTTCCCAATACTTTAATTTAGGGTCAGTTGTAAGTATTATTCTTTTTTCACCATATCTAGTTTCATAACCCCATTTTTGTAATGCTCCACTACGTCTATTTGATTTTATTGGGAATAACACCCAGTAGTCATAAGAATCTAGATCAAGCCTAAGGTCGTCTAAACGAAGTCTATTTTCTGGATTATTTAGTTCTGTTTTAATTATATAAACAAAAACCCCACTTGGGAAGCTTCTAGTTTTAATTTCTTTAACAATTCCATATGGATAAACTTGATTTGTGTCAATAAGGTCTTGCCAATATTTTTCACTACCTCTACCAGCTTCTATTACCTCGTTATTGTTATTGTTGCTGTTATTGTTGTTGCTATTTGGGTCAGATGTTCCACAGATTTCATCAACATCATCCTTAGTAAAGGTACTACCATAACCAGCGTCTTGTAAAGCCTTCAACGTTTTTGGTCCAAAGTAAGAGTCTAATCTTAATCTACTACCAAGACAAGATTGTACTTTATATATGTCTCCATTTGGATTTGGATTACCATAACTAGACCCTGGGTCTTTACAGAATTTTTTATAAGTAGGTCCATTACAAGTTCTATAGTATGATGTTCTTGGCGGTGTGGGTGGTGTGGGTGTAGTTGTTCCTGTAGGTGGTGGGGTACCACCACCAGTACACTCATTATTACAAGTTGGTTCTGTGTAAGTTCCGTTTGGGTCCTCAACACAATTACCATTATCACATTTATATTTTTTTTGAGCTTGTAGATGTGTACAATCTGTAATAGGGGGATTTGTACATTCATCACCAATATTTATAGTTGCTTTTCTGCTAGCGCATTTATCACCGGTATATCTATTATAATCCTCCTGGGATACACTAACAAATTTTTCTTGACGATTTTTTACACAATATGTTGCCATTATTTTGTATTATTATATTTTATTTTTAATTACTATTTTCCATCTTCTGGTATTTTCCAACCTTCAGCCTCACTTTTATATTCTAAAGGGGTGTTACCAAACCAAGCACCACCATCTTCCCATCCATAACCATTGACACTATAGTCTTTTTTAATTTTACCTTGCTGACTCATTATATCATACCAAGTATTAAAACCTTCTTTAGTATTTGGAAACTTAGTAACTGTAGTTACTGGTGGTACTCCACTACCTTTTATTGTAATTTCTTCTCCATTAACAATAATTTTTAGTGAGTCGTTTTTACTACTATAGCCTTTTATTTTCTGTATTTCTATTGCGGCTTCACCTCCAATATTATCACAACTATAATTGTTATCTTTTAATATACCATCTATTTTAAATCTCTCTTCATCATTATAGTCGTAATATCCAGGAAGTGTTGCAAAACAATAGTTAGGATTATCCTCAGCGGTTGGGACGAAAGGTAATTTATCTAAAATATAATCATAAACAGTCATACCAAGCGCCTTTGAGTTTCTCTCATACCAACTAAAATTGGATGCAGCATAATCTAGAAACGCAAAAGCTCCAAGAATACAAAGTGATTTCATAACATATGGAATGGCATTACAAAATTTACCTGTAAATTTTTTAACCCAATCTAATGCTTTAAATTCTTTACCTTTAATTGATCCTTTTTTACTGGCTTTTTTTTCTAAATCTTCTATTAATTCTTGCCATGCCCTACTCGATTGAATATCTTCCAATTCTCTAATAGTCATTCCTTTAAACTTCTTTTCAGCTCTTCCAAGTATTTGCTTAACTTTTTTAGGTGTAATATTAAATGTTCTAGAAAACCAATTAACCGCACTTTCATATTCGTCTGACGCTTTTATTTTTTTCATAGCATCACCAACCAACTCGTCTTTTTTTGCTTCAAGTTTGTCTTTAGCTTCTTTTTGTTTTTGTTTTCTTGTTTTTTCTTCTTCTCTTGCCTTATTTTCAGCATCAATTTTCTCCTGGTCAGCTTTAATTTCAGCATCCGTTTTACCAGTTTTTATTTCATCTTTAATAATAATTTCAGCATTAGGATCTGGGTTTTCTAATTTGGCAACAAAAGAATCTGCATCATTTGTAAGATCGTCCGCATATCCCTTTTGGTCTTTTAAACCATTAATCAAGTCGTCAATTTCTGTAGGTCTTGATCCTACTGGGAAATCACTTTCTAGTTGCACTATAACAGCTTCAAGATTATCTTTACTAGCATCTGATGTAATCCTTGATGGGTCTAGTTTTCTTGTATCATCAACAAGCTTTCTAAGGTTTTCGTCTGGTATTACATCATCTAATTTAATACTTTCCATCGCTTGTCTATTTATAGCTGGAACTTCTTTTAATAAATCAATAGCAATTTCTGGATTATTTTTTAAATATAATTTAATTGAGGATAAAACTTCTTCAGTTGTTGCTTCTTTAGTTGCATATTTTTCAGGATTTACATCTTTAAAATGTTTTCGCACGTTATTAAGTGTTAAACCTTCTCTTTCGAGTTTTTCAGCAAACTCTTTAGTAAAATTATCAAAACTAGCTCCAGCTCTTTTAATCAAGTCTGGTGCTATATGTTTTAAAAGACCTTCACTTACTTCGTCTGTTGCTGAGGCTTCAAGTAATAATCCTTTTTCTTGTCTATATGTTTCGTTTATATCTGTTTTTTTAGATTCAGTTAGATGAGACATTCCCATAATTTCTCTCATTCTGTTTAATTCTATTAGAATATTTTTTTCACTCATAATTTTAATTATTATAATATTATTTTTATATAAATATATAACAAAAGTATTTAGTTTTAATTTTAATTAAACCAAACTTTTAAATTAGACCTTTTTTTACATTCGATAAACTGAGGTCTAAGTATTTTTTTATTTTTAAATTTATTTTTACATTCGTTTATTTTTGGTTGTATCTGGCATGTTTTACAATTAGTGTTTAAATCAACGCCACTTTTGATACATTTTGTCGCTAAATATTTTTCATTATCGTATTCTTGTTTTGTCACATTTACCCAACTATTTGGGTCGTTTATATCTTTCTTAACACAATATTTATATAGTTTGTTTTCTGGTGTACCACAAGAACTACATTCACTATATTCTCTAACACACTTTTCATTATTATTTGTTATTAGGTTATATGTCTCTTCATCTGTCTCAATCCATATACCTTTTCTAGAATATTTACAATATTTTTTAGTATTAGTTAATTTAGTTGTACTTTGTGGTTCTTTTTCAAGATTAGATTTTTCTTTACTTAATAAAGCGTCGGTTGAAAATACATTAGTAATGTTATTTTCTGTTTCAGCACTAGCTGTGGTAGATTTTAAAAACTCTTCTTCATTTTTTTTGTTAATTAAAATTGTTGCGTTTTTAATTTCTGAATCTGTTATTAATCTATTATTAACATAAGAATAAGCCTTATCGCCTTTTCTAATTACTCTAAAGTTATATTGATTTTCTTTAAACTTTAAAGTTCCAGAAACATCATCATTATTTTTTATTGGATTAAATTTTATCTCAACAAAACCTAGACCCTCAAATAAAGTTTTAATTGCAAATTTATTTGCTTCTGTTTTTTCAATAGATTCTTTAAGGTTTCTAAGTAAAATTATGTATTTATTACATTCTTCAGGTGTAAGGGGTAATTGATCATTATAAAGAATTTTTTCAGCTTGTTGGTTAATTGCCATATTAACAAGTTCTTTATCACCTAAAACAATTTGAGTTGTTGCCATTTCATCACTAGTAGTCTCTGCAACAGCAGCGTTTAACGCCTGTTGATAAAGTCCCTCTCTATAGTTTTGGAGATCAATGTATAATTGCTTTGCGCTTTCCAAATATACAGCTTCATTTATAGTAAGATTAAATTCTTCTTGTTCTTCTTCTGTTAAATATGTATAGGCGAGTTTATAAGACATTGCAAAAATAACTAAAGGGACACCTATTCTACCAAATTGATGTGGTATTGTCCATTTTGCTGTAATTGGATTTATGTTTTTACCCGCCCATTTAGAAAATTTACCAGCTGAAATCTCCCATCCTTCTTTTCCAAATATTTTTGTGAACTTTGCAAGATAGGTTTGTTTGTATACTTTACTTTTTAGTAACATTTCTTGATGTTCAACAACAAATCTACCATAAGTATTACTAGTTGCAAGTTCTTCAAAAGCTTGTTTTATTGCTGTTATACCTTCTTCTTTAGAACCTATTTTTAAGGCGTCATTAAATAAAGCAAGTTCATTAGCTGTTAAACTATCTAAAAACTCCATTATTCTTTTTGCTGCGGCTTTGTCACCATCTCTAGCTAATTGAAACAATACCGTTAAATTACTCTTTTTAAATTTTTCAGTTAAATCTTTTGCGACTTGTTTACTATACTTTCCGCTAATGTATTTTGAAATAAGTGGACTCTCAGTAAGGAATGGTATAAGGCAAAATAAAACAGTTAGTCCAGCGTCAGCATCTCTACCATCTTCTATTTGCCATGTTAATATTGGTGACATCATAACACCTTCTGTTAAAACTTGACAAAAAACACTTAATAATGTTGTATTTCCACCTAAATATGAAGTTGTTGCTGGAACTCTTAATGCGGACCATAAGGCACCAGACCATTCTGCTGCGGTACCCAATCTAGTTAATAAATTAGCGATTCCAATCCCAGTAAAAGCAGCGGCAATTCCAATCCCAATTTCTAACCACATACCGTAGTGGTCATACCATACATCCCAGTCTGATCTTTTATCCAAATGTCTTGGATTTAGTGGGTTGTAACCTACTATTTCATTACCAGCTTTGGTGAAAAATAATGGTGGTTGTAACATAAAACCCCACCCATTATCACCACCTCTACAATTAATTGCGGCCTCAACGGCTTCGACTGTTCCAAGGCCCTCTATATTGGGAGTTTCTGCCAAATCCATATATAAACTAAAGACTACTTTACCATCTTTAATTGTTTCAAAAAATCCACCTTCTGACCTAACTGGTGTCTCAAACTTGTAGACCTTTCCATTGTATACCCCTTTCCAAAAATCATCATCTGGTAAACAAGCTTTTCTGTGTGTCTTCATACCCATTTGATCTTTTTCTTCAGATGAATTTGGTACCATTATATATTGTTGGTTTTTATGAACGTTACCATCAACATCTGTAATATCCGCAGTTCTAATCAAAATACTATCACCAAAAATTTCTTTTGTTGTAGTACTTTCATTTATTTTATAAACTTTAGTTCCTTCAACAACATCTAATGTGTCAAAGTTTTCATTACCAAAATAAAATATGAAAGGATAGTCAGTACCTTTACCAATTTTAAAAGTCGATAAATTTTCATCGTTAATACCAAACATTGTTTTTTCTTTAGAACCCTCATATTTTTGATAATCTGGGTTATATGGATTATCTATTTGACCTGGCATTAAGTTATCAGGTCTTTCTAATAAAAGATTTTTTGACTTAGTTCCCATCATTTCTTTTATTCTTGTTAACTGTTCTATTAGTAAATCTTCTTTCATTTTTAAATTTTTTTAATTACCAACTAAAGGTAATGCATAATCAACACCCTCACCACTAGAACTATTAGGTAAAGTAATACGTTGTCCTGATATTTTTTTTGCTAAAGAATTTTCAGCGTATCCATTTGTTTGGAATTTTGGTGGCACTACCTCACCAGGTCTCCACCCATCCATCCAAGCCTGGTTTAATTTTTGTAAATCTTTATTTGTTTCTTTTGATTTAAATTCTTTTTTAACTTCTTCTAAATCATAACCCTCTTCTTCTATACTATTTTTTAAAATTTCATTTCTTGTTTCTACCTCTAACTCTTCTGGCTTTTTAGCGGTTTTTTTAACGTCAGCCATTATTCTCTCATATTCTTGTTTAGACCCATAGTCTATACCATCAACAACATAAGTTGTATCTTCTGGTCCTATAGTTTTACCAACCTTATTTTTATTTGCAGCTCCAATTCTATATAATATTTCTAAAACCCCCTCATCTGTTAATCTTGCTTCTCCTTTACCTGTTATCATAACACCCTCTTTAGTTCGTTCTCTTGACCCAGAGTATGCAGGGTTTGTAAAATACCAATAAAAACCTTTATACCCTTTTGAATATCCATGTGGGTTTCCCACGACTTTAACCACAGCGTCATACATTCTTTTATTAGTGTCACCAACTTTAATAATAACTTCATTTTTATTTGGTCCTTGTGGTATTATATCTAACCAACCTCCATTTTGAAAAGTCCAAGTATAACGACAACAAACATCGATTTCTCCTGTTTCTTCATCTCGTTTACCCCCACATTGATCGTCAAATATTTTGTAACATTCGTATGGGGATATGGAAATATGCCCATGTGCATGATATCCTCCAAAACCATTACCATAATTTTGACCTGCCGCATATATTTTAGGTGTTACTGTAGTTAAGTTCTGGATTACGTTTTTAAAACTATCATTCATTACTTGTATATTATAACATTGACAATTAGACGTGTCATTTTTTTGACTTTTAGAAATCGTGTTTTTATTTTCTAATAACGTTTTTTTAGAATCATATTTCATATTCAAAAGAATACGTTCTAATATTTCATTTGTATTATTCATAATAACGTATTAGCTTTTCCTCTTGTTGTATTATACAATGACGCCCACGTTACTTTATCATCAATTGTGTTTGCAACATTTCTTGTTAAACCTGTTTCCCACTTTGTAACTGTTGGGTATCCTTCACCACCACCAGTACTAGTTGTAGCCGCAGCGTCTTGTTCGTCAATTTCACCATCTAATTTTTCAGAATATGTATATCTATCTAATAAAAAAATAATTTTATCTAGTTCCATTGAAATTTTCTTTTATAAATATTTGTAGAAACAAAAAAAAGTGTTATATTTGTATAATAATTAATATTTAAACAATAAACAATGAAAAGAATTTTTGTATTTTTAACTCTAATAATTTTAACACTATCTTCTTGTACCAAATACACACAACCAAAACTTCTTAGTTTAAGTGGTGAATATGTTGTAGATAAAATCACATATGGTCAAATAGATAATACTAGCGATCCTAATAATATGGTGTTTTATCCTGGTGATTTATATGTAAATCCATACGAAACACATCCATTTGATACAATAGCTGTTGGGTTTTATAAAATTCATCTTGATTACACTGTTGCTAGTTTTAGTCCATCCCCAAATCCGGACGGGTCAACTACTTGGAGTGAACAATACCTATATGATGTTTATAATCAGACAAATACATACTTGGGTGATTTATCAATAAGAATTAATGGTAGTGTTAGAGTTTTCTCAATCATTGAAGATGGACTTGAGAATTTAGTTTTAAGATCTAAAGGTCAATGGGCTTTTGGTTCTTCTGGACCAGATGAGTCAATAACACTTTATTTAACTAGAATTGGTCCTTAATTGGACCAATTTTTTTATTATAGAAAATCAATTTTTGGTAATCTATCTATATTAACAATATAATATTCATTTAGGAAGTTTAATAACTGGTATTCGTCTATAGATTTAAATGACATATCGTATAAATCATTTTCTTCATCATCGTCAAAAAAATCTTCATCATCTTCTATGAAATCATAACCAAAATCATTAACTTCATCTAAACTAATTCTATCAGTTCTAATTTCATCTTCTCCATCAACATCTAATCTAAAGGATACTTCAATTTTACCAGTATCCTCAAACAAATAGTAAGATACTAATTCTTGAATTTCCATTTTTATTAGTTGTATCGTTTAAATCTTTTAAACATATCTAGAGATTCATTTAGTTTTTCCATAAAATCTGGTAATTCGTCATCATCAACCATGTCTTTATAGCTATCACCTGACACTTCATAATTCATAGGTCCTGCTAAGTCTTCTTTAAAATCCCTATCTATATCAAATTCAAAATCTTCACCCAATTCACTAAGAGCTATATCTATATAATCTTCTTCACAATCTTTACACTCATCTTCAATTCCAACTGAGATATAATCGAACTCATTTTCATTTGGAGATGGGTATTTGTCACCAAAGTAATCTCTATTAACATCTGTCATTCTATTTGTTCCACCTTCTAGGTCAATTGTCCCACCTTCTAAATCATATGGCCCATCGCCAATTCTATCTCTTCTATCAATATCTTCATTGATATTCATATTCATATATTCTTTAACATCACCAGTGTTTGATACTGTTATACCATTTTTGTCATTTGCAAAATCCTGGACATATAATGGTTGTTCGTTTTTTGGATTACCATATTCTGTAACATAACCATCATAAATTGTTTTGTGTTTATCTAGAATGTTTTCTCTTTCAGCTTTTGACATTTTAAAAAAATACTGTCCCATAATTATTTATTAATTTGTTTAGTTAATGCTCTTTTTGTTGTGAAAAATAAAAAATTTTCATTTAAATTTTCTTCTTCATCATCGTCTTCCACAACTTTTCTCCATTGATCAACACCATCAATTAATGCTAGACTTGAACCATTTCTCCATTTAACATAATATTGATCGGTACCAAAAACATTTGCAGTACTCTGTACAATTCCTGGCATTCCACCTGCGACAGGGGAGAATTCATCATCCATATGAATGCAAATTACTTTGTCTCCAGCCTTTAAAGGTGCGTTTTTTTGATATTTTATTTTTTTCCCCATACAAATATAAATATATGGTAATATTTATTTGTTATGAAGATAATTGTAAATGAATCACAATATAGAAATTTATTAATAGAAGAAACCTCAAAAAATACTATAAATAAGCTAAAAGATTTAAAAAAGTTTTTTGTAGATTTAAAAAAAGACGTTAAAAAACAAATTGGTCTTGATTTAGCATTCTTATCAACTTGGGGTGTTACAATTGCCGGTTTTGTTAGACCTATAGCAGAATTTATGGAGGGTAATTACCCTAATTTAACACAAACTGAAATCACATTATTATCAACAGGGATAATTTTAACATATTATCAATCAAATAAAGAAAAACTAATTAAAGTTCTTAATGATATAAAAGAAAAAGGTTTAGTCTTTGAATTTGACGCTATGTTAGAAAAAGCAGAAATATTAAAAAATACATTTATTAAGTTTATTGATAGTCTTGCAATACCAATTGCTAGAATCTCAAATATGTTAGCTTATACGTTTCTTATACCACTAGTTCCTGAATTATATGAAATGGCCCAAGGACATAGTAGTATGGACTTAAAAAATTTTTTAATGAGAATAGTTAGTTTTATTGGTGTTACACTTAGTGGTAATTTAATTAAAAAATTAATTAAAGCTATTGTTAAAAGATTTAAATCTTAATATCCATCTCCTGGGTCTAAAAAGATTCCAAATTCTAAATAATCAAAATTATCTGTAGCATATTTAATACCCCAATTTAAAACTCCTCGACAACTAGTACCATCTTTTTTAAATTCCAAATCTTTTGTTACTCTAAATTTATTACAAGCATCACGTACTTTTTCTCTCATGTCGAATAACATATCTGATAATATCTCAGTTTCAAAATCACACCCATCACAATAAAGGTCTTTAAAACTTATTGATAATACAATTTCGTTAACTTGGAAATCGTCATCATTATTATAGTCTAAATCAATTTGTTCTAATTTAATAGTAACATCACTACCATATTCTGATCTAAACCCACCAACAGTTAAAATAATGTTTTTTAGTATTTCTATCTTTTTTTCTATTTTTGGTGATAAATTCATTATTTAAAATTTAATATTTTTGATATTACATCAATTACTTGTTCATCATTTAATTTATGAACATCTTTATGTGTTTTAAACCACCTTTTTACTACAACATCAAATGGTGTTTTTGTAATTTTTGATAATCTTTTAAATCCAAATACTTGAGCGTCAAGTTCGTGTTCTTGTGTATAATACTTAAATGGGTCTTCTTCTTCTGGGACATCTAAATTATACATACCTTTTGTTTTTTGGTCAACATGTCTAATTTCGTGAGCTAAAACCTCATTTAACTCACCCACAAGGTCGTAGGTTATACTTTCCTTAACTTCTGGGTTGTATTCAATTGTTACACTAATAATATCATCATTCCTATAGTACTCACCATCTACTTTAAAAGTTTCTACTTTTTTATTTGGTTGTAATATTAAATTTAAAATTAAATCATTATCAAAGCTAGTAAAATTATAAAAATCTAATTTATCATTAATAAAATTTGGTAAATAGAACTCACCATCTTCCTCCTCCTTGTAAACTTTAACAATATCTCTAACTAAAGTTCTAATAACTTGTCTTCTTCTATTATCCTCTAATATTAATTTTTTATAATTCATAATAATAAATATTAAGTTATGATATTGTTTCGTCAGGTCTAACACATTTATCACCAACAACATTTTCTGATTTTACTAGATAATTTTCATTATCAAAACCAATTGCAAAATAAAACGCATCTGATAAGTACTTTCTATTATTTTCAATAAAGTCACCTGGTATATTAATACAACCTGATGATAAGTTTAATTTACTACTATCAAACTTTAAATCTCCTGTTTCGTATTTACTAGCGTCACTTTGTGCTGTTTTCCTTTTACTATACCCAGCTGTACCATGTACCGCTTGTGTCTGCTGGACCCCAAATAAATCAAATAACCTAAATAGGTTTACTTTATCATCTCCTTCATATCCTTTATGTGTTTCACCTTTGGTACCACTATAGATTGCTGGTGAAAGATATGAAGCTCCTGGTTGTATTATTGCCAATTTTCGAGCTTCACTATCATTAGTGATTTCTTTATTATCTTTTAAATATTGTACCCTACCATCATAATCTAGTTTAACAAACTCTTCCCATTCTTTATTTGGTGTATCTCTACCTGATATAATCCAAGTACTACTAATATAGTTATTTTCTTTATCAAAGATATATGCTGTGTTGTTTACTTGATCTAATATTATTAAATTTCTACCTTTAAAGTCTGGTCTTATTTTATTTAACGCAGCTTGACAAGCTATTCTTTCTGGTACTTTAGTTTTAAGTTCGTTAGCAATACTATTTAAATCTTCTTTTGCTTTATTTAAATCCCCATTATAACTTCCAATTATTGTATTATAATAGGTAATACCACTATGTAATTGACAACTATAATTATTAGACTCAGTAATAAGTCCATATAAAGATTTTATTCTTTTTTTTTCGGATTCATTAATTACTAATTTACCCATTTTAATACTCTTTAATTTTTACAATTAAATCTCCACTACCTTTTATTACTCTATGGTATATTCCTTTTGGTATTTTAACTATTTCTCCTTCTTTTAATGTAATTGGTAGTTTATTATCCATTTGTATTTGCCAACCATTTGATTTAACAATTTTAACTTTTCTATCCCTTTTATCAAAATGCCATTTTAATTCACCTTCATTAATATCCCCACGAAACCTTCTTTTTTTAATACCACCTTCTTCTATTTCATCAAATGGTAAATCCTCTTCATCTTCAATCTTATCTAATTTCCATTTTTGTTGTAAAGGTGGGTCTAATAAAAACTTTTCATTTAACCAACTTCTTAACTCATTCTCAACAAAAAATTCTGGAACTTCTTCATTATCTGGTTTTTCTCCTGCGATATTTGCAATATGTCGAGCGAACTTTATTTTTTCTTTTTGGTCTAACATTGTTAACAACCCATCTGAAATAAAAAATATTTTAGATAATGGATCCTTTATGTTTAAATCACCCTCAACAAGATTTAATAAATTTGTTATAGTTTTACCCCACCAGGTTTTATATCCTGTTGTTGTTTCCATTGTTGGTCTAAATATTTTATTAAAAGCTCTTAATATTGAACCTGTAAAGCCTGCCAATATTAATTGTGGGAAAAACCAAGGAAGTATTCTAATTGTTGCTTTGTAACCACCCTCACCAACATCAGCTAATAGTTTTCTAGCTTTACTATTTGTAACTAAAGCTTTTAATTGACCAAAAGTAATTTTACCTTGTGCCTTACAAAACTTCTTAGCGTCACAAATATTTTTAACTGCTTTTTCTGATGGTTCTATGTTTTTAGACATACCTTTATTATTTTTTCAAATTTACCTTTACTAGTTTACCACCCTTATCATAGTCTTGATAAGCATGTAACTCACCTGACCCATCTTCAAGATAATAATTATGTACACCTATCGGGTTACCGTTTTTATAATCCCCTTTATATGCAACATCACCGTTTTTTGTATAACCTTTACTCACACCATCCTTTTTCCCATTTTTATATTGTGTTTCACTATACACTGGATTATTTTTCACTTCTTCATCACTAAGTTTATAACTACTAGTGAGCCCTGGAAAGTCTTTATTTTCTGTTTCTTTAGTTTCATCAAAATACTTTACTTCGGTTCCAGTAAATGGTTTATTCTTATATAACATATCAGGTTTTTTATATTCTAAATTTTTATGCCAAACTCTATTGGTTGTATTTTCTAAAATTAGAAAATCTTTTTTATATAAACTAATTATTCTATTTTTTTCATTCTCTGTTATTATAATTTTTCCCATAATTTACCAACTTTTAGAGGATTTTAATCCTAATTTTTTCGCATACCTACCAACATTACAAGACCAATAT
>Ga0208794_1001067_pt1 | contig 13517 bp, 10 predicted proteins | sample 32_taG_FD_184106 | JGI IMG/M metagenome (GOLD analysis project Ga0208794, IMG submission 184106) | Marine viral communities from the Gulf of Mexico - 32_GoM_OMZ_CsCl metaG (SPAdes) (version 2) | ecosystem: Environmental > Aquatic > Marine > Oceanic | place: Atlantic Ocean: Gulf of Mexico... | reverse complement strand
CACGATGTCGGCGAAGGCGGTCGAGCGCCGCATCAGGTAGTTCTCGTGGGTGCCGTAGGAGGCGCCCTTGTTGTCGGTGTTGTTCTTGTAGAGCACGATCTGCTGGCCCTTGGGCAGCGACGCGGCGCGCAGGGTGGCGTCGTACATGATCTGCTCCCCCGCCTTCTCCCAGCGCACGACGTCGAGCGGGGTGACGACCTCGGGGGTGGAGAACTCGGGGTGGGCGTGGTCGACGTACAGCCGCGCGCCGTTCGTGAGGATGACGTTGGCCAGGCCGAGGTCCTCGTCGGTGAGCTGGCTCAGGTCGGCCTGGGCGCGGCTCATGTCGAACCCGCGGGCGTCCCGCAGCGGCGACTCCTCCTCGAAGTCCCACCGCGCCCGTCGGGCCCGCAGGGTCGAGCTGGCGTAGGCGTTCACCACCAGCGACGAGGCCGTCATCGGGTTGGCCGTCGGCTCCCCGACCACGCTGATCCCGTACTCGACCTCGGACCCCATCACGCGACGGACGCTCATGCTGCGAGCGTACGCCGCGGGCCCGGCGCCCTCCCGGCCGCCGGGCCCGTCATGGTGCAGTCGTGCAGGTCAGAGGTACTGGCCGGTGTTGCTCACCGTGTCGATCGAGCGACCGGGCTCCGTGCCCTGCTTGCCGGTGATGAGCGTGCGGATGAAGACGATCCGCTCGCCCTTCTTGCCGGAGATGCGCGCCCAGTCGTCCGGGTTGGTGGTGTTCGGCAGGTCCTCGTTCTCCTTGAACTCGTCGACGCACGCCTGCAGGAGGTGCTGCACGCGCAGCCCCTTCTGGTCGAGGTCGAGGAAGTCCTTGATCGCCATCTTCTTCGCCCGGTCGACGATGTTCTGGATCATGGCGCCGGAGTTGAAGTCCTTGAAGTACATGACCTCCTTGTCGCCGTTGGCGTAGGTCACCTCGAGGAAGCGGTTCTCCTCGCTCTCGGTGTACATGCGCTCCACGGTGGCGCGGATCATGCCGTCGACGCAGCCCTGGCGGTCGCCGCCGAACTCGGCGAGGTCGTCGAGGTGCAGCGGCAGGCTCGTCGTCAGGTACTTGCTGAAGATGTCGCGTGCCGACTCCGCGTCGGGGCGCTCGATCTTGATCTTCACGTCGAGGCGGCCGGGCCGCAGGATCGCGGGGTCGATCATGTCCTCGCGGTTGGACGCACCGATGACGAGCACGTTCTCCAGCGTCTCCACGCCGTCGATCTCGCTCAGCAGCTGCGGCACGATCGTGTTCTCCACGTCGGAGGAGACACCGGAGCCACGGGTGCGGAAGAGCGAGTCCATCTCGTCGAAGAAGACGATGACGGGCGTGCCCTGCGAGGCCTTCTCCCGGGCGCGCTGGAAGACGAGCCGGATGTGGCGCTCGGTCTCGCCGACGTACTTGTTGAGCAGCTCGGGGCCCTTGATGTTGAGGAAGAAGGACTTGCCCTCCTGCCCCGTCTTCGCCGCGACCTTCTTGGCCAGCGAGTTGGCCACGGCCTTCGCGATCAGCGTCTTGCCGCAGCCGGGTGGGCCGTAGAGCAGGATGCCCTTCGGCGCCTTGAGCTCGTGCTCGACGAACAGGTCGGGGTGGAGGTAGGGCAGCTCGACCGCGTCCTGGATCTGCTCGATCTGGCCGCGGAGCCCGCCGATCGACTCGTACGCGATGTCGGGCACCTCCTCCAGCACGAGCTCCTCGACCTCGGACTTCGGCACCTTCTCGTAGACGTAGCCCGCGCGGGAGTCGAGGAGCAACGAGTCGCCCGCCCGGAGCTTCTCGTTGAGCAGCGGGTCGGCGAGGCGCACGACGCGCTCCTCGTCGGCGTTCGCGATCACCAGCACGCGCTGACGGTCGGCGAGCACCTCCTTGAGCATGACGACCTCGCCGACCTGCTCGAAGTCGAAGGCCGCGACGACGTTGAGGGCCTCGTTGAGCAGGACCTCCTGGCCCTTGCGGAGGTCGTCGAGCTCGACGTTCGGGCTCACCGACACGCGCAGCTTGCGGCCGCCGGTGAAGATGTCGACCGTGTCGTCCTCGTTGCGCTCGAGGAAGACGCCGAAGCCGCTGGGCGGCTGCGCGAGGCGGTCGACCTCCTCCTTGAGCTTGGTGATCTGGTCGCGGGCCTCCCGCAGCGTGCTCGCCAGCCGCTCGTTCTGGCTGGTGACGGCGGCGAGGGAGCGCTGGGTGTCGCTGAGGCGCAGCTCCCACCCACGGTTGCTGCCGGGCACGTCGGTGACCCGGCGGCGCAGCTCGGCGATCTCGGACTCGAGGGCACGCACCTGGCGGACAAGCTCTGCAGCCTGCTCCTGGCCGGCCCCTGCACTGTCGGACGTCGACATGGTCGTCACCTCCTGAGGGTGTCTTCGACCCTACTCGCGCAGACCTCCCACGGAAGGGATCGTCCACGGAAGTTCGTCACGATTCGGTCGCTGTCGACGCCGACCCGTGGCCGCACGGATCCGGAGGGCTCCGTGCGGCCCGGCACAACTGCCCGGACGGAGAGGTGGCTCAGTCCTCGACGGTCTCCTCGGCCACCTGCGCAGGCAGGTCGGCGGGGCGCGGACCGGAGTAGTCGACGCCGTACGCACCGGGGGCCGGCCGACGACGCTTGACCGGGGGACGCTCGCCCGGGGCCATCCGGCGGGCCGTCACGAGGAACGCGGTGTGGCCGATCATCTTGTGGCCGGGGCGTACGGCGAGGCCCTCCACGTGCCAGTCGCGCACGAGGGACTCCCACGCCTGCGGCTCGGTGAACCCGCCGTGGGCGCGGAGCGTCTCGACGACGCGGCTCAGCTGGGTGGTGGTCGCGACGTACGCGCAGACGATGCCGCCCGGCGTGAGGGCGTCGCCGACCGCGTCGACGCACTCCCACGGCGCGAGCATGTCGAGGATGATCCGGTCGGCCCGCTCGCCGCGCGCCGGCAGCTCCTCGGCGAGGTCGCCGAGCCGCAGGTCCCACGCCGGGTGCGTCTGGCCCTCGGGGGCGCCGAAGAACTGGGTCACGTTGCGTCGCGCGACCTCTGCGAACTCCTCGCGGCGCTCGTAGGAGGTGACCGCGCCGAAGGGGCCGACGGCTCGGAGCAGGGAGCAGGTGAGCGCGCCGGAGCCGACCCCGGCCTCGACCACCCGGGCGCCCGGGTAGATGTCGGCGAGCGCCACGATCTGCGCCGCGTCCTTCGGGTAGACGACGGCCGCGCCCCGGGGCATCGAGACGACGAACTCCGAGAGCAGGGGGCGGAACACCAGGTACTCGCCGCCGGCGGTCGAGGTGAGGGTGAAGCCCTCCTCGCGACCGATGAGGTCGTCGTGGTCGAGGCTGCCGCGGTTGGTGAAGAACTGCTTGCCCGCCACCAGGCAGATGTTGTGGCGCCGGCCCTTCTGGTCGGTCAGCCGCACCCACTCGCCCTCGCGCAGCGGGCCACGGTGCACGCCCGACCAGGCCTCCGGCGGGACGTCGTCCGGGTGGGGCTCGGGGGCGGTCACGTTCTCGGGCACGTCGTCAGGCATGCGGGGAAGGGTAGTGGCCGCGCGGCCCCGGGGCCGCACCGACGACGGCGCACGGGGCGAGCAGGGCTCAGACGGGGACGCCGCGGATGGAGCGGTCGAGGTCGCGCACGGTGAGCACGCCGTACGTCGACCCGTCGGCCTCGACGAGCAGGTACTCGCTCGCCGGCTGGTCGCGCAGCGCGTCGACCAGGGCGTCGCCGTGCAGGTCGGCGGGCAGCCGCATGCCGTCGGTGAGGGTGCGGCTCACGGTGGAGACGGCGGCCCAGGGGCGCCGTTCCTCGGGCATCTTCAGCAGGGCGGCCTCGCTGACGATGCCGACGGGGCGACCGTCGGGCCCGGCCGTGACGATGCCGCCGGCCTCCGTGGCCTGGGCCCGGCGGACGGCCTCGGCCACCGACACGTCGGCGGGCACGAGCACCGGTCGGCGGGCGAGCTCACGGGCCACGAGCGACGGGATGCGCTGGCGGATCCTGGTCGTGCGGATCACGGAGGTGGCGCCCATCCAGAGGAAGGCCGCGACCACGCCCGCCAGGACGAAGTCGAGCAGCGTGGGCTGCACCCCGATCACCTCGCGCAGCACGAGGGGCCAGCCGAACGGCAGCACCACCGCCACGACCCGGCCGCCCCAGCCGGCCGCCAGGGTGCCGCGGTCGCGGTTGCCCGTCAGCTGCCAGACCCCCGCCTTGAGCACCCGGCCGCCGTCGAGCGGCAGGCCGGGCACGAGGTTGAGCACGCCGACGAGCAGGTTGGCGCCCGCGAGGCCCTCGACGGCCAGGAGCAGCAGACCGTCGGGGGTGACGAACCACAGCCCGACGCCGGCGAGCCCGACCACGATCGAGGTGAGCGGGCCGACCACGGCGATCACGAACTCCTCGCGGGGCCTGCGGGCCTCGGACTCGACGGCCGTCATGCCGCCGAGGAAGTGGAGGGTGATCGACGAGACCCGGTAGCCGTAGTGGCGGGCGGCGATGGCGTGGGACGCCTCGTGCAGCAGGATCGAGAGGTAGAGGATCACCGCGAAGGCGACGCCGGCGAGGTACTTGCCGGCGCCCAGGCCGGGCTGCACGGCCTCGACGCGCGGGGCCATCACGACGGCGATGAGCCCGGCGACCAGGAACCAGGAGGCCGAGACCAGCACGTCGCTGCCCGCGATGGAGCCGATGCGGATCGTGCCGGCCGGTCGCGGGGGCTGCGGGCGCCGGGGTCGCTCCGGCGACGTCGGCTCGTGCGGCGTCGGAGGAGGGGGCGCGTCCACCTGCCCGAGGCTAGCCGACGACCCGCAGCCGGGCCGCTGTCACCGGGCCGTCCTAGGGTGAGGGCCATGACCGCGCCCGGCCCGACGACCGCGTCCGGGCCGGAGGGGTCGCCGGCCGACCAGGCGTCCGCGCTCCCGCCCTCGGCCGACGTCGTCGGCTCGCTCTCGCCCAGCCGGGCCTCCGACTTCCTCACCTGCCCGCTGCTCTACCGCTTCCGCCACGTCGACCGGCTCCCCGAGGTGGTCTCGCCCGACGCGGTGCGGGGCACGGTCGTGCACAAGGTGCTCGAGCTGCTCTTCGACCTCGACGCCGCCGACCGCACGGCGGAGCGCAGCGAGGCCATGCTCGAGCCGGCGTGGGAGCAGGTCGTCGCCGAGCGCCCCGAGATCGCGGCGCAGTTCGAGGCCGACGGGCTCGACCACGAGGCGTGGCTGGCGACCTGCCGCACGGTCCTGGCGCGCTACTTCGGGCTGGAGGACCCCCGGCGCCTCGAGCCGGCCGAGCGGGAGCTCTACGTCGAGACGGTCACCGGCTCCCGCCTCCTGCTGCGCGGGTTCGTCGACCGGCTCGACGAGGCGCCGAACGGCATGCTCCGCGTGGTCGACTACAAGACGGGCAGGTCGCCCCGCCCCGGGTTCGAGGCCAAGGCGCTCTTCCAGATGAAGTTCTACGCCCTCGTGCTGTGGCGCACGCGCGGCGTCGTGCCGTCGGTGCTCCAGCTCGTGTACCTCGGCGACGGCGTGGTCGTGCGCTACGAGCCCGACGAGGCCGACCTGCTGGCGTGCGAGCGCAAGGTGGAGGCGGTCTGGGAGGCGATCTCGGAGGCGCGCACGAGCGGCACCTGGCTGCCGCGCAAGGGTCCGCTGTGCGCCTGGTGCAGCCACCGGTCGCTGTGCCCGGAGTACGGCGGCACTCCCCCGCCGCTGCCCGCCGCCGACGTCGCGCCGGGGGCCGTCGACGGGCCCGGGCCCGTCGACCTGCCCGACCCGGTCAGCCTGCCGCGCCCACCGGGTCCGGAGCCGGGTCGGTCGGCTCCCCCGCCGCCTCCTCCGGCGTGACCTCGTGCGGGGTGATCCGTCCGGCCTCGATGTCCTCCGCGAAGTGGCACGCCACCCGGTGGCCGGCACCCGCTCCGGTCACGTCGACCAGGCGCAGCTCGGGCCGGTCGGTGTCGCAGCGGGTCTCCTGGCGGAACGGGCAGCGGGTGTGGAAGCGGCACCCCGACGGCGGGGCCGCCGGTGACGGCAGGTCCCCCTGGAGCAGCAGGCGCCGCCGGCCGTCCTCCACGTCGGGGTCGGGCACCGGCACCGCCGACATCAGCCCCCGCGTGTAGGGGTGGAGCGGCAGGTCGTAGAGGTCGTCGGACGCCGCCTGCTCGACCACGCCGCCGAGGTACATGACGGCCACCTCGTCGGAGACGTGCCGCACCACGGCGAGGTCGTGGGCGATGACGAGGTAGGTGAGGCCGAGCGCCTCCTGGAGGTCCTCCAGCAGGTTGAGCACCTGCGCCTGGATGGAGACGTCGAGCGCGGAGACGGGCTCGTCGGCGATCACCAGGCGCGGCTCGAGCGCCACCGCGCGGGCGATGCCGATGCGCTGGCGCTGGCCACCGGAGAACTCGTGGGGGTACTTGCGGGCCGCCGACCGGGGCAGCCCGACCTGCTCGAGCAGCGCCGCGACGCGCTCGGTGCTCGCCGGCAGGCCGTGGGCCCGCAGCGGCTCGGACAGGATCGTCTCGACCGACTGGCGGGGGTTGAGGCTGGCCAGCGGGTCCTGGAACACCATCTGGAGGTCGCGACGGTGGCGGCGCAGCTCCTCGCCCCGCAGGCTCGCGAGGTCGGTGCCGTCGAACTCCACGGTGCCCTCGGTCACCGGCGCCAGGCGCAGGATGGCGCGGCCGAGCGTCGACTTGCCGCAGCCGGACTCGCCGACGATGCCGAGGGTGGAGCCGGCCGGCACGTCGAGGTCGACGCCGTCGACCGCCTTCACCGCCCGGCCGCGCCCGCCGCGGCCCCGCAGCGGGTAGTGGACCTTGAGCCCGCGGACGCGCAGCAGCGCGTCGTCCGTCTCCGGTGCGGTCGGTGCCGTCATCACAGCTCCTTCGTGAGGGCGGCCGGGGTGGTGAGCGGGTGGAAGCACCGCAGCCCTCGGCCGTCGGCGTGCTCGAGACGGGGCGACGTCGTGCGGCAGGTGTCGTCGGCGTGGGCGCAGCGGGGCGAGAACGCGCACGCGTCCGTCCACGGCACCGTCTGGGTCGGCGACCCGGGGATCGGGGTCAGCGGCCGTCCGCGAGGGGTGTCGAGGCGCGGGATGCTCGCCAGCAGCCCCCCGGTGTAGGGGTGCGCCGGGCTGCGGAAGAGCGGGCGGCGCGGCGCCTGCTCGACGATCCGGCCGGCGTACATCACGTTGACCTCGTCGCAGACGCCGGCGACCACGCCGAGGTCGTGGGTGATGAGGAGCAGCGCCGCCCCGGCCTCGTCGACGAGCTCGGCGAGCACGTCGAGCACCTGGGCCTGGATGGTCACGTCGAGCGCCGTCGTCGGCTCGTCGGCGATGAGCAGGCGCGGCTCGCAGGCCAGGGCGATGGCGATGAGCACGCGCTGGCGCATGCCCCCCGACAGCTGGTGGGGGTGGTCGTCGAGGCGGCGCCGGGGGTCGGGGATGCCGACCTTCGCGAGCAGCTCGGCGGCGCGCTCCCGCCGCTCCTTGCGCCGCATCCCGAAGTGCCGCTGCAGCACCTCGCCGATCTGGGTGCCGACGGGCACGACGGGGTTGAGGGAGGTCATCGGGTCCTGGAAGACCATCGCGACCTCGCGGCCCCGCAGCCGGTCGAGGCGCTTGCGGTCGGCGAGCAGCAGGTCCTCCCCGTCGAAGAGGATCTGCCCGCTCACCTCGACGCCGCGCCGCGGGAGCAGACCCATGACGGCCATCGAGGTCACGGACTTGCCGCTGCCGGACTCCCCCACCAGGCCGACGTTCTGGCCCGGTGAGACGGTGAACGACACCTCGTCGACGGCGGTGACCGCCCGGTCGCGGCCGGTGAAGCGGACCCGCAGGTCGCGGACCTCCAGCAACGGGGCACCGGGCGTCGCGGGCCCCGCACCACCGCCCGGGACGGACTCGGGTGTGGGGGACGTCGTGGTCGGGACGGCCACGGGGCTCACCTCCGCGTTCGGGGGTCGAGGGACTCGCGCAGGGCCTCGCCGAACAGCGTGAAGCCGAGCGCGGTGATGGCGATGGCCACCCCGGGCAGGATCGCGAGCCGGGCCGCGTCGTCGAAGCGGTCCTGCGCGGCGACGAGCATGCGGCCCCACTCGGCGATGGCCGGGTCGGGCGCCCCGAGGCCGAGGTAGGACAGGGCGGCGACCTCGATGATCGCGGTGGCGAGGTTGAGCGTCGCCTGGACGATCGTCGGGCCCATCGAGTTGGGCAGCATGTGGCTCATCACGATGCGCGAGCGGCGCAGCCCGAGCGCGTTGGCGGCCAGCACGTAGTCGGCCTTGCCCTGCGCCAGCATCGAGCCGCGCAGCAGCCGGGCGAACACCGGCACCTGGGCGGCCCCGATGGCGATGACGACCGCGGTGCCGCTCTGGCCCAGCATCGCCGCGATGCTCACGGCGAGCAGGAGGCTCGGCACGGCCAGCATGATGTCGACGAGCCGCATGATCGTGGCGTCGACGACGGTGCCGAACCGGCCGCCGACCGCACCGAAGCCGCCGGCGAGCGCCCCCAGCGTCGCGCCCACCGCCAGGCCGAGCACGGTGGAGATGACGCCGTACAGGAGCGACTGGCGCGCGCCGTAGACCAGCTGGGTCCAGAGGTCGGAGCCGTAGCGGTCGAGCCCCAGCCAGTGGTCGGCCGAGGGACCGGGGATCTCGGTGGTGGTGACGTCGCCGGCCCACTGCGTCGAGCCGGGCTGGTACGACGTCAGCAGCGGCGCGGCGGCCGCCACCACGACGAACAGGGCGACGATGACGGCGCCGCACCAGGCGGTGGGGCTGCGGCGCAGCCGCCGGAACGCGCCCTGCCACAGGCTGAGCCCGCCCTCGAGGTCCTTGTCGTCGAGCGCGACGGAGGCACCGGGCGTGGTGCTCGGGCCGGCCGGGGGGATGGGGATGCTCATGCGGCCCTCACTCGGGGGTCGATGAGGCCGTAGACCACGTCGACCAGCAGGTTGATGAGGCAGTAGAGGAGCGCGATGAACAGGATGAACCCCTGCAGGACGGGGTAGTCGCGCCGGGTGATCGCGGTGAAGAGGTAGGAGCCGATGCCGTTGAAGGAGAAGACGGTCTCGGTCAGCACCGCGCCCGAGAGCAGCAGGCCCGCCTGCAGACCGATGGTCGTGACGACCGGCAGCAGGGCGTTGCGCAGCACGTGGCGTCGCGAGATCGTCGCCGCCGTGAGGCCCTTGGCGTGGGCGGTGCGCACGTAGTCCTCGTTGAGCACGTCGGCCACGGCCGCCCGCGTGATCCGCACGATGATCGCGAGCGGGATCGTGCCGAGCGCGATCGCCGGCAGCACGAGGTGGGCCATGGCGTTGAAGGCCGCGTCCCACTCCTGCGTGAGGAAGCCGTCGAGCACGTAGAAGTTCGTCACGTGCGTGGCGTCGATGCGGGGGTCCTGCCGCAGGCCCGTCGGCAGCCACCCCAACCAGTTGGCGAACACCAGCTTGAGCAGGATGGCGAGGAAGAAGACGGGCGTCACGACGCCGAGCAGCGACCCGGTGACCACCGTGGTGTCGAGCCACCGGCCCTGGTGACGCGCGGCGAGGTAGCCGAGCGGCACCCCGATCACGACCGCGAACAGCAGCGCCGTCACCGCGAGCTCGATGGTGGCCGGGAAGTAGTCGATGAACGACTCCGTCACCGGCCGCCCCGTCTGGATGGACGTGCCGAAGTCACCGCGCAGGAGCGCGCCGACGTAGCTGACGTACTGCTCGACCAGCGGCCGGTCGAAGCCGTAGACCTCGTTGATCCGCTCCACGCCCGCGTCGGTGGCGCGCTCCCCGAGGAGGGACCGGGCCGGGTCCCCGGGGAGCGCGCGCACCCACGCGAAGAGCAGGACGGAGAGCCCGATCAGCACGGGGACCAGCAGGAGCAGCCTGCGGACCACGAACCTGAGCACGCGCCTCAGCCCCTTCGTCGACGGGCCAGGAGATCAGCACCCGCCCCGCCGGGTGCACCCGAGCCGGTCACTCCCCGACGGTGACGTTGTTCCAGACCTCGTCCTGCACGGGACTCGTCTGGTAGCCGTCGACCTCGGGCGCGAAGGCGAGCGAGGGCACCGGGCTGGCGATCGGGACACCGGGCAGCAGGTCCATGACGTCGCGGTTCACCTGCTGGTAGAGCGGCTCCTGCTCCTCGGGCGAGGGCAGCGACCGCGGGGCCGCGATCTCCTCGAAGAGCGCCGGGTCGTCGAAGCCGAACTCCTGGCTCCGCTGGCCGAAGAAGACACCGAGGAAGTTGTCGGTGTCGTCGTAGTCGCCCGTCCAGCCCAGCAGGTGGATGCCGTGGTCCTCCGTGGCCTGCACCTGCGGGATGTAGTCGTTCCACTCGTTCGAGACCGGCTCGACGACGAGGCCGACGGCCTCCAGCTGGCTGCGGATCGCGTTGAACGTGTCCTCCGGCTGGGGCATGTACGGCCGGCTGATGTTCGTCGGGTAGTTGAACGTGATGGTCGCGCCCGTGGCGCCGGCCTCGGCGAGCAGCTGCTCCGCGAGCTCCGGGTCGTACTCGTACTGGGTCACGTCGTCGGCGTAGCCCATGACGAGCTCCGGCACGAACTGGTCGGCCGGCAGGGTGCCCTCGGGCATCGAGGCGGCGATGACCGCCTCCTTGTCGATGGCGTGCGCGATCGCCTGGCGCACCCGGATGTCGCCGAACGGCTCCTGCGCCTGGTTGAAGCCGAGGTAGAGGATGTTGAACGGGTCGCGGTTCTCGATCTGGTAGCCGTCGTCCTGCAGCGGCGCCACGTCGGCCGGTCCCACGAGGTCGAAGCCGTCGATCTCGCCGTTGCGCAGCGCGTCGGCCCGACCGCGCGGCGACTCGATCTGCACGATGATCGCCTCGTCGACCTGGGCCACGTCGCCCCAGTAGTCGTCGTACCGCTCGAGCCGCACCTCGCCGCTGCCCTGGTCCCAGGCACCGAACTGGAAGGGACCGGTGCCGGTCGGGTGCTGGGTGCTGTAGTCGGTCGTCAGCACGTTGTCGGCCGCGTCGTCCTGGTACTCCTCGAGCGCGGTCGGGCTCTGCATCGAGAAGGCCGGCAGCGACAGCGCGGCGATGAAGCCGGCGAACGGCGACGTCAGGGTCACCGTGGCGGTCGTCTCGGCGTCGGCGGTGCAGCCGCCGTAGATGGCCGCGTCGGCGGTCGGGCCGGTCGCGAAGCCGCGGAAGAGCTTGCCGTAGTAGTAGGCCTTGTCGTCGGTCTGCTGGTTCTCCGGGGTGTTGTACCACCGGTCGAAGTTGGCGCAGACCGCCTCGGCGTCGAACGGCGTGCCGTCGTGGAACGTGACGCCCGACTTGAGCTCGAACTCGTAGGAGAGACCGTCCTCCGACTGCTCCCACGACTCGGCGAGCAGCGGGGCGGGCGTGACCTCCCCCGGGTTCGTGCCGACGAGGCCCTCGTAGAGCTGCCGCGTCACGCGGAACGTCTCGCCGTCGGAGGCGTAGAACGGGTCGAGGGTCTTCGGCGCCTCGGAGCCGGCGAAGACGAACGTGTTGCGGTCGTCGCCCTCACCCCGCTCGCTGTCGGCGCAGCCGACCAGCACCAGTGATCCCGCAGCGATGCCCGCGACGCAGGCGCGGAACGAACGAACTCCTGCTGTAGCCACTTCTCACCTCATGAACGCATCGCTTGCCGCCCGAGCGCGACAAGACGTCCCGGCAAGTTAGCGCCTCCGAGCCGTCCCGTCATGCCCCGAGGGCCCTCCGGGAGGTCGCGATCTGGCAACGATCGTGACGCTCAGCGGTCGACGAGGGTCCAGAGGCTCCGTGCGTCGAGCCCCGACAGCGAGTCGTGGAGCACCCGTCCGGGCCCCTCCGGCACCGGGACGTGGTGCGGCACGGCGAGCACGCGGCAGCCGGCGGCCTCCGCGGACGCCGCCCCCGTGGGCGAGTCCTCCAGCGCCACGCACGCCTGCGGCGGTACGCCGAGCGCGGCCGCCGCGGTGAGGTAGGGCTCGGGGTGCGGCTTGCCGTGCGCCACCTCGTCGCCCGTGACGACCGCGGCGAACGTGCCGGGCGGCAGCGTCGCGAGGATCGGCTCGACGAAGCGGCGGTACGACATCGTCACCAGCGCGCACGGCACGTCGCTCGCGACGAGGTCGGCGAGCAGCTCGCGGGCCCCGGGACGCCAGGGCACCTCGCGCCGTACGCGCTCGACCACGCCGTCGAGCAGCAGCTCGACGATCTCCTCGGCGCTCAGGTCGAGGCCCATGTGCTCGCGGATGTAGCGACCCGAGACCAGCAGGTCGTTGCCGACGAGGGCGAGAGCGTGCTCCGTGCTCCACGTGGCGCCGTACGTCGCCGCGAGCGCGAACTCGGTCTCGATCCAGTACGGCTCGGTGTCGACCAGCGTCCCGTCCATGTCCCAGAGCGCTGCCGCGGGCAGGTCGGCCGGGCCGGGCCGGTGCTCCCCCACGATCAGTCCTCCGGGTCGTAGCCGAGGTTCGCCGACAGCCAGCGCTCGGCCTCGGTGATGCTCCAGCCCTTGCGCTCCGCGTAGGACTCGACCTGGTCGCGCCCCACGCGGCCCACCACGAAGTACTGCGACTGCGGGTGCGAGAAGTACCAGCCCGACACCGCCGCGCCGGGCCACATGGCCATCGACTCGGTGAGCGTGATGCCCGTGGTGGCCTCGACGTCGAGCAGCTCCCACAGCGTCAGCTTCTCGGTGTGCTCGGGGCACGCCGGGTAGCCGGGCGCGGGCCGGATGCCCGAGTACTTCTCCGCGATCAGGTCGGCGTTGCTCAGCTGCTCGTCGTCGACGTGGCCCCAGAACTCGGTGCGCACGCGCTGGTGCAGCCGCTCGGCGAAGGCTTCGGCCAGACGGTCGGCCAGGGCCTCGATCAGGATCGCGTTGTAGTCGTCGAGGTCGGCCTGGTAGGCCTTCACGCGCGCCTCCAGCCCGATGCCCGTCGTCACGGCGAAGCCGCCCACCCAGTCGGCGAGGCCGGAGTCGGTGGGCGCGACGTAGTCCGCGAGCGACCGGTTGGGCACGCCCTCGCGGTGGTCGCCCTGCTGGCGCAGGTGGTGGAGCGTCGCCCGGACCTCGGAGCGCGAGTCGTCGGTGTAGACCTCGGTGTCGTCGCCCGTGCCGTTGGCCGGGAAGAAACCGAACACGCCCCGGGCGGTGAGCCACTTCTCCTCGACGATGCGGTCGAGCATGGCCTGCGCGTCGTCGTACAGCTTGCGGGCCACGTCGCCGGTCGCCGGGTTGTTGAGGATGTCGGGGAAGCGGCCCTTCATCTCCCACGCGTTGAAGAACGGCTGCCAGTCGATGTAGTCGCGCAGCTCGCCGATGTCGTAGTCCTCGAGCACGTGCACGCCGGGCTGGTTCGGCGCGGGCGGCACGTAGCCCTCCCACTCCACGGGCGTACGGCGCTCGCGCGACGTCTCCAGCGAGAGCAGCCGGCGCTCCTGCTTGCCCGAGTGGCGGGCGCGCAGGGCGTCGTAGTCGACCTTCACGTCGGCGAGCAGCTTGGTGCGCTGCACCGGGGAGAGCAGGGCGGCGGCGGTCGGCACCGAGCGCGAGGCGTC
>Ga0208794_1001065_pt1 | contig 13562 bp, 15 predicted proteins | sample 32_taG_FD_184106 | JGI IMG/M metagenome (GOLD analysis project Ga0208794, IMG submission 184106) | Marine viral communities from the Gulf of Mexico - 32_GoM_OMZ_CsCl metaG (SPAdes) (version 2) | ecosystem: Environmental > Aquatic > Marine > Oceanic | place: Atlantic Ocean: Gulf of Mexico... | reverse complement strand
ATTCCCTCAAAAGACAACGCTGCGTCTATCGATGCACAAGGAAAGCGTCTGGAAAACCTGGATGATGCAAACTCAGACGATGATGCGGTAAACCGTGCCCAGCTGGGTAAGGTAATTACTGATGACTTACTGGCTGGTAACGCAATCACCTTGACAGACGCTACAGGTGGCACTAACTCTAACAAACAGGTTACTGTTGCTGTTACTGATGGTGAGATTGATACCGCTGAGCTGGCAGATAGTGCTGTAACTACAGCTAAAATTAATGATAGTGCAGTCACCTCAGCCAAGATTGCTGATGGTACCATTGTTAATGCTGACATCAACGCAAGCGCCGACATTGCTGGCTCTAAGCTGGCTGATAGTAGTGTTGACCTTGATAAAATTGTTGATGCTGACGTCGTAGAGACAAGCGATTATAATTCGGACTGGGCATCTGATGACACCAAGATTGCTACTGTAGGCTCTCTTGCTGCACGGCACGATGTTGTCGTCAACACAGATGTAGACCCACCGAGTTCTGAACAGACTGGTAAACAATGGCTTAGTACTGCTCCCGGAAACCAAACTTTTAAGATTTATGATGGAAGTGGTTGGCGTACTGTTGCTGTTGGTCAACCTTACAGCCCTGCTACAACAACGATTGTTCGTTATGTAGATACTACGAACGGCAGTGATGCTTCTGATGTTACTGGTTACCTTCCTCAAGCACCGCTGCAATCTATTGGTCGTGCTCTTGAACTTGTCAACGATGATGATGACGGTGACGGTACTCTAATTAAAGTTGCTCCTGGTGTTTACCAAGAGACACTTCCATTGCGTATTGAAAAGAACAATATCTCTATTGTTGGTGAGTCGATGCGTAGCTGCTTTGTGCATCCTACGGTTGCGACTGAAAACAACGATATGTTCGAGGTTGATAGCGGTTCTTACATCGCTAACCTTACCTTGCTTGGTCTTAAGGTTCCTACTGCTGATCAAGGCACACGGGATAACGCCTTAGACAACGACTCAACCTATGGTCTCCCTGACAACCAACCATTTTCTGTTAGGTTCCGTACTGACACTCAACCTGTCATTCTGAAGAGTCCGTACATCCAAAACTGTACACACTTTAGTGATGCACACTTTGACAACGCTAACTTTGATCCTAACACCTTCCCGTCTACTGATGATGAAACCTATAGTGCAGTAGCAGGTGACCAAACTTCTGCACCTTGTGGTGGTGGTTTGCTTGTTGACGGTTCTGCTGTCAGCTCTAGCAGCCCGATCCGTAGTATGGTTGTGGATGCATTTACCCAGATTACCCTTGATGGTCCTGGTATCCTTGTTACCAACAACGGTTATGCACAGCTTGTGTCGTTCTTCGGTACGTTTGCTCACTACCATGCTAAGGCGAAGAATGGTGGTCAGATCAACCTGTCTAACTGCGTCAGTGACTTCGGTCGTTACGGCTTGATTGCTGATGGCAAGAGCCCTTCTGCTATCGCTACTGCTACGGCAAGCGCAGCCAACTCTGGTGATACCACCATTACTATTGGAGCTATCACAACTGACAGTGGTTTCCACGGCACTGTGACCCGTCCTTTGGATCACATGATGGTGACCATTGACAGCGTCGACTATGGCGTTGTGAGCAGCACTGCTAATGGTGATGGCTGGGATATTACCCTAACTTCTGCACTTACCTCTGACATTACTGATACGACAGTGAGCTTTGCCTTGCGGTCTTACATCAGTACTGGCGGACACACCTTTGAGTTTGTTGGTGTTGGCACTGACTACAGCGATCACCCTGATTTTGGTGGTGTCCCTGTAGAGGCTAATCAAGTTATTGAACTCAACGGTGGTAAAGTTTGGCAGTCAAGTACTGATCACGTTGGTAAGTTTAAGGCAGGTGATGTACTTGTTGTTGATCAAGTAGCTGAAACTGTAGACCTCAAGGATACAACTGTGACTGGTGACATCACTGTTACTGGCACTGTTGATGGACGTGATGTTGCTACTGATGGTACAAAACTAGACGGTATTGAAGATAACGCTACTGCTGATCAAACTGCTGCAGAAATCAGAACGCTTGTAGAAGACGCAAATGACAGCAACGTCTTTACTGATGCTGATCACACAAAACTCGATGGTATTGAGACCGGAGCTACTGCTGATCAAACTGCTGCGGAGATCCGTACACTTGTAGGAGACGCAACTGACAGTAATGTTTTTACTGACGCTGATCACACCAAGCTAGACGGCATCGCTACTGGCGCTGAAGTAAACGTCAACGCTGACTGGAATGCTACCTCTGGTGACGCTCAGATTCTAAACAAGCCTACCATTCCTGCTGCTTATGGTAACTCTGATGTTGATGCTCATCTCAATCAAAGTTCAGCAGCTAATAACGAAGTTCTGAGCTGGGATGGGGCGGACTATGCGTGGGTTGCTCAAAGTGGTGGTGGTGACGTTGTGTCAGATACGACACCCCAACTTGGCGGTGACCTAGATGTCAATGGCTACGATATTGTTTCTGTCTCCAACGGCGATATTGATCTTGATCCTAATGGATCTGGTGTTGTTGTTTTCAAAGGTAACTCCACTAAAGGCTCAGGTCAGTTCAAGCTTAATTGTGAACAGAATAGCCACGGCATTACCATTAAAGGTCCACCACACTCTGCCGCTGCGTCCTACACACTGACATTACCTGATACAGATGGTAGTCCTGATGAAGTACTAAAAACTGATGGTAGCGGTAATTTAAGTTGGACAGCAGCGTCTGGCGGTGCCTCTGCAATTAACGATCTCTCCGATGCTGTTACTTACGACAGTGGAACAGGTATTGGCTTAGGCACGGGAGCTTTGGCTAATGATGATGGCTCTGACAACAAAAACACTGCATTCGGTTATCAGGCTGCAAACACACTTACCAGTGGAAACAACAACATTTCAGTCGGTTATCAAGCCCATTATGACTTGACCTCAGGAGGGTCAAATATCGCGATTGGCTATTCAGCTGGCGCAAACCAGACAACTGGGAACAACAATGTCGCTATTGGACCTGATGTGCATAGTGCAGCCACTACAGCAACTGCAAACGTTGCTATTGGCAATAAAGCGTTAAATTCAGTTACGACTATTGGATCTTGTACTGCAATTGGACATAGGGCGTTTGAAGACTATGAGGGATCTTCCGGAATCCTTGGATATGCAACTGCGGTAGGCCATCAAGCCGCGATGAACATGACCTCGCCGTACCATGTAACGGTGATGGGATATAACGTAGCAACTTCAGCAACAACTGGTGGTACAGGAAGTGTTCTTATTGGTTCTAATGCAGCCGCGTCACTAACAACAGGTGGTGGCAATACTTGTGCTGGTCATGAGTCATTGCAGTCGGTTACTACTGGATCTAACAACGTAGCGATTGGTAAAAGTGCTGGTGACAATCTAACAACAGGTAACAACTGCATAGTCATTGGCAATACAGCTGACGCTAGTTCTGCTTCGGCGTCCAACGAAATTACGTTGGGTAATGACAGTATCACAAAGCTGCGTGTCCCAGGTGTTAGCTTTGAAGTTGACGGAGGACAGGTTATAGCGGACGCATACACAGAAACTGTTAGTGTCTTGAATGGTGCAAACATCGATCCAGCTAACGGTCAAATTCAAACCAAAACCATTTCTGAAAACACTACGTTTACCGAATCATTGTCTGCTGGTGAATCCGTTTTGTTGATGCTTACTGCTGCTTCGTACACGGCTACTTGGCCGACGATTACCTGGGTTGGCGGTAGTGCACCAACACTTGCCTCAAGTGGCGCTACAGCTATTGAGTTCTGGAAAGTGGGCACAACATTGTATGGAGCACGTGTGGGAGATGTTGCATGAGGAATCATTTTCTTAGAACTGTTGGGGGCTCAGCTGCTGCTGCTGGCCCCAGCGACCCCTGGGAGCTGACCAATATGTTCCACTCACTTAATACACCTAGACCGTTTAACTGGTTTCATGCTGAATGGGGTGACGACTCTCAACACCCCATGGTGTTCAAGCCTGATGGTACAAAATTATTTTATACAGAAAGTAATAGTCCGACTGTAATTTACTCAATTAATTTAGATACTGCGTGGGATTTTTTGAGTTTTGATTGGGATAACATTTCACAAAAGTCTAGTATGTCTGGGCTTGGAACTATGCGTGGGATGGCTATTTCAAGTGATGGGACCAAACTTTATATAACTGACGGGACTGACTATGAAGTAAAACAATTCAATCTTTCTACAGCTTGGGACATTACTACTCTTTCGACAAGTCCAGATGCGACTTTGGATTTTAGTGCTTATTCTACCGATGGTATTCGTGGTTTAACTTTCAAGCCTGACGGTTCAATGATGTTTGTTTGTCACCAAGGTGCTGTTTCTCCTTATCAATCTAGATCAGTTCAAGCATTTGATTTAGGTACAAGCTGGAGCCTTGGTGGAACAGTTACTCACAACGATACTTATAGAGTGGGAAGTGTAGAAACTGGACTTACAAGTATTGATTTTAAACCTGATGGCACACGAATGTATGTATCGGGAAACGCTGGAGGCACGATTGATCAATACACATTAACTACAGCTTGGGACATTAGTACTGCGTCATCACACCAAGACTGTGGTATACTTCGAGTACCACAAAACGGTCCAACTTTGTGGCCTGTCAATTTACAGTTTAGTTCAGACGGTAGTTTTGCTGTTATATGCTCTGAGCAGTTTCACCCAAGCATCAAAGTTGATTTTAGTACTGCTTATGATGTAACAACAGCAAGTATCACGTTTCCTAGTGATAGATGGTTTCAAGACACCAACCAAGTAGACACAACCGGTATTTTTATTGGAGACAGTGGTGGTAAAATGTTTCTTACCACTGGTAACAATAAGCTGATTAGTTATGATCTTTCTACAGATTACGATATTACATCTGCGGGTAATTTCAGTGAATATACTAATTCTACTTATTTAGATGATCCCCGCGGTGTTTCCTTTAAATCAGATGGTACAAAAATGTACACCTGTGATGAAGACAGAAAGAACGTAGAAGAATGGACTTTGTCTACAGCTTGGGATACAAGTACTCTTTCTTGGAGTCAAAGTCTTGATATTTCAGGCAACGTAACTAATCCCAAGGGTTTATATTTTAAACCAGATGGTTCAGCTTTATTTGTGCTGGATCAAAGGTATACTAGAGTTTACAAATACAACTTATCAACTGATTGGGATGTAAGCACCGGTTCTTACGACAGTTACGCCTCTTTTACTACTATTGACGGTCAAAGTTACTCCTGGTCAAGTAGTAGGCCACACTGCCTTTTCCTTAAATCAGATGGTACAAAGTTATATTTTACTATGACTGCAGACCATAGATACGGGAATTATATACTCTTTGAGTTTGATTTGTCCACAGCCTGGGATTTAAGTACCACTAGCTATGTCCGACAGCAAGTATTGATGGATTATGGTACAAGTGCCGGTGCACCTTTTTGGATAAATGATGACGGAACTCAACTTGTCATGGGCCAATCCACGTCACGAGGAATTGTCTCCTTTAACTTGTAAATTATGTACGCTAAAATTATTGATAATGTCTGCAAGGTGTTTCCCGCTGCTAAATCTTCAGTATTAAAAGATAACCCAAATGTTTCTTTTCCATCTGAGTTGACAGACGAGTTACTTGCTCAATACAACTTATTCCCTGTTGTAGCTACCACACCTCCAGACTTTGACAACAACATTCAGTATGTAACCCGTACTGCTGAAAACATCGACGGTGTTTGGACAGAAGTTCATACAGTAGTAAACGTTCCTGAGGATCAAGCTGCGGACAGGATTCGTGGCATTAGAAACGACTTACTGTCTGAATCTGACTGGACACAGCTTGCTGATTCATCGGCTGAAACATCACCTTGGAGTGTTTACCGACAAGCACTGCGGGATGTTCCTACACAAAGTGGGTTTCCTTTTAATGTTACTTGGCCGACCAAACCTTAATTAACAATGCCTGAAACTATTACTTCTGAACAAATCGCTCAACACTACTCTGCTGCTGGCGATAGTGTCACTCTGATTAACGAACTGGTTGCTCTGTCTGAGCGCGATGATGACCAGGTTGACACTGTGCGTCGTAACGTTGAGCACCTTGAAATTATGGTTGCTAAGGACTTCTGGACCACTGAAGATCTTACACCTTTTAACGACGCTATTACTGCTGGCAATGCTGTCCTTCCCGCTGAATGATTATGATTACTCTTATCCGTCCCATTCTTTTTGCTTTTCTGCAATCTGATCAAGTCAAGCGTCTTATCGTTGACCTGCTGACTAAACTGGCTGAGTCTACTGATAATGAAGTGGATGACGCTGCTGTTGAATTTATTCGCAACGGATTGTTCCCTAGCAAATGACAGTGATTGATGATGTAAGAACACATCCTGGGTATCATAACACTCCAGGAGCTGCATACACTATTAGCTTAGGCACAACTTACACAAGTCAAGTTTTGTCTAGTCATTGCCGTAGGATCAGTCTACACTCTGATGGTCATGACGCTTTTTTTAAGTTAAATACCGGAACAGGTGAGCATTACCTTAAGACTGATGAGCGTGAGTACATTACTGTACCGGAAGGATCTACAATTCATGCCAAGCTTGTATCAAGCAACAGTGGTACTCTTTACATTAGCGAATATGAGTGGTAATGGACTTTCCGGAGTTTCCAGACTTTCCATCTCTGGCTCTTCCAGATGCTCCTGTATTGCCTGAACCAGTGCTGGAGGTACCAAGAGCCCAGGTACCTAGTTACAAGCCTCTTGTAGTGCCTCCTAGCGACCTTAGACCGCCTCCTGGTGTTAAGGGTGAAGACGGTAAAGAAAAGGACCCCCAACCACAGCCTAAAGCACCACCTATTAAAAACCCTGACATTAACTATGTTCAGGTACCAATGATTGATCAGGAAATACCTTTACCGTCTCCTGAAATCTTAGCTACTGCAGGCACCACAGCCGTTGTGTCTGTAGCTGCTACCCTGACTGCTACATCTATGTTCAAATACCTTGTAATGGTTTTTAAACCTGTATTAAAACAAACATGGAGCAAACTAACCAAGAAAAGAAACCCATCTTCAAACAACTAAAAGAACACCACGAAGAGCTAGAGTTTTTAGCAACTTTTGTTCGTCTAGGTGTTGTTGTATGGAGTGGGTTTATTATCACTCTTAACTACGTTGACCTTCCGATGATTAAGAAAGGTCAAAGTGGCGGAGACATCACATTTGTTGCTAGCGTTTTTACTGGCGCACTTGCTACTTTTGGATTAAATACATCTAACAATAGAAACGGCAAAACAAACGAACCTAAAAAAGATTCATGAAAAAACTTTTTCTACTTTTGTTATTGACCGCTCCAGCATCCGCACAAATTGAACCTAACTTCACTCAAGGTTCTATGCAACAAACCACCAACACTACCCAAACTGTTAACGAACAGGTAGTTACCGAAATCTATGGAGGTGATTACTCATACTATTCTGGAAGCAACGTCACACCAAGCGGCAACATCACAGATCCGAATACAACGTTTTCAGTGACCAATGCAGGTCAACAGTTCCATGTGGAACAGGTGACACGTGCAGCTGGGCTGATCGAAACAACCACAATCGACCGCGACATCGTCACAACCTCTACTACTACCTCCTTGTCGGTCTTCTCTCAGTAAACCCTGCGTTTGCCGAGTCTGAAGCTCCTGAAGTTCAAAACCAAAGTAACCCAGTTGCAGCAGCAACGGGTAATGTAGTCAATCAAAATGTTAACATGCAGAATTCTGGTGCTCCTTCGCGTCAGTATTTTGCAGCAAACAGTAACTGCAATGGCGCTACTGCACAAGTAACGCCTTTTTACATGGGTAACGACACAGTTCCTATGGATTCAAGTGGCTACGTACGAAACAACAACTGGGGCATGCAAGTAAGCCTAAGTATTCCACTAGATGGAAGCATGGTAGAGCTGTGTAAAAACATTGCTCGTAAGCACGAACAAAAAATGAGACTTGATTATGAGCTTGTTCGTGCACTTAAATGCACAGAAATTATGAAAGCTGGTTTTACTTTTAGACCAGGAAGCCGTGTTGAGGTACTTTGCCACGACATCGTTCCTATTGTGTCAATTAAACCTAAAAATGAGCAACAAAAGAGCAAGTGAAGACTCATTTAACGAGCTTCACAACCTTATCACAAAGGAGTTCTTAGCGCGAATCAAGTCTGGTGAAGCAACCACACAAGATCTAAAAGCAGCTTGTGATTGGTTGTCCAAAAATGACATAACTGGTGTGGCCGTTGAGGGTTCTGCTCTCAGCGGCCTTGCTGATATTATGCCAACCATCAATTTTGATGAAGTACAAAAGGCAGTAAGACGCTAATGGCTCCTAAAAAGAAACCCTACAACCAGTTACGCAAAAGTGCGAAGAATTACCGCGACAATGCAGCCGCTCGAGCCCATAAAAACGCAACGAATCGGCAAATTAACAAACGCGAAGACCGCAAAGACTACCGAGCAGAGCACAACAAAGCCCGTCGCCAAGCCGGAGTCTACGGTAAAGGAGGTAAAGACTTCTCCAAAACCACGAAAGGCACGTTCGTCCGCGAGGACCCGTCCAAAAACCGAGCTAGAAACCGGAGCAAGCTGACTATCAGATGACTCCTCTGCTACCTACTCCTGATCATTACTTGTACAACCTAATAACCATGACATCCCCAGAAGCCAAGCGCCTATGGAGGCGTGCAATAAAAGAGCACTTCAAATGTCAATGCGTTTATTGTGGAGAAACTTATGAATTACATGAACTTACTCTTGACCACGTTCACCCTAAGTCTCTGGGTGGAGAAGATCTCACGAGCAACTTGGTACCAGCCTGTACCCATTGTAATCAGGACAAAGGTAGCGACAACTGGTTAAATTGGATGCGTGCTAAATATGGTATGCATCCCGACAGAGAACAACGTATTATCGATCACATTAACTAATGGCCGAACGAAAAAAAGTCAAAGGCAAGAAACCCGCAGAAACTATGCGGCAAGCGCAACGCCGCAAACTTGCCGAGCAACGAGCTAAAAAAGCTCGTGCTAAAGGAGTCAAAACTAATCCTACTGGACCAGCTCGTGGTGCTCAAGGTCCAGCAAGACCTCCCGTACAAGGTCCTAGCCGCCGTACGCCTTCAACTATTGGAGGAGACACTGGACGCCGTGGTGGTGTCAATAAATACGGCACTGCAGGTACTCCTAAGAGTGGACCTCCTGGTGTTGGTAAGCCCCCTCGGTTTAATCCTAAAGTCCGCCGACCTGGAGCCAACCCAGCTTCACTAGCAGCAATGACTGGCTTGACTATTGCTGGTAAATTGGCAGAGACCATTGGCAAGCCTGGTCAATCAAAAATGTCTGGACTGGGTGTTGACCCTAAGCGTCTTCCTAAAGGTGAGTCAAAACCTGGCGTTCAAGGACGAAACACTAAGGGTGGTCAAGGCGGCAGCCGAGCTGCGGTTGGCCGCAAACCCAATCAATCCCAACCTACTGTAACTGGTCCTAACCGTACTCAACGTCGTACAGGCGGTCGTCCTGGTAACCGGACACAACCTGTCCAACCGGCTCGTCGTGGTATGTCTAACATCCCGCCTAAGGAAGGTACCGGCAAAGGATCACCTACTGACAAAAAACGTCAAAACGTTATTCCTAAGACTCAACCCAAGACTCAACCCAAGACTCAACCCAAGACTCAACCTAAATCTACTCCTAAAGTTAAAAAGGGTAGTGGTGTGAGCGGAGTCGGTCCTGTCAAGAGTGGACGTGCTTTTTCTGTAGCTAAGACTGGCAAATCAGTATCACAGCAACGCGCAGCCGAACTGCGTGCAATGCGTGAGCGTTCTAAGAAGCGCCAAGCTGCTCAAAAGAAGAAGAAATAATCGTTTCTAAGCCCTCTAAAAAGCCTCTAAGGTACAATCCCCCTCGGGATGCCTTAGAGGCCCCTTCTAGCCCCTTCTAGCATGCATACAGACGCATTACAGAATAATCTTCAGTCAGACTTTCGGTATTTTCTTACCGCTATCTGGTCACACCTTAAACTTCCCCAACCAACTCGTGCACAACTGTGCATTGCAGAATACCTACAACAAGGACCCAAACGTCTACAGATTCAGGCGTTTCGTGGTGTGGGTAAGAGCTGGATTACAGCAGCATTCGTGCTCTGGACGCTTTACAATAACCCTGACAAGAAAATTATGGTGGTATCTGCATCTAAGGATAGAGCAGACTCGTTTTCCATCTTCTGTCAGCGGCTTGTGCTAGAAGTTCCTTGGCTTGCACACCTCAAACCTAAATCAGATGACCAAAGATGGTCCAGGGTCTCGTTTGACGTGGGACCAGCTAAACCTCACCAAGCTCCTTCAGTTAAGTCTGTCGGCATTACTGGTCAGCTTACTGGTAGCCGTGCTGACCTTATGATTCTAGATGACGTGGAGGTTCCTGGTAACTCAATGACAGAATTGATGAGGGAGAAGCTTCTGCAACTCTGTACAGAAACAGAATCAATCCTGACACCAAACCCAGACAGCCGTATTATGTTCCTGGGGACTCCCCAAACTACGTTTACCATCTACCGTAAACTAGCAGAACGTAACTACAGACCGTTTGTCTGGCCCTCCCGCTATCCCAAAAAACTAACCAACTACGAAGGTCTCTTGGCTCCACAGCTCGTAGAAGACATCGAGAATGGTGCAGAGCCTTGGGAAGTAACTGACCCTGACCGCTTTAGTGATGAAGATCTTATCGAACGTGAAGCAGCAATGGGACGCAGCAACTTCATGCTGCAGTTCATGCTGGACACGACTCTCAGTGACGCCGAAAAGTTCCCGCTTAAAATGGCTGATCTTATTGTCACCAGCGTTAACCCTACCACTGCTCCTGAGTCCATTATTTGGTGTAGCGACCCCCAAAACATCATCAAAGAAGCTCCAACTGTCGGGCTACCTGGAGATTATTTCTACAGTCCAATGCAGCTCCAGGGGCAATGGGATGATTACTCTGAGACAATCTGCTCTATTGACCCGTCGGGTCGTGGATCGGATGAAACAGCGGCAACTTATATCTCCCAACGCAACGGTTTCCTGTACGTGCACGAAATGCGTGCTTACAGAGACGGATACTCAGACAACACGCTTCTGGACATTCTCAGAGGGTGTCGTAAATACAAAGTAAACAAGCTTCTCATTGAGACAAACTTTGGTGACGGTATCGTTGCTGAACTGTTTAAGAAACACCTAATCCAAACCAAACAAAACATCGACGTAGAAGAGGTACGTGCTAATGTCAGAAAAGAGGATCGCATTATTGACGCTCTGGAGCCTGTCCTTAATCAGCATCGTCTGGTTATTGACAGGGGGCTTATTGACTGGGATTATAACAGCAACAAAGATGCGCCTCCTGAGGAACGTCTTCTCTACATGCTCTTCTACCAATTCTCTAGAATGTGTAGAGAAAAAGGTGCCGTTAAACACGATGACAGACTCGATAGCCTTGCCCAAGGAGTTAAATACTTCACCGACGCAATGGCAATCTCTGCCAACCAAGAAATTGCCAAACGTAAATTTGAAGAATGGAAAGATCTAGAACAAGCGTGGAAAGACGACCCACAATCAGCCGCTAACCACATGGTTCTAGGAATGACATACAAACAAAGACAAGAAGCTAGAGGCTTGTCTAAAAACTCAGTCCCCACCTGGGTTTCCGTCCAATAGGACATTAATACACGGGGAGTGGTGCCCTCGTGTGTGGAAAAAGCGGTCAAAGGAGGGAGAGGATGACACATCTTCTTCCTCTTTTCCAAGATGAGGTGAGGACGAAGTCCGAACCATCTTGTCTTATTCATCTTCTTCTACCTACTCTAGTAAGACTACTAGAAGCATCACATATATCATGTATCATCATGTATGCACACGACTAAGCTTATTTCCATTACCCCTGACGCAGAAGATCTCGTAGCCTATTGTGCACGTGTATCTAACCCTGCTAACCAACACAGCAAAGAGACAGCACCTCGTCTCCTTAGGTATCTTATTAAGCATAAACACTGGTCTCCTTTTGAGATGGTGAATATGGTTCTAGAGATCAAAACAACAAGAGCAATCAGTGCTCAAATCCTACGACACAGATCATTTAGCTTTCAAGAGTTCTCACAACGGTATGCAGAAGTACAGTCTGTACCACAGCCTCCTCTTCTTCGCAGACAAGATGTTAAGAATAGGCAGAACAGTATTGATGACATACCGTTGGCTGAGCAATATGCTTGGTCAGATCAGATCCAAGATCATTATGCTTCTGCTTACGCCCTTTATGACAGTCTCCTGGAATCTGGAGTAGCAAAAGAGTGTGCACGAGAGGTCCTTCCCTTGGGCTCTGAGACGACTTTGTACATGAATGGTACTCTGAGGTCTTGGATGCATTATGCAGACCTTAGAGGCGGTCCTGAGACGCAATTAGAGCATCGTACGATTGCTGAGAGTGTTAAGGATGTGATTGAGAAGGAATGCCCTGCTATTTATGAGGCTATGTGGGCATGATTGTGTGGTCAGTGGTCGTTATGATCCTGGTTCTGCTGGTTCTGGTCGGTATTTCTATCGTCTGGATCCTCAGGACCCCTTAAATTTTGGCAGAAATTTGTTAAGCCTATTATTAACGCGGGCGTAGCGGCGATCCCCCCCTGCGCCCCTTGTAATCGTGTGGCAGTCGGCAAATCGGCACCCCTATGGCACGGAAAAGAGGCAAATATGTAACGCGCACGTGTAGCGCGATCGTTTATCGCTCGCGATCTGTCGGCGATCGGAGAAAACCACCTGAGAAATCGGCACAAGGTGGGTCGTCAGGGTGCCGGTCTGTGGTCTACCTTGGGTTCATCCAAGTGAGGGAGGCGGAACGCCACCGCCCAACCCTGCTGGATACGTCAGGCATTGACCCGCTCTGCCAGACACCACACCAACCGCAGCCAGTCGGCACACTGGCACACACCAATCCAGAACCTGCACCGTCAGGGTCTACCATTCCCACAGTTCAACCCACCACCAAACCATGCTTTCCCGCACCTTCTCGGCGCTGGGTCAGAAGCTCACGGAGCGTGCTGTCCTTCGCACCATCCGCAAGCGTCCTGGTCTTCGCCTGTTCGAGATCAACGACTTGACACTCCGCTCGCATCACAGCTGGGGTACAAAGTCAGTTGTGCAGAACCTTGAGCGTCAAGGTAAGATCACTGTTAAGCGCCACCGCTTGACATACGATCGCAAGACTGATAAGATGGTGCGTAAGCCCATCAAGCCTCTCTACTTCGCTTGCTGATGCCCATGTTAACCTTTGTTGCAGTGGCTGCCCTTGTGGCAGCTGGCTGCTCTACAATTCCATCAGTCAGCATTCTGCTTCTCACCTGCGGTGTTGGCTCAATCATACTCTCTGTTATCCTTGACACAGCGTCTTAACCCACCACAACCACCACCATCATCGTGCGAGTACA
>Ga0208794_1001063_pt1 | contig 13567 bp, 13 predicted proteins | sample 32_taG_FD_184106 | JGI IMG/M metagenome (GOLD analysis project Ga0208794, IMG submission 184106) | Marine viral communities from the Gulf of Mexico - 32_GoM_OMZ_CsCl metaG (SPAdes) (version 2) | ecosystem: Environmental > Aquatic > Marine > Oceanic | place: Atlantic Ocean: Gulf of Mexico... | reverse complement strand
ACGACGCGGGTGTCGGCGTGGGTGCGGCCGGTGAGGCGCAGGGCGTTCTCGAGCGCGGCGAGCACCACGACGGCGGTGCCGTGCTGGTCGTCGTGGAAGACGGGGATGTCGAGCAGCTCCTTGAGCCGGTCCTCGATCTCGAAGCAGCGGGGGGCCGAGATGTCCTCGAGGTTGATGCCGCCGAAGCTGGGCGCCAGGCGCACGACGGTCTCGATGATCTCCTCGACGTCGGTCGTGGCCAGGCAGATCGGGACGCCGTCGACGCCGCCGAAGTCCTTGAAGAGCACGGCCTTGCCCTCCATCACCGGCATCGCCGCGGCGGGGCCGATGTCGCCCAGCCCGAGCACCGCGGTGCCGTCGGTGACGACGGCGACCGTGTTCGGCACCCACGTGTAGTGCTGCGTCATCGACGGGTCGGCCGCGATGGCCTCGCAGACGCGGGCGACGCCCGGGGTGTAGGCCAGGGAGAGCTGCTCCTTGGTGTCGACGCCGACCGTCGCGCTGACCGCCATCTTGCCGCCGACGTGGAGGTCGAAGACGGGGTCGCCGGCGAAGGGGTGGCCGGGCTCAGACGGGGACGCGACGGGTGCAGACATGGGCCATCTTCTCTGGAGGGGCGGGGCGAGAACGGGCGTCAGTGTTCCACAACGGGTCGGTCCTCCCCGGTCGAGGCCCTGCGCACGGACAGCGCCGACCGAGCGGACGCTCGGTCGGGGTGGCGCCTACTCCGGCGCCCTCGGCGCGCGCCGTACGAGCCGACGCGGCCGCGGCCAGAGCCGCGCCGTCGCCACCGCGAGCACCTCCTCGTCGGCGACCGGGCCCCGGCGCCGGGAGTCGACCACCGGACCCACGGCCCCGGCGGCGGCCGCCTCCTCGTCGGTGGCGTCACCGCGCAGCCACCAGCCCGGGGAGCCGTCGAAGCGGGTACGACGCTCGACCGCCCGCTTCACCACGACGACCCCGCCCCCGAAGCGGGCCACGACGACCGCGCCGGGGCGCGGGCTGGCGCCGTACCGGAGGAGGAGCAGGTCACCGGGGCGCAGGGTGGGGAGCATGGAGGGACCGTCGACGCGGGCCGTCCCCCACCGCGGACCCCGGTACTGCCGCTGGACCATGCGGAGTAGTCTCGCAACCACGTGGCCGTGACCAGTCATCGCAGGTCAACGGCCCGCCACCAGCCGGCTCCAGAGAGGACCCACGGATGTTCGCTCGACTGTTCGCCCCGACCATCGAGGTCTCGGCCCACTGCGACCTGCCCTGCGGCGTGTACGACCCCGCCCAGGCCCGCATCGAGGCCGAGTCGATCAAGGCCGTGATCGCCAAGGTCGCCGACAGCGACGACCCCGACTTCCGCACGCGCGCCGTGATCATCAAGGAGGAGCGCTCGGAGCTCGTCAAGCACCACCTGTGGGTGCTGTGGACGGACTACTTCAAGCCCCCGCACTTCGAGAAGTACCCCCAGCTGCACACGCTGGTCAACGAGGCCACCAAGCTCGCCGGCGCCTCGGGCACCAAGGGCTCGCTCGACGCCGACGTGGCCGACCAGCTCCTCGCCAAGATCGACGAGATCGCCGAGATCTTCTGGGAGACCAAGAAGGCCTGACCGCCTTCGGCGTCACCCGCACCACCGACGCGCCCCCGCCCCGTGCACTCGCACGGTGCGGGGGCGCTGTCGCGTGGCGAGGCGGTCCAGCTGGGCTCAGTGGCCTGTCGTGCGCATCTCCGCGAGCCAGGCGAGCGAGACGTCGGAGGCACCCGGCAGCTCCTCGCCGTGCTCGAGGACGAAGGTCAGCTGGGCCGGGTCCGCGAGTGCGGCCAGCAGGTCGTCGACCCGCCCCTCGCGGGCGGCGTCGTACAGCGCCCGGTGCCGGTCGGCCCGCGCAGTGAGCGTCTCCCCGGACGACCGCGCCTGCCGGTTCAGGCCGAGGTAGAGCCGCAGCTGGTGGCCGAGCGAGCGGTACGCGGTGTCGATGCGACCGTGCCCCGCGAGGGCCACCAGGGCGGCGTGGAAGCGGTGGGAGTCGGCCGCGGCCTCGTCCTCGCGGCCGTCCGCGGCGTTCTCCTCCATCGTCAGCAGCGCACGCTCGAGGCCGGCGAGCCGGCCCGGGTCCGTGACGGGTACCCCGAGACGCACGGCCTCCCGCTCGAGCGCGGAGCGCAGCGTCATGATCTCGAAGACGTCGTGGAGGGTGAGGGTCGCGACCACGGCGCCCCGGCGGGGCAGGAGCTCGACGAGCCCCTCCTGCTGCAGCACCGTCAGCGCCTCGCGCAGGGGTGGCCGACTCAGCCCCAGCTCCTCCGCGACGCGGTTCTCCACGATCCTCTCGCCCGGGCCGAGCTCACCCGACAGGATCCGCTCGCGGAGCGCCTCGGCGGCGAGGGCCGCCATGCTGGGCGGGTCGTCGATCCGGCGCTGGGCGCGCACTCCTCGTCGGTTGGGGGTCATCGTGCCAGTCTCCCGTGCGCGCCCCCGACCGCCGGTTCCCCCTCCGGCGCGGCGCGTCCGAGCGGCACGACGGCGAGCCTCCCGGTGACGGAGTCGCGGACGACCTCGCTCTCGAGGTCGAACACCTCGCGCAGCACCTGGGTCGTGACCACCTCGTCCGGGGGACCGTCCGCGACCACCCGACCGGCACGCATCGCGACGATCCGGTCGGCGTACCGGGCGGCCATCGTCAGGTCGTGGAGCACCATGACGACGGTGAGCCCCCGTTCCTCGTTGAGCCGGCGCACGAGCCCGAGGACGTCGAGCTGGTGCACCACGTCGAGGTACGTCGTGGGCTCGTCGAGGAGCAGCATCCGCGTGTCCTGCGCCAGGGCCATGGCGATCCACGCGCGCTGCCGCTGGCCGCCCGAGAGCTCGTCGAGCCCGCGGTTCCCGAAGGCGGACATGCCGGTCACCTCGAGGCAGTCGAGCACGACGCGCTCGTCGTCGCGCGACCACTGGTCGTACCAGCGCCGGTGGGGATCACGACCCCGCGAGACGAGCTCGGCCACGCTCATGCCGTCCGGCGCCGTCGGCCCCTGCGGCAGGATCGCGAGGGCGCGCGCGACGTCGCGAGCAGGCATCCGTGCCACCGGGGTGCCGTCGAGCAGGGCGCATCCGGCGTCGGGCGTCACCAGCCGCCCGAGCACCCGCAGCAGGGTCGACTTGCCGCAGCCGTTCGGGCCGACGACGACCGTCACCTCGCCCCGGCGCAGCTCGAGGTGCTCGACGTCGAGGACCGTCTCGTCGCCGTACCGGACCACGACCCCCTCGACCGCCAGGCCCGGCGGGTGGGCGGTGGGGGCAACGGGTGCTGTCATCGGCTGGGCTCCTTGCGCGTGCGGACGAGCAGCCAGAGCAGGAAGGGCGCTCCGACCAGGGCGGTGACGGCCCCGACGGGCACCTGCACCGTCGGGACGAGGACGCGGGCCGCGAGGTCGCTGGCCGTGAGCAGCAGGGCGCCGAGGATCCCCGACACGGCGAGCGGGGCGCGCGAGCCGCCGCACGCGAGCCGGGCCAGGTGGGGACACACCAGCGCGACGAAGGCGATCGGTCCGAGCATCGCGGTCGTCACCGACGCGAGCGCGACCGCGACGACCAGCAGCACCCCGACGGCCGCGCTCACCCGGACGCCGAGTCCACGGGCCACGTCGACACCCAGCGCGAGCGGCGCGAGCCGCGCCTGGGCCACGGCGAGCACCGGCAGGCAGACGGACACCACCGCGACGACGACCCAGAGCTCATGCCACGACCGTCCGTTCAGGGTGCCGGTGAGCCAGACGTTGGCCCGCACGGCGGTGTCGATGCTCGCGGAGATCATGAGCCAGCTGACGAGGCTGCCCAGGAGCGCGGACACGCCGATGCCGACGAGCACCGGGCCGAGCCCGGAGGCAGCGCCGGCCCGACGGGCGATCCAGAAGACGAGGAGCGAGGCGAGGAGACCGCCGACGCACGATGCCAGGGGCACCCCCAGACCGCGGAGGACACCGCCGACCGGGTCATCGCCGCCGAGGGTGATCACCGCGACGGCCCCCACGCTCGCACCGGCCGTCACCCCGAGGAGGTCCGGGCTGGCCAGCGGGTTGCGGGCGACGGTCTGCACCACGGCCCCGGAGAGTCCGAGCGCGACACCGGCGACCAGCCCGAGGAGCACCCGGGGCAGGCGCACCTGCCACACCACCACGTCCTCGCGGCGGGTACCCGCACCCCCGAGCACCTCCAGGACGCGGCCGGGCCCGAGGAAGAACTCGCCCGTCCCCACCGCGACGGTCGCCACGACCAGGGCGGCCAGGGTCGTCGCCAGCAGGACGGCGACCTGCCGTGGCCGCCAGACGGCGCTGAGCGGCCCGACCCGTACGGCGGGAGGCAGGACGACCGTCGGACCGACGGACGGCGCACGGCCCGAGGACGCGCCCGGGTGCTTCACCGAGGGGGTCACCGGCCCCGCGCCGTCCGCACGAGGATCGCCAGGAAGAGGGGCGCCCCGACGACACCGAGCACGATGCCGACGGGCAGCTCGTCCGGGTGCACGAGCACGCGCCCGGCCACGTCGGCGACCACCACGAGGGCGGCGCCCAGCACGGCGCACTGGGGCAGGAGCCAGGTGTGGCCGGGACCGGTCAACCGGCGCACCGCGTGGGGTACCACCAGGCCGACGAAGCCGATCGAGCCGGCGATGCTGACGGCCGAGCCGACCAGGAGCGTGACAGCGGCCAGACCGCTGAGCCGTGCGGGGCCCAACCGGCGACCGAGCCCGCGGGCGACGTCGTCGCCGAGCACCAGGGCGTCCAGCGTGCCCGACTGCGCGAGAGCCAGCAGAAGGCCCGCGACCAGGAACGGCAGGACGGGCGCCAGCTGGTCGATGCCCCGCACGGCACCGAGCGACCCGACCGTCCAGAAGCGGAAGGCGTCGAGCGTCGCTGCGTCGAGGAGCAGGACGAGCCCGGTGACCGCGGAGAGGAAGGCGGTGACCGCGGACCCGGCGAGCACGAGCGTCGCCGGGGACGAGTCGCGCCGCGACGACCCCAGCAGCCCGAACGCCGTCACGAGGACGGCACCGGCGGCGGCTCCGGCGAACGCGAACCAGCGGTAGCCGTCCGGGGTCGAGACGCCGAGGAGGGCGATGGCCAGGACGACCGCCACCGCTGCGCCGGCGCTGACCCCGAGGAGGCCGGGGTCCGCCAACGGGTTGCGCAGATGGGCCTGCATCACCGCGCCGGCGACGGCGAGCGACCCCCCGGCGAGGGCTGCCACGACCGTGCGCGGCAGGCGGAGCTCGACCAGGATGGCCCGGGTCTCCGCGGTGGCGCTCCCCCGCAGCAGCTCCAGCACCGACCAGGGCGTCAGGCCTCGCGACCCCACGAGCATGCCCAGCGCGAGGCTGGTGCCGAGCAGCAGGAACGAGGCGAGCAGGTACGACGCCTGGCGGCTCCGCGTCCGCGTCCGGGCCACGGACGTCGGCGCCGGCGCGACCGGCGCCGGGCTCACACCAGTCCGTACATCTGCTCGACGAGGTCGAGCACGTGGAGCGCCGTGAGCGGACCGCCCTCGTGCGTCATCTTGTCGCTGCGCACGACGGCCCCGGCACGCACCGCCGGCAGCTGGGCGAACAGGGGATCCTCCTGGGCCGCCGCCCACTCGTCCTCCGTGTCGGCCAGCACGAGGAGCGCCTCGGCGTCCTGGTAGGTCTGCAACGTCTGCTCGGGGCTGAAACCGAGGCCCTCACCGGCATCCTCGTCATACGCCTCGCGGAGCGCAGCGGCCGGCACCGCACCGAGGTCGGCGAGCACCAGGCTCTGCAGGCGCCCCGCCTCCACCTCCGTCCCCGCCAGGTCGTAGCCCAGGGCTACGACGCTCGTGTCGGCGATCCGGGACGCGTGGGTCTCCCGCACCTCCGCGAGGCGGGCGTCGTACTCGGCGAGCAGCTCCTCCGCGCGTTCGGAGGTACCGGTCGCCTCGGCGATCGTCGTCAGGTCCTGCTGCCAGGTCACCCCGTCGTCGAAGGTCGACACCGGGAGGACGGGAGCGATGGCCTCGAGCTCCTCCCGGATCGGCTCGACGTCCTCGAGCCGGCCGATGATGAGGGACGGCGCGACCTCCGCGATCGCCTCGACGTCGACCTCGTCGGCGAGGAACAGCTCCTCGGCACCCGAGGCCGCGAGCTCGTCGGCGAGGGGGCCGGGCAGGTCGAGCCCGGAGTCGGGGCCCTCGTAGGGGTAGCCGACGAGCGGAAGGTCGAGAGCGAGCGCGATGTCGAGGTCGCGACGGCCCTCGAGCACCACGACCGAGTCGATCTCGAGCGGCACGTCGACCTGCCCGATGACGGTGTCGACCGCCCGTGTCTCGACGGCCCCGTCATCGGTGGAGCCGGGGCCGCACGCAGCGAGGAGCGCGACCAGGAGCGGGAGCGGGGCGAGGGTGGCCAGCCGCCTGGCGGCCTGAGGAGAAATCACAACAGGTAAGGCTATCCTTAGTTTGTCTACCGTCTACAATCTGTCGGTGACATCACCTCCCTCCCCTCCGTCCCTGGCCGGTCGCATCGCCCTCTCGAGCGGGCGTGACGACGTCGAGGCAGCGGTGGCGTTCGCGTCCCGGGCCGGCGTCCGCTGGCTCGAGATGGCGTGCCAGGAGCCGGTCAACCAGCCCCACCGCCTCGACCGGGCACGCCGTACGGCGCTCCGGGCCCGGCTGGTGGCCCACGACGTCGGCGTCGTGGTCCACACGGCGTCCTCGGTGAACGCCGCCGAGATCGTCCCCGGGGTCAGGCGCGCCGTCTCCGACTACCTCGTGGAGAGCGTCCGGCTCGCCGTCGACCTCGACTCCCCCACCGTCGTCGTGCACGGCGGGTTCCACTTCGGCGACCACGTCGCGACCCGCCTCGGGTCGCTCGCCGACCTCCTCGGCACGACCGCGGCGTACGCCGCCCAGCACGGCGTCACCCTGGCGCTGGAGAACATGAACGTGCTGCCGCCCGCGGCGGAGATCGTCTACCTCGGCTGCACCGCCGACGAGGTCGTCGCGATCCTGGAGGCCGTCCGGTCGCCCGCGCTCACCAGCTGCGTCGACCTCGGCCACGCCCACCTCCTCCCGGGCGGGCCGGCGGCGTTCGTGGCACGGGTCGGGCCGCGGGTCGGCCACGTGCAGATCACCGACAACGACGGCGTCACCGACGACCACCTGCGCCTGGGAGACGGCACCCTCGACGTGGGAGCGGCGTTGGCCGCGCTCGACTCGATCGGCTACACCGGCACGATCGCCGTCGAGCTGCCCGACCACGACGACCAGCTCGCCAGCCTCGGGCGCCTCCTGGAGGCCTGAACGGGCAGCCCCGGGCGACCGAGCGCCTCCGGCGCCGCGTTGGTGGAGGTTCGCCTCAGAGGCGCGCCGCCAACCGGTGGTAGGCGGCGTTCCAGCGCAGCTCGCGCTGGAACGCGCGCGGCGTCGTACCCGCGTCGATGGTGACCATCTCGACCCCCGTCATCTCGGCGAAGTCCTCGAGCACCTCGACGCCGATCGCCTTCGAGAGCACCGTGTGGTGCGGGGCGCCGGCCATCAGCCAGGCCTCGGCGGAGGTCGACAGCGAGGGGCGGGGCTCCCACACGGCGCACGCCACGGGCAGCCGCGGGAGGGCCTCGTCGGGCTCGACCACGTCGATGGCGTTGACGGTGAGGCGGAACCGGTCGCCGAGGTCGGAGAGGCCCGCCACGACGGCGGGGCCGGGGTCGGCCGTGAAGCGGAGGCGTACCGGGTCCTCGCGGCCGCCGATGCCCAGGGGGTGGATCTCCAGCGACGGCTGCTGGGTCGTGATCGTGGGGCAGACCTCGAGCATGTGGGCGCCGAGGATCTTCTCCTCCCCCGGCACCAGGTGGTACGTGTAGTCCTCCATGAACGACGTGCCGCCCGGCAGCGTGCCCGCCATCGCCTTCGTCGCGCGCAGCAGCACGGACGTCTTCCAGTCGCCCTCGCCGCCGAAGCCGTAGCCGTCGGCCATCAGGCGCTGGACCGCGAGGCCCGGCAGCTGGCGGAGCCCGCCCAGGTCCTCGAAGTTGGTCGTGAAGGCGCGGAAGCCGCCGTCCTCCAGGAAGGTGCGGATGCCCAGCTCGACCCGGGCGCCGTACCGCAGCGACTCGTGGCGCTCGGCGCCGGGCAGCAGGCTCGGGTCGACGCGGTAGGTGTCGGCGTACTCGACGACCAGCTTGTCGATCGCGTCGTCGGCCACCGCGTCGACGACGGCGACGAGGTCGTTGACGCCGTAGGTGTTGACGGAGACGCCGAACCGCAGCTGGGCCTCGACCTTGTCGCCCTCGGTGACGGCCACGTCGCGCATGTTGTCGCCGAAGCGGGCCAGCTTGAGCGAGCGGACCTCGCTGCGACCGACGGCGGCCCGCGTCCAGTCGGCCACGCGCCCCGCGACGATCGGCGAGTCGACGTGGCCGGCGACGGTCTTGCGGGCGACGCCCAGGCGCGTCTGGATGAACCCGAACTCGCGGTCGCCGTGGGCGGCCTGGTTGAGGTTCATGAAGTCCATGTCGATGGTCGACCACGGCAGCTCCATGCCGGCCTGCGTGTGCAGGTGGAGGAGGGGCTTCTGCAGCGCGTCGAGCCCGGCGATCCACATCTTGGCGGGCGAGAACGTGTGCATCCACGTGATGACGCCGACGCACTGCGGGGCGACGTTGGCCTCCAGCATCAGCCGGTGGATCGAGCCGGCGTCCAGCAGCACGGGCTTCCAGACGACCTCGACCGGCAGGTCGGCGGAGGCGGCGAGCCGCTGCGCGATGCCCTGGGACTGGGCCGCGACCTGGTCGAGGGTCTCCGGTCCGTAGAGCGCCTGGCTGCCGGTCAGGAACCAGACCTCGGGGGCGGGGACGGACGTCGACGGGGTGGTCATGGTGGTGCTCCTCGCGAGAGTGGGGGTGGGGCCCGCGCTTCAGCGCTGGCCGTAGACGTTCTGGTAGCGGTCGAAGAGGGCGTCGACCTGCGCCGGGGCCAGCGGTACCGGGTCGCCGAGCTGGCGGGCGACGTGCACCGTGCGGGCGACGTCCTCGCACATCACGGCCGCCTTGACCGCCGCGCGGGCCGTCGGCCCGATCGCGAACACGCCGTGGTTGGCCATCAGCACCGCCGGGGACCGGCTGCCGCGCAGGGTCTCGACGATCCCGCGCCCGATCGAGTCGTCGCCGATGACCGCGAACGGTCCGACGGGGATCTCGCCGCCGAACTCGTCGGCCCCCATCGTGAGCACGCACGGCACCGGCTCGCGGCGCGACGCCCAGGCCGTGGCGTACGTCGAGTGGGTGTGGACGACCCCGCCGACCTCGGGCATCGCCCGGTAGACGTAGGCCTGCGCGTCGGTGTCGGACGACGGCGAGTGCTCGCCCTCGACGACCCGGCCGTGGAGATCGCAGACCACCATGTTCTCGGGGGTGAGGTCGTCGTACGCGACGCCGCTCGGCTTGATCACCAGCAGGTCGTGCCCCGGCACCCGGGCCGAGACGTTGCCGGCCGTCCACACGACCAGCTGGTAGCGGGTGAGCTGCTCGTGGAGCCCGCAGACCTCGCGCCGCAGGGTCGCGATGGTGGTGCGGACGTCGTCGACGACCGTCATCGCGCCACCGCCGCGGGGGTCTCGCGCGCCAGCCGCGCCTCGACGGCCGCCCGGCGGATCGCCTTGAGCCGCCGCATCGCCGGCACCGTGCGGCCGAAGTGGTCGTGGAGCGCGACGTACTCGGCGAACAGCGCGTCGTAGCGCTGCGCCCGCTCCTCGTCGGGGACGAAGACACCGCGGCGCACCTTGCCCATGCTCTTCGCGGCGGACGGCACGTCGGGGTAGCAGCCGGCCGCGACGGCGGCGTGGATGGCCGAGCCAAGTGCCGGGCCCTGCGCCGAGTCGAGCACCGACAGGGGCAGCCGGGTGACGTCGGCGTAGACCTGCATCAGCAGGGGGTTCTCGGCGAGCCCGCCGGCGACGATGAACTCGTCGACCGGCACGCCGCTGGAGCGGAAGGTCTCGACGATGACCCGGGTGCCGAAGGCGGTGGCCTCGAGCAGGGCGCGGTAGACGTCCTCGGGGCGGGTGGCCAGGGTCAGGCCGACCACGAGGCCCGAGAGCTCGTGGTCGACCAGCACGGAGCGGTTGCCGCTGTGCCAGTCGAGCGCGACGAGGCCGTGCTCCCCCACCTCCTGCGCGGAGGCGAGCCGGGTGAGGTGCTCGTGCACCGACTCGCCCGCGGCGTCGGCCGCGGCGACGTACGCCGGGGGCACGGCCGTGCGGACGAACCAGCCGAAGATGTCGCCGACCCCGCTCTGGCCCGCCTCGTAGCCCCAGCTGCCGGCGACGATGCCGCCGTCCACGACGCCGCACATGCCCGGCACCTCCCGCAGCACGTCGGCGCTCATCACGTGGCAGGTCGAGGTGCCCATGATCGCGACCATCTGGCCGGTGCCGGTCGCCTGCGCGGCGGGCGCGCTGACGTGGGCGTCGACGTTGCCGACCGCGACCGCGATGCCCTCGGGCAGCCCGGTCCACGCCGCGGCCTCGGCGGTGAGCCCGCCGGCGCGGTCGCCCAGCTGGCCGATGGGGTGCTCGAGCTTCTCGGGCACGAACCCCTCGAACCCGGGCGCGAGCGCGGAGAGGAACGCGGCGCTCGGGTAGGCGCCGTCCTGGCGGATGCCCTTGTAGCCGGCGGCGCACGCGTTGCGCACGTACTCCCCCGACAGCTGCCAGACGATCCAGTCGGCGGCCTCGACCCAGCGCTCCATCCGGTCGTAGACCTCGCGGTCCTCCTCGTAGACCTGCAGGCCCTTGGCGAACTCCCACTCCGACGAGATCAGCCCGCCGTAGCGCGGCAGCCAGGCCTCGGCCCGCTCCTCGGCGAGCCGGTTGATCCGGTCGGCCTGGGGCTGGGCGGCGTGGTGGCGCCACAGCTTCACGTAGGCGTGCGGCCGGTCCTCGAGCCCCGGGACCTCGCACAGCGGCGTGCCGTCGGCGAGCGTCGGCACCATCGTGCAGGCGGTGAAGTCGGTGGCGATGCCCACCACGTCGGCGGGGTCGACGCCGGCCGCCGCCACCGCGGCGGGCACGGCGTGCCGGAGCACTCCCCGGTAGTCCTCCGGCACCTGCAGCGCCCACTCCGGGGGCAGTGCGCGACCGCCGCCCGGCAGGCGGTCCTCGACGACCGCGTGGGGGTAGTCGTACGTCGCGGTGCCGAGCTCGGCCCCGTCGGAGACGCGCACGACGAGCGCGCGACCCGACAGGGTGCCGAAGTCGACCCCGACGACGTAGGTGGGGCGTGGGCTCTCGGACACGGGCTAGATCCCTTCGGTGGAGCGGTGGGGGGTACGGCGGGGCGCCGCCGTGCTGGCGCGCACGGTCAGCTCGGGGGCGATGAGGCTCGGGGGCGCCGGGGTGCCGTCGATGGCGGCCCGGAGGATCTCGATGGCCCGCCGGCCGACGGCGCCGAAGTCCTGGCGCACGGTGGTGAGGGGCGGGATGAGGTAGGCCGCCTCGGGGATGTCGTCGAAGCCGACGACGCTGACGTCGTCGGGCACGCGACGGCCGGCCTCGTGGAGGGCCCGGAGCAGCCCGAGGGCCATCTGGTCGTTGGCGCAGAAGACGGCCGTGACCTCGGGACGCGAGGCGATCTCGAGGCCCGCCTCGTAGCCGCTGCGCGCGGACCAGTCGCCCGTCACGTGCGGCCCCGGGCGGAGGCCCGCGTCGTACATGGCGCAGCGCCAGCCGAGCAGGCGGCCGCGCGCCTCGGTCCACGAGGTCGGACCGGCCAGGTGCACGATCTCGGTGTGGCCCTGCGCGATGAGGTGGCGGGTGCCGAGGAGGGCGCCGGCGACCTGGTCGACGCCGACGGTCCAGCGCGCCCGCCGCTCGTCGCCCTCGACGACGACCACGGGGACGCCGAGGTCCTCCTGCGCCCGCGCGACCTCGAGGGCCTCGTCGGTCGCGGAGATCAGCACGATGCCCTCGACGCTCTGGTCGCGCAGGTGGTCGATCGCGTCGACGAGCTCGGTGCGCGTGAGGCTCTGCAGGTTGACCGAGCTCACGAAGTAGCCGGCCTCCCGACCCGCTGCCTGGATGGTGCGGTGGACGGTGCTCGGGCCCCAGAAGCCGCTCTTCGAGCCGATGACGCCGATGGTGGCCGACCGGCGCGTGACGAGCGCCCGGGCCGCCGTGTTGGGCCGGTAGCCCAGCTGGCGGATGGCCTCCTCGACGCGCTGCCGGGTGGCCGGTCGCAGGTTGGTCTGCCCGTTCACGACGCGCGAGACGGTCTGGTGGGAGACCCCGGCGAGCCGGGCGACGTCGGCCATCACCGGCATCCGCTGCTCGGGGCGCAGGGCCGTCACGGCTGGCGCCGCGTCATGAACCGCTGGACCACCACGAAGACGAGCACGAGCAGACCGATGCTGATGCGGGTCCACCAGGAGCTCAGGGTGCCGTCGAAGGAGATGAAGGTCTGGATGACGCCGAGGACCAGCACGCCCAGGAGCGAGCCGATCACGAAGCCGCGTCCGCCGGTCAGCAGCGTGCCGCCGATGACGACCGCGGCGATGGCGTCGAGCTCCATCCCCACCGCGTTGAGCGAGTAGCCCGAGAGCGTGTAGAGCGCGAAGAGCAGGCCCGCGAAGGCCGCGCAGAAGCCGCTGATCGCGTAGACGCCGACCTTGGTGGACGCCACCCGCAGACCCATGAGCAGGGCGGACGACTCGTTGCCGCCGATGGCGTAGACCGTGCGGCCGAAGCGGGTGCGGGCCAGCACGAGGGCGGCGATCGCCACCGTGGCCAGCGCGACGATCGAGGTCCAGCCGACGTAGTAGCCGCCCGGCAGGTCGACCGACGCGAACGCCCAGGTCTGGAAGGTCTCGTCGCTGATCGGGATCGAGTCGACGCTGATCAGGTAGCAGAGCCCGCGGGCCAGGAACATGCCGGCGAGCGTGGCGATGAACGGCTGGATGTCGAAGTAGTGGATCAGCAGGCCCATCGCGGTGCCGAGCACCGTGCCGGTCACCAGCACCGCCCCCACCGTGAGGTACGGCGACCAGCCCATCTCGAGGGTCTTGGCGGCGATGACCGTCGACAGCGCGACGTTCGAGCCGACGGAGAGGTCGATGCCGCCCGTGAGGATCACGAAGGTCATGCCGACCGCGAGCACGATGAGGAAGCTGTTGTCGAGCAGCAGGCTGAGGAACACCTGCGGGTCGGCGAACCCCTCGTAGCGCGCACCGCCGACGCTGAACATCCCGACGAACAGCGCCGCGGTCGTGATGACCGGCAGGTAGCGGCTCGAGGGCGTGTAGGTGCGGACGCGCTCCCAGGCCGAGCGCGGCCGGCCCGACGGGCTGCCGGGTGCGGCGGGACCGGAGGGTCCCCCGGGACCGGGTCGGGTGACGGTGGCGGTGCTCATGAGGTGGCCCCCTTCGAGTGGCGGGCGGTCAGCAGGGAGCCGATGGCCGCGCGGGCCTTGGGCGACTGGAGGAGGCAGACGAGGACGACCACGACGGCCTTGAAGAGGTAGTTGGCCTCCGACGGGATCCCGATGGTCGGGATCGTGCGGGCCAGGGTCGCGATGA
>Ga0208794_1001061_pt1 | contig 13584 bp, 12 predicted proteins | sample 32_taG_FD_184106 | JGI IMG/M metagenome (GOLD analysis project Ga0208794, IMG submission 184106) | Marine viral communities from the Gulf of Mexico - 32_GoM_OMZ_CsCl metaG (SPAdes) (version 2) | ecosystem: Environmental > Aquatic > Marine > Oceanic | place: Atlantic Ocean: Gulf of Mexico... | reverse complement strand
TGGATTCATCTACACTGTTCAACTAGTGAATAATGATAACTACAAGTTTCTTGAAAACAAATTCTTAGCTAATGGAACTAAATTCTTTAGAAAAGGTTCTGCTAGAGGAGAGTATGGTGAAAGATTCTCAGACATCAGCACTAAGTCTGGTTTCCGTGAATTCTACAACTATGTAGGAGGAGCAGAAGCTCACGTACACTATTCAGTTTCATCTAGAGCTGATATGGCTATCAAAGGTGGAATGAATGCAGATGGTACAGTTCCTGTAACTGAGATCTGGAGAAACTTTGACAAAAACATGGATCCTTCAATTACCTCTATTACAGAGATGGTTGGAGTGATGGGTGAGGATTATGTTAAGAAAGCTGTTGCTAATGGTAACCTTTCTAGAACATTCCTTACTTCTCTTGAAGCAGCTCACTTAACTAAGATTGCTACAGATATTGAAACATATCTAATGTGGGGTCATGGTGGTAGAGTAAGACAAGATGGTCCAGATGACATCAGATTATCTGTTGGTCTTTGGAAGCAGCTTGACAGCTCATTCAAGAGAGTTTATAACAAATCTAGCTTTAGCCTTGAGCTTTTCCGAGCTGAGCTTTACAACTTCTACAATGGTAGAGTTGAGTTCACTGGTCCAGACCCTGAGAGACAACTTATTGTACAAACAGGTATGGGTGGAATGAGAATGATCAATGAAGCTATTAAGCGTGAAGCTACCTCTTCAGGTCTTTACATTGATGCTTCTGACAAATCTGGTATTGGAGCAATTACTAAGCGAGGAATGAACCTTGGCTTTGGTTTTGCTTATACTAGCTATGTTATTCCATTCTTGGCAAATGTTCAGTTTGTTATTAACCCAGCATTTGACAATGTTCATACTAATGATATAGAGAACCCAACAATTGATGGTCACGCTCTTAGCTCATACAGCTTTATCATCTTTGATGTTACTGATAACACAAATGATAATATTTACATGCTGAAGCTATCTTGGGACAACCAATTGAAGTGGTGGTATCAGAATGGTACTATGGATTATATGGGTAGAACTTCTGGATTCCAGTCTTCTGGTCAGTTTAATGGTTACAGAGTTTATATGACTCAATGTATGCCTGCAATCTGGGTAAAAGACCCAACCAAGGTTCTAAAGATTGTAATGAGAAACCCAATCACTGGTGGATCATTCTAAATTCATAATTTGATTTTTGGTTAATTGGGGGAGGAGTTGAAAGCCCTCCCCTTTTTAAAATAATAACATTTAAAAATTGATAAAATGGCACTTAAGAAGTTAACAGCAGTAAGTCCAGATCCTTTGTTAAAGAATGCTGCAAGATCAAGTGAGTATGGGGAAGCTCAGAAAGCTAGACTTGTACATGTAAACTATGTTATTGATCACCTAACTCTAGCAGCATATAATGATAATGCAGCAGCTGTTGCAGCTGGATTAGAAGTAGGAGATCTGTATCAAACAACAGGATTAGGAGCAGCACCACTAGATGCTGCAGGAATAGTAATGTCAGTAGTATAATAAAAATCAACAACCATGACAAAACCAACAACAGAAGAAAAAAAGGTTACCAAAGGTAGACCTAAAAAACAAAAAGCAACTACAGTAAATGAAACTGCAGTTAAAGAAGTCAACTTTCTAGATAAGATATCTGGAATATCTATTAGACCTTATATTGAAGAGAATTATGCAAATATGGGTCTTGAAGATTATGGGATGGTTCTTTTCCCAGGAACAAGTCAAGAAGAGCAACTTGCTGCTATTGAGAGAAATGGTCAAGTAAGATATATTACTGGACTTGATGAATTTGCTCCTGAAGTGCAGAACATCAAAAATCCTGAGAAGAGAGAAGCTATTATTAGAAAAATTAGACAAGTTGTTTCTATACTAGAGAAGCAATTTAAATCTAATGTTATTGATCCAGATGATCCAGAGTTTTGGAATAAAGTGGAACAATTGAAACCTAGTAATGAAAAGTTCTTTTCTGAAATTTCAGTTAGATGTGGTAATGAACCTACTTATCTAAAACCAAAAGAAGATCCTTTTGATCTTATTAGGTTTATGGCTATTGAGGCAGGTGGTTTCCCTTTAGTTGCTAAAAGTTACGAGGATGCTCAAGCAATGTCTAAAGCTCCTAAATGGTATCTTGATAAAGAAGAAGATACTGTATCTACAAGAACTGAGTACAAGAAACTTAGAAACAAAGCAATTGGAGTCTTGGATGATCTTTATGCTAAGAACCCAACTAAGTTATTATACGTAACTAAGATTCTTGAAACTCATAGTGCAAGATATAAGAAGTCCACACCTATTGATGTTCTGTATGAAACTTTGGATGAATACATTGCTGGTAATAGCAATGAACCAAAGAAAGGTGCTGCAGCTCAATTACTTATAAATACTGGTCAACAAGACATGGAAACTCTTAAATTAAGAGCAATTGTTAAGGATGCTAGTTTCTATAAGTTTATTACGCTTAAGCCAGATGGTATGCTTTATCATACTAAGAAGAACAACATGCTTGGTAGAAATATCAGTGACGTTGTGGAATTCTTAAAGAATCCTATGAATGAAGATGTTCTTGCAGATTTATTAAGTGAAGTTGAAGAATATTGGATATAAATAAATTGAATTATCATGGCTTATAAGAATCACATGTGTAAAGTAGTTACTTCACCATCTCCTGCTAATAGGAGAATGAATGCTAACGTAAAAACCAGTTTATCACCTAGTAAGGCTAACAGAAGCATGAATGCTCCTGCAAGAGTCAAACCTATGAAGTAATGGCTGGTAAAAAGAAACCTAAGTTAGGATCAGGAAAAAGATTTGCTTCTCTAAAAAAGAAAATAAAAAAGAGTGGTAAATCTGATAAGGCAGCTGCTGCTATTGCAGCTTCTATTGGACGTAAGAAATACGGAAAAAAGAAGATGGCAAAGATGGCTGCTAAAGGACGTAAAAGAAGGAAATGAACAACGCTACTATTCAACTTAAGATACAGCAAAGGCTTAACAAGCTTGCTAGTAATGACTATGATAACATAGAGTGCTGGCAAATTGTTGAGGCTTTTAATAAAGGTCAAGTCAGTTGGTCTAGAAGACAATTGCATGGTTTGAATGTTAAACAAACTGGTGATGAACAGTCTAAAAGAAGAATTGATGACCTTCAGATTATATTAAGTGAGAAGAAGATGCCTATGGTTAACAGAGGAGATTTCTATGAAAGTGTAGATCTTCCTGGAGGCTATTTTGAGTGGAAAAGAGTTTCTGCTAAGGCTACTAGCGAGTGTTGTAAAGATCCAAGAAGAATGGTTATATATCTTGCAGAGGAGGCTAACGTTGATGAGCTTCTAAGAGATATAAATAAAAAACCAAGCTTTGAGTGGGGAGAGACTTTCTGTACTTTAAAGAATGGAAAGATTAGAATCTATACTAATGGTTTATTTGATGTACCTGAAGTAACGTTGTCTTATTATAGACAACCTAGGAGAATTGAGATTGCAGGTTGTGTTGATCCTTATACACAAGCAACAACTGTTACAGATGTTGAGTGTGAGTTTAAGGATGACATAATTGAGCTATTAATTGATGAAGCTGCAAAAATACTTGCAGGAGATATTGAATCATTTAATCAAGTTCAAACTGCTTCAGGTCAAGTTGAAGGAAATAATTAATCTGATAACGCTTGGAAACAAGAAAGTTATTAGGTATATTATAGTAAATGTTTGTTTAATTAATTTTTAAAAAGAAATGGCTTATTTTAATCACGCCTTCCAAAAAGTTTTCATGGGAACTGGAGTGGATAGAGATCTAGCTAGCACAGGTGCTGCTGAATCTACCACTAACCCATACTCTACAGGAGGGTTTATTACAACAAGTGCCTCTCCAACATCAGCTTTGGCTGAATTGCCTGGCACAGGAGGACCTGGTTACTTTGGTATGTATAACAAAGACACTTGGTTATCAGTAGCTGTAGGAGACTTGGCTGCAGATGAATGTTGTCCACTTGTTCTTGCTTCTGCTTCATTGAAAGCAAATGATAAACAAGGACCTTTTCATGGTGGATACCAAGAATCTAACAAGTCTAAGTATATTAATCCTAAACTTGTAAGAAGGTTTTATCGTGTAGATCCTTGTACTCCACAACAGCACATTGTACATATTGGTTCTACTAACTTTACTGTTGGTGGTGCTGTATTGACAATTGGTGCTGCTTCAGGTACTGCTACTGCTTATACCCCATCTACAACTTTTACAGATGTTGCTACAACTTCTGCTGGTTCAGGAGTAGGGCTTACTGTTGATATTGTTATTGATGGTGCTGGTACTATTGATACAGTTACTGTAAACAATCCTGGATCTGGATATGTTGCTACTGAAGCAATTACTGTTCTTGGAACAGCTGCTGGTGGAGCAACTCCTGCAGATGATATTACTTTTGCTGTAGATACTGTAGATGCTGCAGATGCTGATTGCTGTAAAGCTTTCCTTTGTGGTGAGACTTACTACATGCAGTTTGAAGTAAAAGGATCTCCAGCTTTACGTTTTGCTAACCACAACCTTTATCAGACTTTCCAAGCTGATGGTGGATGTTGTGACACTGAAGTACCTGAAGAAGTAGATTCAACTCTAATCTTCATTCAGTGGGCTAAGCAAATTGTAGAGAGTGAATACCTTAAAGATTTCATCAAGCCTATTGTATTTGATGAAGCAGGTAATCCTTGGTTTGCTACTGCTGCTGATGCTGTAGCTGCAGGATGGCCAGATACTCAAATCTGGGATAACTATGTATCTGCAGGTCATACTCCTGGTGATTGTGGTGGTATGAGACTACAAGGTGCATATGTTGACACTGTATTTGGTAACTGTTCATTTGATGTAACTGATCACTTTGAAAAAGAACCTATCAAGATTCTTGCATCTGAAGTTGATTATAAAGGTGATCCATGTGCATTCACTGGTCTTTGCGTTGTTGAAGAGTGTCCTCCTTTACAAGGAATGGGCTTTGGTGAGACAGTAATTAGAGATCTTATTGTATCTGAATCATATCTACAAAACTTCTTTGCAAGTAGTGGATACAATGGACAAAGAATCCGTGAGATTACTCAAGGAGATTCAATGTTCTCTGTAGGTGGTTTGGATTTGAGAAGTAACACTTTTACTCGTTACTATATCCTACACTCTGTACCAAGGTATAACAACCCAACTGGTGTATTTGATAATGATCAATATATGTTAGAAGTAATCACACGAGATCAAAACGCAGCTTTTGAAACCTTCATGGATACCTGGTTAGGTAACTGTGGTGATGACTGTGCTAGCCTAGAAGTTCAAGCTTGTACTCCTTGTACTCCACTTGATCTTCCAGTTGCACCTTAATATAACATAGACAACTAATACTAAAGGGGGAGTGAGGTTTATATCTCCTTCCCCTTTTTTTAATTCTAATAGCAATGGCTCAGCACGTATTAAGTTTAGAAGCTCCTGATACAATGAATTTATGTCAACTAAGGTTAGTTGACACTAGTGTTTATAATACAGATGTAGTTGTAAAGTGTCCTATTCTAGAGGTTACATTACCTGGTTTTACATCTCCTGTACAGTTTGGAGAAGATCAAGTATCACCAGGATTTATACTAAACTTAACAGCATGTGATTTAGAAGTTCAGACTTCTGGCTGTGGTACTGAGTTTAGCAATTTAGTTGATGGGATTTACATAATCAGATGGAGTGTTTCTCCAAATGATAAGGTTTATGTAGAGTATAATCATCTAAGAATAACCAAGGCTCTTAAAACATATGAATCTATATTATGTGATTTAGATATTGGAGCTTGTGATCCAGACGCTGTTCTGGAAAAGAAATTAAAAGAATTGCATCAAATAAAAATGTATCTTGATGCTGCTAAAGCAAAAGTTGAAACATGCCATGAACCTCAGCAGGGGATGGCTTTATACAACTATGCAGTTAGCAAACTAGATAAATTTGAATGTAAAACCTGCCAAAGTTGGTAGGCAACTTAAAACCAACACTGAATGAAAGTTTGTAATAATTGCGGATCTAGGTTATCATGTGGTTGTCAAAGAAGGACTGCTAAAGATGGTAAAGCTTGTTGTACTGGATGTGTAGCTGCTTATAATGCATCTATAAAACCAAAACAACAAACTTCTACTAATATAGCACCTACTAATGTAACAACTAAATACAAAGGACCTGGTATGCAGATATAAAATAACTAATGGCTACAAGGACATATGTTGTAGGTGGTAGTAGAGGAGTTAGAAGATTAGATGATTTAACTCTTCCTTGGCAAAGTGTAAACTTAGATGTTACTCCTACTGATCAGGCAATAGACTTATGGGATGTAATGACAGATCCTAATGATCCTAACAAAGTTTTTGTAGTTGGACAAAGATTTGTAGATCAAGGTCTTTATGGTCTCTATTACTCTACTGATGGTGGAGTAAACTGGCAACAACCAACAGGTGGTCATATTACTACAACAGCATGTTTAACTAATATATTTATTGAAGTATGGGTTGTTGATTCTAATACAATCTATATATGTGGAGATAGAAGCAATGTTCTAAAATCTACAGATGGAGGGGTTACTTTTAATCTTACTGGAACAGCTCCTGGAGGAGCTTATAATGTTACTAGAAGAAACGTAAGCGCAATACATTTTCCTGATGCATTAAATGGTGTTGTTTGTCATGATGATACTACTATATCTAAGCAATTTATTTCTGTAACAGATGATGGTGGGGCAAGTTGGACTACAACAGATGTTACAGGTCTTTTTGCTCCTGTTATACCTGACAATGGTAGAGGTTTAGGAGTACACATGTCTGCAGATTATCAGACAATTGTTGCTCTACATGAAGAGGCTATATTAAGAAGTACAGATAATGGAGCAACTTGGAATTGGGTTTCTCAACCAAATATAACTGAAGCTTTATTTAGACACTTATCATGGGTAGATGATTCTAATCTTTGGGCTTATGGTACTTTAGGTCTTAGATATAAATCTGCAGATGCAGGTCTTACGTGGTCAACTTTATCTACTCCTGTTGTAGGTCAACCTACACATTTAGCAGGTCACAACTATAATCTTACTGATGGTTTTTACTCTGAAGACTCAGAGGTATATGAAACTTCTGATAGTGCTGCTACAGGTTTATTATCTGATATAACTAACTCAAACCCTCCATTAGATAAACAGTTTACAACTGTAAGAGCTATATGGACTGATTTTGAGCTACCTACATCTCAACCTTGTGGGTGTCCTGAAGGATATACTTATAACTTTGATACAGATTTATGTGAACAAGAGCAAGAGACTGCTCCTAAATGTGATGAACCTTTGTGTTCTGTAGTATTAGCAGGATGTTGTCAAAATATTTTTGCTGACTTGCTTTATGGTAGATATGGAGCTTATTTTTATGAAGATGCAACTTCAAAACCATGGCCTATATCTGAAGTTTCTACAACAGACCCTAATTTTATAGATGCTCTAGAAGACAGTTCTGGTTCTGTATTAGCTTTAGATACTAGTGTAGGGGGTGTAGGTCCAGGGGTAACACCTCCAGGAGTAGTAAGAAATCTGTTATGGGGTGGTAGCGAATCTCAAAAATGTGCAGATTCTAGATTATCTGCAGTAGGAGTATGGACTACACCAAATAATTGCACTCAAGCTGAAAACAATAATCCTTTAAATCAATGGATTGGTTTTACAGCTTGCATTGATGTTCCAGTTACAGCTACTTACAGCATTGGTTTTGGAGGAGATAACTATGTAAGAATAACAATTGATGGTGATTTATTTGCAATAATAAATGTATCAGAATTTTCTGCAGAAGCTTGGCATGTTATTCCATTAACCTTATCTGCAGGTTCTCATAATATAGTAATTGAAGGATATAATCTCAACAGACAAGCTTCTTTAGGAGCTGAGATATACTCTACAACTCCATCAGTTCTTTCTACTATAACAAGTGAGCCTGCACTGCTACCTTATGTAGTTTGGAGTACTGCAGATAGAGTAGGTACAACATTTGATTTAGCAGGTGCACCAGATGGGGGTGCTGGTGAAGTTTGTGGTGGTTGTGAATGTCCTGAAGGATATACAATGAGTAACTGTAATGGACAACTTGTTTGTGTTAGAACAGACCAAGTGCCATTTGAACCATGTAATTGTTATTTAGCTACTAATTGTGAAGATCCAGAAGATACCCAATTAGTATCAATTGATTCTACACTTGATCCTTTAGATCTAAGTCTTATATACGTATTTGATTTTGATTTAACTAAGTGCTGGACTATTGAAGAGTCTTTAGATTGTCCATTTGATAATCCAATATCTACTGTATCAGCATCTTATGAAAGTTGTGAACTTTGTTTAGGAGTATGTTATAAGCTTACAGATTGTGAATCAGGTGAGATTACATATGTAAATAACGTTGCTTATGCTGAATATGTAGGTAATACTATTAGAGTAAACTATGAAGTATCTCAAGGTGTATTTGAAATACGTTGTTATACTGTTGAAGAAGTTCAGTGTCCTGATGTAACTATACCAAGCATTGGAGAGATTTTGGATTGCTTTGATAACTGCCAAGATTGTTTACCAAAGCCTGTAACTCCTGTACTTGATATTAAGAACAGAACAGTTAAGCCAGGATATGACACACCAGCATGTACTCCTGCATACTATGACAAAGTATCTTGTAAGTTTGCTGATGCTATGTATGTCAAAATGTCTAAGACAAGATTTGGTATACAATTTGACTGCCATGATGATGAAGATAAATGGGTTATTAAATATGAGTTACTCCAACTTAAATCTATTGAAACTGAAGATGCTTGCACAACAATTAGCAATCCGTGTTGTCCACCTTGCAATGTTGTGGCTGAATTAACTCCTCCAACTTTTCCATGTGAGCCTCCAACTAACTTAACTGCTGATTTAATAGTACCTGCTCCTAAAAATTGTCAACAGATAACTTTTGTAGGATATAGTGTTTATACTGTTAAACCACCAGGAGCTTCATTTACAGATTGTAATGGAGATACTTTTGTTCTTAAAATAGTAAAAATAGAAGGTGTTGATAGGTTATTTATTAATAGTGTAGATTCAGGTCCATGGCCAGATGTTGGAGTAACTTATTGTATTGACTTATTACAACCTTATATGAATGATGGATTTATATATGCAACCCCTGTTCCATGTTAATACTGTTGTAAATGTCAGTAAAATTAATTATATTATAAATGAAAGGTTTAGCCTTTAAACAAAGTTAGAGTAGATGAAACCTATAAACTTAGATGAATCAGGTTGTGCCCCCTTATCTTCAAATTGCGTAATATGGCAAGGACCAGATATTGAGTGCATAAAATTATGTAAAGGTGATACTGTTAGTGATGTTGTTTACAAGCTTGCTCTAGAGCTATGTGAAATAATGGATACTTTAAATATCACAAATTATGATCTAACTTGTTTAAACTTAGGTAGTTGTGAGCCTAAAGATTTCCAAGAACTTATACAATTACTCATAGATAAGATCTGTGAATGCTGTGATGTAACACCTACTGCAGAACAAAAAGCAGCAGGATGTCCTGATTGTGTAGTGCCAATAGCTGAAGTATTTTACTATGTAAATCCTCAAGGAGATACAGTAAAATCTATGCAACTTGATGATTATGCTCAAACTATTGGAAATAAAGTTAACACTATTGTAGGAGAGATAAATACAATAGATGCAACCCTTGGCAACCATGAAACAAGATTAAAGTCTTTAGAATCTGCTCCACCTCCAACTCTAAACCTTCCTCAAATTACTCCTACATGTACTTCATCATCTGTTCCAACAGATCTTGATATTGTTGTAGATAATTTAGAAACACAGTTTTGTGAATTAAGAGCTGCTACAGGAGAACCTAATGATATATTTCAAGGAATTGGTAAAACTCCAGCTGGTTTAAATGATTCTCCTCAACTTGCAGGATCAGGTTTGATGTCAGCTTTAGTAGGCTGGAAAACTACAGTAACTGATTTATCTGATTCATTTGGTAATATGTGGTTAGCTATAACTGATATTAGAGCAGCTATAGCTAGTATAAAGTCTGCATTACCTTCTTTATGTGATGATATAGATATTGCAATTTCTGCTTCTCTTCCAACTCCTGGAAGCTTATCAATATTCTTTACAGGATCTATACCTCAAGGTTCATCTGAATGCAATCTTGCAGGAACATCAGTTAAGATAATGGATACTAGTGGTAACTCTATTATAGTAGATGTGCCATTAAATCAATATTTAAATAACCAATCTGGATTCTCAGTTAATGTAGCTACTTCTCCTCTTAACAGTGCAGAAGACTTTACTATTACAGCTAGCTACTGCTTTACAGATGGTAATACTGAGTGTCAAAGTGTTGGCAGCTATGTTCTAGTTAACAGCTCATTATGCCCAACAATAACACTTAATCCTAGCATTGAAAGCTTAGATTACTCTTTCTCTTGGACTGGTGCATCAGCTCTATTAACTATAAACTTATATGACGCTAGCGGAACTACTCTACTAGATACAACATCAACTTCTGTAACTGTACCAACTCCTGTTTCAGGAACATTTACTGGTCTAACTGCAGATACTGGATATAGAGTAGTTCTTGAAATTACATCTGGATCAACTACAACTGAGTGTCCATTTGTAAGTACAACAACATTACCTGAACCTTGTACTCCACCATCAGGTGTAAGTGCAACAATCACAATACCATAAAATGAGTAAGAATTGTCAACATAAAGTACCTTGTGGTTGCGAAGATAAACCTTTAGTAACTAACCCTTTAGTGTGTGAATCAGGTACACCAGATTGTCCTGCCCCTGATGCATGTCCTGAGACTTTTTGTGATACCTGCTTGGTTCACTGTACAGATAGCATTGTAGACCTTGCATTTAATCAAGGAGACAAGTTTGATGTAATCTTGCAGAAGATTGCTTTATACTTAACTAATCCTACTTGTGCAACTCCTAATACTACAGGAAGAGTTGGTTTTGTTACTATTACTCAACCAGGAGTAGGTTATACACCATCTACAACTACTTTATTAGTTCCTTTATTAGGTGGTTCAGGAACAGGGGCTCAAGCAACTGTTGAAACAGATGCATCTGGATCTATTATAACAGTTACTATAACAACTGAAGGTTCTGGTTATATTGCAGGGGATGTCTTAACACCTGATACAACTTTTGTTGGAACACCAACTTTAGCTGCATCATTAACTGTTTCTACAGATGTATGTGGAGCAGTAGTTGGATTAAGATCTTTATCAGTTACTACTAATACAATTGAACTAGGTTGGTTACCTCAAGGTGCAGCAACAGAGTATCAAGTAGAGTATAAACTAGCAACAGCTTTATCATGGACGCTGGTTACACCAGTAACTCCAACAGTTGGAGCTATGATTGAAACACAAACAATTGGTTCATTATTACCAAACACAGAATATCATTTTAGAGTGGATACAACTTGTCATTCAGGAAGTTGTTATTCAGTAACAATATCAGTAACAACAAAAATTTAAATTATGGCCAGCGTACCAGCTACAATATCAGTTAATTGGACTAGTAATTATGACGGTCCTCATAGAGTATGTTATAGGCTCCAAGGAACTATACCTTACAACTGTACAGGAACAGGAACACATCCATATTGTGCAGGAGGAGGAGCAGATTGCTCATATGATATAGCAATTACTGTTGATAATGAAACTTGTGACAATGTCACTTATGAAGGTTATGTTCAACCAGCTTGTGAAGATGAAGCATCATTAGTAGGTAGAATACCTTTCTCTGTAACATTTATTCCTGATCCAGCTTGTAATAAATATATTGCAACTTGTGCTAGAGTAGGTGTAGCTTCATTTACTATGACTAACAATGGTTCTGGTTATGCAGGTGTTCCTACAGTTACAGTAAATGGGTTTAACAGTGTTCTTGCTACAGGAACTGCTGTACTAGGTGATGGTATTATCACAGCCATAGATTCTTTCACTGCAGGTTCTGGATATAATATTGCTAACGCATCATCAACACAAACAGTTAATGTTCTTAGAGCAGGTCAAGTAGCTACAGATGGAGCAGGTATGACAGCAGATGTGACATTTGATGCTGGTGCTATAATAACTAACATTGTTTTAAATGCTGCAGGTTCAGGTTATACTACTGCTGATGATACAGCTCCTTTAACAATTGACCTTACAAGTTTAACAGATGGTACTGCTCCTGTAACAGAAGCAACTATGGATGTTAGCTGTACTGGATCATTTGCTGATCAAGTTGATTCTATTACTCTGACAGATCCTGGTGCAGGATATACTGCTGTAGCAACTGTAACTATTGATGCTCCAGGTGCAGGAGTTACTGCAACTGCTGATGTAGTTATGGCTAACTGTACTACTCTTACAGTAGCTGATTGTACAGGTGCTTCAGTCACAACAGTAGATTACTTAGATGTAACAGAAACTTTATCAATCTGTGGAGCTTCAACACCAACAGTTCCAGCAGATTACGATGTTACAGAAGACCTATCAGGAAACTGTTTATGTTCTTGTGAGAATGTGACTTTAACTGAAAGCAGTGGTCTTAATGACATTAGCGTTACATATATAGAATGTGGAACTTCTCCTGCTACAGTACAGCAAACTGTAATAACTACTGGAGCAAGCCTACCTCCTATATGTTTAGTTACAGGTTCTGTTACTTTTGAAGATGTTGCACCTGGAACTGGTGGAAACTTAACAATTACTGTAAATAGTACATGCGATGGAGCATAACAAATAGAACTAAAAATATGTCATGGTTTGTTGGTTACTATGGCTGACAAAAAGGCCTTGGGTTAATCACACTCAAGGCCTTTAACATTTAAAAAGATGGAGTTAAATGAGATAAAAGACTTCTTACGTGAAAAGCCTGGTTATCTTAAAAAAGGATCAGGTCAACTAGCAGTACTACTTGAAGCTGACGTTGAGAAATGTAAGACAGCACTAAGAGAGGTAAGAAAAGAATTTTCATACCCTAAAGAAGATGACAAAGAAGACAATCTAATCTTAAAATCTAGATGGCAAGTTCAGAAAAAGGGTGGAGAAACAGTATGGCTAGAGAGCTATAAGAATGTTGACTTTCCTACTGATATACTTACTAAAGAAGATTGGTTAGAGATATACAGGGAGATTGCTCCTTTAATTACAGTTACAGGTATAGAACAAACTAAAACTGTAAAAAAGACTCTAGTAATCTGGACATCAGATAAACATATAGGAGCATCAATACCTTCAGATGCATTATACAAAAGAGAATATAACAAGCACATCTTTCATAAGAGAATGGCTCAAATATTTGATGAGGCTGTAAATTTTTATAACGTCCACGGAAAATTTGATGAGCTAATCATAGCTGACTTAGGAGATTCTCTAGATGGTTATAATGAACAAACTACAAGGGGTGGTCACAGACTTCCTCAAAATCTAAATAATAAAGAAGCAGCAAGAGTTCATTTCTATACCCATAAATGG
>Ga0208794_1001058_pt1 | contig 13630 bp, 7 predicted proteins | sample 32_taG_FD_184106 | JGI IMG/M metagenome (GOLD analysis project Ga0208794, IMG submission 184106) | Marine viral communities from the Gulf of Mexico - 32_GoM_OMZ_CsCl metaG (SPAdes) (version 2) | ecosystem: Environmental > Aquatic > Marine > Oceanic | place: Atlantic Ocean: Gulf of Mexico... | reverse complement strand
TGGTAAAATAAGTTCGTTAATTAATACTTATCAATATTATTTACAAATGATTAGAGATGTAACCGGACTTAATGAAGCAAGAGATGGTAGTATGCCAGATAAAGACGCTTTAGTTGGATTGCAAAAAATGGCAGCTAACGCTTCTAATACAGCTACTAAACATATTTTGAATGGTATGTTATATCTAACAGTAAGAACATGTGAAAACATTTCTTTGCGTGTTTCTGATATGTTAGATTTTCAATTAACTAATGAATCGCTAAAAGCAAGTATTGGTAAATTTAATGTTGCTACATTACATGAAATAGATAATTTGCATCTTTATGATTTTGGTGTATTTTTAGATTTAGAACCTGAAGAAGAAGAAAAAGCTATGCTTGAACAAAACATTCAAATGGCTTTACAACAAAACCAAATATTTCTTGAAGATGCTATTGATATTAGAGAAATCAAAAATTTAACATTAGCTAATCAAGTTTTAAAATACAAAAGAGTTAAAAAGCAACAAGCAGATCAGCAAGCTCAAATGGCTAATATTCAAGCTCAAACACAGTCTAATGCTGAAGCTGCGGAAAAAGCTAATATGGCTGATGTTCAAAAAGCTCAAGCATTAAATGAAACTAATGTTCAATTTGAAAAAGCTAAGTCTGATTTTGAAATACAAAGAATGCAAACTGCTGCTCAAATAGAAAAGCAACAAATGGCTCAACAATTTGAATATGACATGAAGCTTAAACAAGCTGAACTTGAAAATCAAAAAGCTAAAGAAAAAGAAGTTGAAGATCGTAAAGATAAAAGAACAAAACTTCAAGCAACACAACAATCTCAATTGATTAGTCAAAGACAAAACGATTCATTGCCTACAAATTTTGAACAAACTCAAAATAATCAACCTATGGTTTAATTTATTATTAATTATTATTATATTATATTATGTCAAAAACAGAAGAAAAGCACGGAAAGCTTAAAATTAAAAAACCAAAAAAATTGGTAAAACAAGATGAACCTATAAAAGTAGATTTATCTCAACCAGTTGAAAAAACTGAAGAAAAAATAGAACAACAAGATGCCATTCAAGTCGGAGAAACAAAAGAAATACCTGATGATAAACCATCCGGAGATATACAAAAGGTGGAAATTAAAGGAGGAGAATCCGATAAAGAGCCCGCTTCCCCTGTTGAATCTAAAGAAGAAGAAGCACCAGTAATAGAAGAAATAACTGAAACACCTGAAGAGGAAGAAGATGTTATTGAAATTGGTGAACAAATGGTACAAGAGGCTAATAGGCCAACAGGTGTTATAAGCGATGAAGTACCAAAGGAAAATACAACTACGTTACCAGAAAATATTGTTAAAGTCGTAGACTTTATGAATGAAACTGGTGGTACATTAGAAGATTATGTAAGATTAAATCATGATTATTCAAACGTAGATAATGATACTTTATTAAAAGAGTATTATAGACAAACAAAATCACATTTAGACCAAGATGAAATTAACTTTTTAATTGAAGATAATTTTTCTTGGGACGAAGATGTAGATGAACCGCGAGATGTGCGTAAAGCAAAACTCGCATATAAAGAAGAAGTTGCAAAAGCCAAACAGCATTTGGAGGGAATGAAAGACAAATATTATCAGGAAATTAAGTTAAGACCTGGTGTCACTCAAGAACAACAAAAAGCTATGGACTTTTTCAACCGCTACAATGAAGAACAGCAAGTAGCAGAACAACAACATGAAACGTTCAAGTCTAACACTAAAGATTATTTTGGTCCCGAGTTCAAAGGTTTTGATTTTTCGGTAGGAGAAAAAAAGTTTAGATATGGAATTAAAAATGTTAATGAAGTTGCTGATAAACAATCAAACATTACTAATACTATTAAGAAGTTCTTAGATAAAGATGGTAATGTATCAGATGTAAAAGGTTATCATAAAGCTATTTATGCCGCTGAACATGCGGACACTATTGCACAACATTTTTATGAGCAAGGCAAAGCTGATGCAATTAAAGATTTAAGTGCAAAATCTAAAAACATAAAAACAGAAGCAAGGTCTTCAGATCCTGGTAATGTTTTTGTTGGCGGATTAAAAGTTAAGTCAGTTAGTGGTATGGATTCTTCACGATTAAAAATCAAAACACACAAATTTAACTAAAACATTTTAAATTATTATGGGATCAATCGCTCCTGTTTTTGGAAGTATAGTACCTTCTCAAAAACAACAAACTTTGCAAAACAACTACCTGTCGTTTAACACAGGTGGGGCAAATGACTTCATTCAGCAGTATCTCCCTGAGATCTATGAACAAGAAGTTGAAAGATATGGAAACAGAACTTTATCTGGTTTCCTTAGAATGGTTGGCGCTGAAATGCCAATGACATCTGATCAGGTTATCTGGTCTGAACAAAATAGACTACATATTGCATATACTGGTTGTCAATTAACTGGTCCTGGTGCTGGTACGGATGTATTTAACATTCCAACTAACGCTGGAACTATCCAAAATGCTATCTTTGAAAATGATACTATCGTTGTTATGAACGTTGATACGGGTGTAACTTTAAAAGGTATTGTTGGTAATGTAGCTGCTGGTGCAGGTAATACAACTGACGTAACTGCATATACATTTGTAGGAAACAGCTGGGATGCTTTAGGTATTGCATCATCAAACCTTAAGATTTTTGTATATGGTTCATTATATGCAAAAGGATCTTCAATGGTAACTGGTGCTAATGCAAAATCTATCGAGCCTCAGTTTACTCAGTATGCTAATCAACCGATCATCATCAGAGATAGATATGCTATCAATGGTTCTGATATGGCTCAAATTGGTTGGGTAGAAGTTGCTACAGAAGATGGTACATCAGGATACTTATGGTATTTAAAGTCTGAGTCTGAAACAAGACTAAGATTTGATGACTACTTAGAAATGGCAATGGTTGAAGCAGAATTAGCTTCTGGTGCTGGTGGTAAATCTTTTGCTGCTAACTCAGCAAACGTAAATAGTTTTACAGCTGCTGGTGGAAATGCTGTAGCTCATGGTTCTCAAGGTTTATTTGCTGCTATTGAAGATAGAGGTAATATATTCACTGGTTTTGCTGGTGCAACTGGTATCTCTGACTTTGACTCAGTACTTAAAAATCTTGATACTCAAGGTGCTATCGAAGAAAATATGCTTTTCTTAAATAGAGATATGGATTTAGAATTCGACGACATGCTAGGACAAATTTCTGCAGGTGGTCTAGGTGGTGTTGCTTACGGTTTATTTGAAAACTCTGAGGACATGGCTTTAAATCTTGGTTTCTCTGGTTTTAGAAGAGGTTCATATGACTTCTATAAAACTTCATGGAAATACTTAAATGATGCGTCAACAAGAGGTGCTGTTTCAGTAAACAACATCGATGGTGTTTTAGTTCCTGCTGGAACTTCAACAGTGTATGACCAAGTTTTAGGTACAAACATTAGAAGACCATTCTTACACGTAAGATATAGAGCTTCTCAATCTGATGACAGAAGATACAAAAACTGGATCACTGGTACTGCTGGTGGTGCTTATACTTCTGAAGTTGATGAGATGGTAGTTAACTGGTTATCTGAAAGATGTCTAGTAACTCAAGCTGCGAATAACTTCGTATTATTCAAGAATTAAGATTATTCTTATTAAAAGCAAAGGGGGCTTCGGCTCCCTAGGCTTTTATTTTTTATTAAATTATATTATATCATGGCAAAACAAAAGAAAGAAGTATTGGTTGAAGAACCAGTACAAGTAAAAGAAATAGAGGTTAAAGAACCTCAAAATTTGGGATGGGAAATAAAAGATAGAACTTATTTTTTATTACACGACCAATCCCCATTAACATATAGATTAGGATCAAGACATTCAACAAGATACCCTTTATTGTGGTTTGATCCAACAAAAAACGAACAAAGAGAGTTGAGATATGCTAGTAACCAAAACTCACCTTTTGTAGATGAACAAAAAGGTGAAATAATGATGGGGCATATTGTTTTTGAAAACGGTGTATTAACTGTACCAAAAGAACAACAAAACTTACAAAAACTTTTATCTTTATATCATCCAAGATTAAATTCAACATATAAAGAATTTTTACCTCAAATAGAAGCTAAAAATGAAGTTGACAGTTTAGAAGCTGAAATTGAAGCTTTAATGTTTGCAAAAAATTTAGATGTGGAACACGCAGAAGCTATTTTAAGAGTTGAATTAGGTAGCAAAGTTAGTGACATGAGTTCAAGAGAAATCAAAAGAGATTTACTTTTAATGGCTAAGAAAAATCCTAGTGCATTTATGCAAATAGCTAATGATGAAAATGTAGGATTAAGAAATGTAGGTATTAAAGCTGTTGAACAAGGCATCATTAAATTATCGCAAGATCAAAGAACTTTTCATTGGGGTTCAAATGATAGAAGACTTATGACAATTCCTTTTGATGAAAATCCATATTCAGCACTAGCTGCATGGTTTAAAACAGACGAAGGTGTTGAAGTTTTTAAAACAATAGAGAAAAAGTTATATTAAACGTGTAACTATAATATAGTGTAAGGGTCACTATGTGGCCCTACACACTATTAACATAAAATATTAAAATGGCAATAAACGTAAATAATGTATATCAAACCGTTTTATTAATACTAAACAAAGAGCAGAGAGGTTATATGACACCTTTGGAGTTTAATAAAATAGGTGCACAATCTCAATTAGAAATATTTGGAACGTACTTTGAGAGTTTAAATCAGCAATTACGTGTTCCACAGCCAACAGCAGACTATTCAGATAGAGTTATTAATCTTGATGAAAAGTTATCTATATTTAAAACAGAAGACACTTGTACTTATAGTTCAGGTGCTTTTGAAATACCCGCACAATTTTCAGGAACTTCTTCCGCAACACAAACATTTAATGCAGTAAACCCCGGGTTATCATATGCACTATCCGGAGATGCTTTAGCTTTATCGCAATCATATAATATATCAAATGTATTTATTGATGATGTTGAATTAGCATCAACTGCGTATAGTATAAGCGGTGGAAATTTAATATTAAATACTCAGCCACAAGCTGGACAAGATATTGTTGTAAATTTTTATCCAAAAGAATTTTATAGGTTAGGTCAAGTAATATATCAAACAGGCGCTTTACCAACTGAAGAATTACAAAGAGTTGATAAAGGTGAATTATATCATTTATTAAGTTCTAACTTAACAAAACCTACAACAGTAAATCCAATATATACATATGAAAATAATTTACTTAAAGTTTATCCATCTAGTATAACCAGTGGATTATCAGTAAATTATATAAGAAGACCAATTCCACCTTTATGGAATTTTCCTGCAACTAATCCAATAACATATGATTTTAAACCTTCTCTGTCTTATAATTTTGAATTACATCCTTCAGAACAAACAGAATTAATATTAAAAATTTTATTGTATGCCGGAGTTGTAATACAAAATCCAGAGATAATACAAGTTGCTGCTTCTCAAATACAACAAGAAAATATAAATCAAAAAAGTTAATAAATTATGCCTATACCTAATGGTGGTTTAATCACCGAAACTAACAGACAATATTACGCTGGTGCTCAGCAGTTTACAATAGGTGAAACATCAGTTGGTCAATCTTTTACAAGTACATTTGATACAAATTTAGTATTTGGTAGCTCGGACCCAGCTAGTAATGGTTATAATTTAAATAATTTTAAAGTTTTTACAAGTCCTGACGCTAATGTATGGACAGAATTAACACCTGCTGCTACAGCAACAACTGGAACTTCAAATGCTGCAAAAGGTGTTGGTGCAACAAATGTTACTATAAATCCAGGTAATAATAATGTATTAGTTGGTATGAGTATTGTTAAAAGTAATGGGTCGGTGGTTGGCGTAATAAAAACTTTAAATAGTAATGCAGATTTTGAACTTGAAACAGCAATTCCAGTTGGTGGACCAACAGTTGGTAATTTAGATGTATTAACTTTTCAATTTGCAAGTCCTTGGACCGAAGCCGGTAATATAATTACAGTAGCTGCAAAATTAACATCTGGTAATTATCTTAAAATTCAAATGAATGAAGATACATTATGGGATATGCATGGCAGTTATGAATATACTAAATTAGATGATATTGTAAATAACTTTTTAATAGCATATGTTGGTGAAGGTAAATTAATACCTAGTGTAAAAAGAACTGATGTAATATTTCACGCAAAACGTGGATTACAAGAGTTTAGTTATGACACACTAAAAAGCGTAAGATCACAAGAATTAACAGTACCAGCTAGCCTTTCTGTTATTATACCTCAAGATTATGTTAATTATGTTAGATTAGCATATCCAGATAATATGGGAGTTTTACATACTATATTTCCTGCAAATGAATTAACATTAAGGCCATATTCAGCACCAGTTCAAGATGATTTAGGTGTGCCAACACAAGATAGTAGTAATTCTAATTTAGAAGGTACATCTCAAATAACACAAAAATGGGATGCTAATGACCCAAGAAGAATAAGCGGTGCTTATATAAATGACTATGAAATAGCGGATATATATTGGAAAACATATTATGATGGCGCTTTAGGCCAAAGATATGGATTAAATCCTGAAACAAGTCAAAGAAATGGTTGGTTTATAATTGATGATAGGAAAGGTTTATTTGCTTTTTCAAGTAATTTAAAGAACAAACTTATAACATTAGAATATATATCAGATGGTAATGCTTATGATTTAGATGCAAAGATACCTAAAATGGCAGAGGAAGCTTTGTATGCTCATATATTATACTCAATATTATCTACAAGTGTAGGTGTGCAAGAATACATCGTTCAAAGATTTAAAAGAGAACGAAGCGCTAAATTAAGAAATGCTAAAATTAGATTATCTAATCTTAAGCTTGATCAAATAGTTCAAGTAATGAGAAATAAATCTAAATGGATTAAATATTAAATATGGCTGAAATTAAAAATAGTTTCTTAAAGTCCAAGATGAATAAAGACTTGGATGATAGACTAGTACCTAATGGTGAATATCGTGACGCAGAAAATATATCTGTAGGTAAATCTGAAGCATCTGACATTGGTGCATTAGAAAACGTATTAGGTAATAGTTTAATTGCTGGTTTCCCTATTAATAATAATAATTTAAGAATTATAGGTTATTTATCAGATAAAAATAACAGTACATTATATTTATTTTATACAGATAATACAAATCATTATATATATAGTTATAATAATGCTAATGGTTGGGTTCAAATTGCTACAGGATCTTTTTTAAATTTTAATATAGCTTATCCTATAACAGGAGTTAATTTAGTAGAAAACTTTTTGTTTTTTACTGATAACTATAATCAACCAAGAAAAGTAAATGTAAATAAACCTGCAGGTTATTATTTTAAAGAAAATCATATATCTGTTGCTAAATACAATCCCTATGAGGCTGTAACTCTTCTTAAAACAACTACTCATACAGCAAGTGCAACCAGTGCGGCTACAACTATAACTTTTGCTACTCAAAATACAGCAATTAAAAAAGGCATGAGTATAATAGGGCCAAATATAACAGCTCAACAATATATTTATGTAACTGATTTTTCTACATCTGCACCATGGACTGTAACTACAAATAAAAATGCATCTGTTACTAACGGAGATGAATTAACTTTTTTAGAAACAACAATGACCGGAAAAGATATCACTTATGATTTTAATGATGGTGATGACTGGCCTGGTGATCCAGATTTTTTAGAGGATTTATTTGTAAGGTTTAGTTATAGATTTAAATTTGATGATAATGAATATTCGTTAATGGCTCCATTTAGTCAGCCTACTTATATTCCGAGGCAAAAAGGTTATTTTATAGGTGGTAATGAAGACGCAGCTTATAGAAGTACGATACTTGATTTTATGCAAAATGGAGTACAAAATGTAAAATTATTAATACCTTTACCAGATATTCAAAATAATTTAAATGATGTAACACTTTCTACTTATAAAATAAAAGCTATTGATATTTTATATAAAGAATCAGATGCTAGAGCTGTAAAAGTATTAGACACAGTGGCTACTTCCACTTTATCTTCAACTACATCTAATATTTATGAATATGATTATCAATCAAGAAAGCCATATAAAACACTTCCTGAAAGACAAACAATAAGAGTATATGATAAAGTTCCTGTTAAAGCTTTAGCTCAAGAAATAGCTGGCAATAGGGTAATATACGGTAATTTTCAAAGTCAACATACACCTCCTTTACATATTAATTATAACGTTACAGCTAATGCTAAAAGCCCTGAGGCTTTTACAACATGGGCAGAGTACCCTAATCATACCTTAAAACAAAATAGAAATTATCAAGTTGGTTTTGTTTTAGCTGATAAGTTTGGTAGACAATCATCTGTTATATTATCGTCTGTTGATAGCGGTATTACATTAAATAATACTTTTTTTGGTGGATCAACTTTTTATCATCCTTATAAATCCACTTCACAAAATTTATTAGAATGGTTTGGAGATGCTTTAAAGGTTATAATAAACAGCCCAGTATTAGAAGGTGAAGAAAATAAAGATAGTTCAACTGGGGTGCCAGGTTTATATGCTAAGCCGCTAGAAAATATAGTAGGCAATAGTAATGGTTTTAATGTATCAGCCGTAGCACAATTAAATACAGCTGTTACCATACCGGTTTTAAATGTAGCGGGTTTTGAATATGAATTTACAGTTACAGGTAGTACTACAAATGTCCCTACTGTAGGAGAATATTTAAGAGGAGAGTTTGAAGATTTTGTAGAAATTGTTGAGGTAGACGCAAGCGCCTCTCCTGTTTATGAAGTTTATACTAAAACAAAAATAAACGAAGATTTATACAAAAAAACAACTAATAACCCAGATACCAAATATGCTTATACTATACAAAATCCTTTAGGTTGGTATTCCTATAAAATAGTAGTTAAGCAACAAGAACAAGATTATTATAACTGTTACTTCCCAGGATTTTTAAATGGATATCCTGCAGGTACGCCGAGTTATCCTACTGGCGAAGACGGCAAAACAGGACATGTTGTATTATTAAATGATAATATAAATAAGGTGCCTAGAGATTTATCAGAAGTTGGCCCAGAGCAAAAACAATTTAGAAGTTCTGTGCAATTATACGGAAGAGTTAATAATGTTACTAGTTCTACAAATAAACAGTTTTTCCCTGTTTCAGTAACTGATACTCAATATTTACCATTGTCAATGACCGCAGATACTATCGGTGATGCCAATGATTTAAAAATGGCGGCAAGTGATATTACTTCAGATATAAACTTTTATCAATTAGATACAAATCCTTTAATTGCTAGATTAGCAACATTAAATTCAGGCTCAACAACTATTGGATTAACTAATGGTAGTATGGAACCAGTTTTAACTATAGCAGAGACTGAACCAGTTGAAACTTTGTTACAATTATTTTATGAAACATCAACAGCAGGTTTAATAGCAGATTTAAATGCTGATGTAAATACTGGTTTTGATGGTGTTGCAGGTTTATCTTCTTTAAGCTATAGCCAAAACGAAAATATGACATCTGGAACAAATGTTACTCAAATATTTTTTCCACAAACAAATCAAGGAGTGAATATAAATAATTCACAAATTAGCAACGTAGACATGGTAGTTACTAATAGCGCAACTCCGCCTGTTCAATTAGCAAGCGTAAATATTGATGCTGGTGGTAATGTAACAAATTCCCCAGGTTCTTTATTTACTTTAATAGAATCAGGTGGTGGCTATAGAATACAAACTAATGCAAACACTTTTGTGTATAATAATGATAGTGCTGTAGTAGATCAATATAATTTTTCTTTTACTTTTACCAAAGGAGCTGATACAAATACAGTTACAACAACTGGTGCTTTATCTAATATAGATCCAGAGTTTAATGTTGGAGGTAGTTTACCTGATGTAACTGTTAGTGCTGGAGATAATACTGGTGTTGCTAGACCTGGTAATAATGGTTCTAATTCGCAAAGCACAAGTGATTTGAATTTTAGTATATTTAGTCAAACACCGGGTAGCTATTTTAGCATAGATCAAAGCGGCACAGTAACTAAAAATACTTCTACACCAATAGGTGTTTATACATTGCAATTAAAACTTCAAGATGCTTTTGATGGAACTGCAGGAACTGGTAGCGCAAGTATAACTAAACAACAAATTATTACTGTAGGAGCAGAAGCTATTAACGCAACTGCTAAGTCTGGATGTGAAACAAGTATTGTAGTAACCAACGCTAGTATGTTTGGAGCTGCTTTACCCTACACTACTTCTAACAGTAATACAAGAACCGCTGTATGGTATTTAGCTGCTAATGCATTAGCTGATTCTGATTTACCTGTAACACCTAGCCCAACAGATGCTGGTGTATCAGATTATAAATTTAGATTAGGAACTGATGCATTAACACAAGGTACTATTGTATTTCAATGTAACATGCAACAGAAAAAGCACACAGTTGGTCCTGCTGGTGTTGAAGGAAAAGTAGATTGGGTAGTATATTATAGAGCTAACTCTTCTAGCTCATGGAGTCAAATTAGCGATATAAACAACAATACAGCATCTAGTGGTACAGTAACTATAACAGAGTCGTCTCAAGGGGCTACTCAATATGCTTCTGTAGCTTTTGCTTTTGATGAAGTTGGTGAATATGCTGTAGTAGCTTCAAATGCTTATGCTTCGATTGCTCCTGCGCAAGAGGATTCATTAGGTTTATGGGTAAATTCAAATGATTTATATTATAACACTTGTGTAGTAGAAAATGGAGCAAATGTTACTAATGGTAATACACCTAAAAGATATCAATACAGTGTTGGATCAGCAGGAACATCATTTAATTGCTCTAGCACAGGAAATACAGCAAGATATGCACCAATGCCTTACGCCCAATATGTAGATTTATTTTATGAAGATTCGGGATTAACTAACCCTTGGACACATGAGTCAGCAGGTAATACTACTCCGTTTTATAGTTTTACAACTGCAAGTGGTCAACCTTTTGATCAAGTAAGAGTTAGTGCTAAGTTTGGCTCTGACGGATTAAAAATATCATCAGGTATTTCAGGGTGTACACCAGATGCTCATGCAAGAGCTTGTGTTAACAATAGTACTGTATGTAGTCAACCTACGCCTGGCGCTGGAAACTTTGTGTAATAATGTATAAAAATAAGTGATAATAAAAGAATATGGCTGCTACTTTAGAATTAAAATATTTTAACTCATATTGGTTGAAGAAAATTAAGACTATTACAGATGTAGTAGACGGCACAGCAACATATGTTTCTAACAATACAACTAGCTTTGTAGTATCTAATATTTCACCTGCTAATAATGTTTTAAAAACTGGTCAAAAAGTTTCTTTTAGTTATACAGATGGCGGTGGTAATGCACAAACATATAATGGTTGGATAGTTTCTGTAACTAATGCTACTACTTTTGTAGCTAATGTAGCACCTAATCCAGCTATAACGGGTACACCTACAATAAATTTTGGCCCAATAACTAATTTTGATAATATACCAGCGGATTACAGCAATACTAATGCGGATGATTGGTATATTGAAGAAGCAAGGATAAGAGGTGGTTACAACAATACAATAACAGATATTGGTGTTAAAGCACATATTGTTGAAGACAATCCTAATAATCAAAATAGATTTAATACTTTAATATACTCTGGAGTATTTAATTCTAGAACAGGTGTTAATCAAACAAATGAATTTTCAGTAGGCGAAGATATAACAAGATCAGTAGATCCAGCAAAAGGATCTATACAAAAGTTATATGCAGAAGATACAAATTTAATTATTTTCCAAGAAGACAAAGTTAATAGAGCTTTAATTGATAAAGATGCAATATATACAGCTGAAGGTAATCCTGCGGTTACATCTTCTAACGTTGTCATAGGTCAAATAGTTCCTTATGCTGGAGAATATGGTATATCAACTGACCCTACAAGTTTTGCTATATACGGATATAGAAAATACTTTACAGATAGAAAAAGAGGCTGTGTATTGAGATTATCAAGCGCAGGCGAAATTATAGAAATATCTAGTTATGGTATGCATGATTTTTTTAGAGATCAACTTACAGCTACAGATTTAAGTAAAATTGTAGGTGGTTGGGACATGCACACTAAAAATTACATATTGTCTATACAAAAAGCAGGAGGTAATTATGAAACATTATCATTTGATGAAAGTGTACAAGGCTGGACTAGTAGATTAAGCTATAATCCTTCTCATATTTTTAGTTTAGCATCAACATTTTTTACAACCAATACAGGTAAATTATATCAACATTATGGAGCAAGCACACATAATGAATTTTACGGAACAACATATAATTCAACAGTAACTGTAGTATTAAACAACGATCCTTCAACAATAAAAGTATTTCAAACTTTAAATTATGAAGGCTCTGAAGATTGGTCTGTAGATAGTATTGTGGCTAGCTCGGGAGACATTGGTCAAGTACCTATTGCTAAATATAGTATGGCTAATAATTTAAATGCACTTAGCACACAATTATTTACTAATGCTTTTAAGAAAAAAGAAAATAAATTTTTTGCAAATATATTTAATACTTCTGCACAAACCCCAGGAGAAATAGTATTTGGAAAAGATATGACAGGTATAAAAGGGTTTTTTACAACCGTAAAATTTATACTTGATAAAGATATAAATAAGAAAAGAGAATTATTTGCAGTGTCAAGTGACGTTGTGGAATCATCATATTAAATTAACATGGAATATATATTAGAATTATTATTTGGACATCCCGACCCTAACGTTCAGTTTGGTATTGCCCCTATGGCTGCTGCTGCGATAGTACAAAGTGTAGGCGGTATAGTAGGGGGTTTATTTGGTGCTGGCAGAGCAAGAAGACAAAGAAGAGCGGCTGCTAGAGAAAAAAGAAGATTAAGAGGAGAATTAAATAGCTTAGAAAAAAGTAGACAAAAAATCATTAATCCTTATGATAATTTTAAAAATTTAAGTAGTTTAGCTAAAGATCTTAGTGGTAAATTAAGTAATCCATATGCTAATTTAGGTGTTGCTACAAAAGGTGCTGAAATACAAATGGAACAAACTGATATTGCTTTAGCAAATACATTAGATACATTAAGAGCTACAGGTGCAAGTGCTGGTGGGGCTACTGCTTTAGCACAAGCTGCTTTACAAAGCAAACAAGGTGTTGCTGCAAGTATTGAACAACAAGAAGCTCAAAACGAAAAACTTAGAGCACAAGGCCAACAACAGCTTGAACAATTACAAATGAACGAAGGCATAAGAGTTCAACAAACACAAATAGGTGAAGGACAAAGAATGCAACAAGCTGACGCTGCTGGTAAATCATTTATGTTTAATGCACAAGAAAGACGTCAAGATGATAAAATAAGATATACTAGAGGTGAAATTGCTGGGGCTCAGCAAAAAGAGCAGCAAGCTTATAATCAACAAACACAAGCAATGCAAAGTGTGATTGGCGGAATTAGTGGTATAGGTGCTGTTGGAGCAGCTGGTGGGTTTGGAGATAAATCTAATTTATCAGAGGAACAAAAATCTACGTTA
>Ga0208794_1001053_pt1 | contig 13676 bp, 22 predicted proteins | sample 32_taG_FD_184106 | JGI IMG/M metagenome (GOLD analysis project Ga0208794, IMG submission 184106) | Marine viral communities from the Gulf of Mexico - 32_GoM_OMZ_CsCl metaG (SPAdes) (version 2) | ecosystem: Environmental > Aquatic > Marine > Oceanic | place: Atlantic Ocean: Gulf of Mexico... | reverse complement strand
CGTTGTTACCAACATTCTCGCCACGTATCTACATCTAATGTCGATAATTGTATTGGTGGTTTTTATTTCACAGATGGTACACCTGCTTAATGACTGAAGAAGAATACAAAGAGTGGGAACAAGAAACACTCAAATATATGCCTGACTTCATTATTGAAGACAAAGAGCATATGGACTATGAACCCATTGAAGTAATTTAATGATGAAACAGTATCACTGCTATGTTTTTACCCAAGACGGGTGTCCTCCTTGCAAGCGCCTCAAAGATCACATCCAAACTCTGTCGGATGCGGAGAAGTCTGAACTGGACTTTGTACCGCTTAAAACAGAAACGGGCGCACGCACGGCTCTCGCTGAAGAGCTCAACGTTGAACTGACACCAACACTTGTTGTTGTTCACGAGACTGTCCAATGTGACTATGACCCCGATATGGGTTATGAGTTCTGCGACCTTGAAGAAGAGACTGTTGAACGCTTTGTAGGTGCTAACAATATTATTGAACATCTTCAAGCAACCCTCGACGCATATACTTACGCACACCCAGAATGAGCAAGAAAGCCAACGTCATTGAGGCGAAGGGCACTATTTATAAAGAGAGCGGTAACGGATATTTCAATGTTGAACTTGACGAACCTGCTGAACATAAATGCCTTTGCCGAGCATCAGGAAAACTTATCACTCGCAAGATTCAATTGCTTGTAGGTGATCGAGTTACAGTAGAACTTAGTCCTTATGATCTCGGCAGAGGTCGTATTACCCTTCGCGATAAATAATGACATTACAAGAACAAGCTAAGCGCTTTAGAGAACTCTTTAATCAACAAAGTCTTGATAACATTTCCCAGTACGGCTTCATTAAAAAGCAGCTGTGGGATATGCAAGTTTGTTTAATTGAAGAAGAATCTCAAGAGTTTATTGAAGCTGCTGGCGAATGCTTTGCAGACCCTGAGAACGTAGACAGGCGCACAGAATTGCTCAAAGAACTGTCTGATCTGGTGTTCGTCTGCTATCAATTTGCAGCAGCATTTAATCTCGATTTAGACAAGGCAATGACCCTCGTGTTTGAATCGAATATGAGTAAACTAGATGAACAAGGAAAGCCAATCTTCAGACCTGACGGCAAGGTACTGAAAGGCCCTAATTACCAGCCACCCGACCTTATGTCGTGTGTGCCTGATGTACATCTCAATCACTACGGCACTAATGAAAAATAATCAAGTAATTGCACGCACTGGACGAGTTCAAAGTTGGATTGACGACCCTACTAGCCGTCTGCCTGTGAGCTGCACGGTGTTTGTTGTTGAAGACAGTATGGAAGGACCAAATGGAATTGAAGCAAGCTGGAGGTTCGTCTCCCACGCACTCCGATACGGAGCAGGAGTTGCCGTCCACCTCAGTAACATCCGACCCGCTGGAACAGATAACGGCCAAGGGCTTGTTGCCTCTGGTCCTTGTTCGTTCGGGAAAATCTATTCTTGTTTGAATGAGCAGCTGCGTCGCGGTGGTGTCTACAAAAATGGAGCAGTTGTGCTCCATCTTGACTTAAACCATCCAGATATTCTGGAGTTCGTCAATATGCCACGCCACGAAATTCCGTGGGCTAAGCGCTGTGTAGACCTCTCTAACGTGATGTGGGATATGGCTACGCCTAAAGTCAAAGAAGCCATCCTCCAAGGCATTGCTAGGGGCGATATCTGGCTTGCAAAGATTAAGCGTGACCAACGTGGCGACCGTGTCTATGCAAATGTCTGTCTTGAAGTTTTTCTCAAATCACGCGGCACCTGTCTACTTGAACACATTAATCTTGGTGCATGTACTCCAGAAGAATTGCCTTTGGCATTCACTGCTGGTATGCAAGAACTTGTGGAACTCCACAGCAAAACTGGTGTAGAGAAAACTGGTGAGTATCTAACTCAAAAGGAAGACCGTCAGGTCGGACTTGGAATGCTTGGTCTCGCCAATCTCCTTGCGCTGGAAGGGGTTACGTACGCTGAATTCGGTGAAGCACTCAAGCAACACCTCTATGAAAGCTACGACACAACAGTGACTCCTGCTGCTCGTAAGATAGTTCTAGCACTTCAGAATGGGATCAACGCAGCAGCTGATATTGCACGCGCTTCCAATATGGATAGAGCATTTGCAATCGCTCCTACTGCCTCTTGTTCCTATCGCTACACAGACCGAGCAGGCTATACAACAGCCCCCGAATTGGCTCCACCCATCGGGCGCACTGTTGATAGGGACAGCTCTACCTTCGGCGTTCAACAGTATGACTACGGCACCGTAGAAACAGCTGAAGAGGTTGGTTGGGACAGCTACAAAAATGTAGTTGACGGCATTATGGAAATGCTTGACCGAACTGGCCTCTGCCATGGATACAGCTTTAACACCTGGAGCGATGTTGTTCAGTACACACCTGAGTTTATTGATAACTGGTTGGCTTCACCGCAAACCAGTATGTATTACTCACTTCAGGTGATGCAGAATACACAAGCTAAGGATGATGCTTTAGCAGCACTCGATGGCAACTTCGGTGAGATGTTTGGCTTCGATGATGATGCTGATGATAATGTCCTTGATGTATTCAATGACCCAGCAGCCTGTGTTGGCTGCGCTGAGTAAACCAAACCTTTAATAAGAAAATCTCTTATTAAAAGAAGCCCACTAAACCTTTAATAAGATAATGAAAGCAGAAACTCCTTACATTCATTTGCACCAGCGCAAGCGTACTTGGACTCCGGTCAAAGTATCTGCTGGTCAGCTGCTTGATGGCGGTGAAGAAGTCATTCAACGAGCACTAGCACTTCGTTGCCTTGAAATTCCTGTGGGTGACTTCATTAGCGACGCTATGAAAGGCGACCTGCCTGATGTGAAAGGCTGCAAGGAGCTGCTTGCTAGCAATGTAACTGATGAAGAAAATCATGATATCGCGCTTAATTTCGCTGCTGAAGCACATGGAGTCTCCCCTCGGTTTGAGAAGGAGGCTGCGCACATTTGTAAAACGTGGCTCGAACTCGACAGGCACCCTGTCCTTAAAGCCGTTGTACTGGAGAGATCCGTCTTCTTCGTTCTCCTACCAATCTTCCGGTTCCTCGGGGACACGGGTTTGCGTACCACTTCAGCCGACATCTCCCGAGATGAGCAGACCCACGTCGCAGCCAACACACTTGTATGCGAAGCGCTCGGTCTTAAATCTGACAAGACCCTCAACAATCTTAGACGCGCTACGGTCGCGTGGTGCCTTCAGTCCCTCAAAGGGGAGAGTGATCACAAGCATCTGTCCAGCAATTTCTGGCTTGCAAGTTCAGATAGTTTATACACACGAGGAAAGGCCGAAGGGTTAATGGAAACTAGAGCAAGTCGGATGCCCGCGTTTTTTGAGACTGCTAACCAGAACCTGCCACAATACGCCTAATATGCCAACTAAAATTCAAGTCGTTGAAACAGGGATTTGTCCTGACACTTTTGACGACAGCGAACTACCTACTGACGTTCACATTATTACCTTTACTAAAGATGGTGAGCGTCAGTTTGATGCTGTACGTGCCTACTCCAAAGCTGATATCTTTGATGAGTATTACGACAAGCTAGGTAAAGATAATCCTATCCACTCAATCGAGAGTGGCTATGGTCGTATTAAACCAAAGCTTTACGGTAAAATTCAAACTGATGATTAATAACAACGATAACGATTATGACAACTGAATCCTACGGCACTCTCCGTTACTACACCGATATGTTCAGCGATATCATTGCTGATGCACAAGGTGATGACCCATCAGTCGGTGATACAATCGTTGAGGCGTTTAAGCTATCACTGAAAGAATGGCGTAAATACTATGAAGGAGAAGCAAAAGAAATCGAAAGAATCCAAGCTAAAGTCGATGACGAAATCTGAATACATAGAGCAGCTCTGTGAGATTACACGAGAGCGAGCTAAAAAACTCACAATCAAACAATTACGTACACTTATAGTAAGACATGCACTCAGCTAAATTAATTTGGATAACTACAAACGCTGAAGCACTTATCGGCAAGATTGCCCGTGTCTCTAACCCCAACAACGAAAATAACCCTGAAGTTGATGGACTACTCCGATACTGCATTAAGCATAAGCACTGGTCACCCTTTGAGATGGCAAGTATGTGCGTCGAGATCCACACTACTAGAGCTATTGCACCGCAAATTCTGCGTCACAGATCCTTCTCATTTCAAGAGTTCTCGCAGCGCTATGCGATCCCAACAGATTCGTTCGCAACTGTATTGCCCGAGTTACGTCGGCAAGACACCAAGAACAGGCAGAACTCTATAGACGACATGCCTACTGAAACTACTGAGTACTATCAGCAGCGTATTGACGACCACTTCCGCGAAGGTATTGCTTTATATGAATCACTGCTGCACTCTGATGTTGCTAAAGAATGTGCACGTTCAGTGTTACCATTGAATACCGTGACACGTCTGTATATGTCTGGGACTATCCGCAGTTGGTTGCATTATGTTGACCTACGCAGTGATAACGGAACGCAGCGAGAGCATATGTCTATCGCTCGTAGTATTGGTGAAATTCTTGACACTGAACTTCCAACTATTGCTCGCGCAATGTGGGGTTGAGTGCTTATATTAGAGGCTGACCAATGAACAGACATAATGAATTTTATTGCTGCAACTGTTGTACTTAAATCTACTAGCCCAGATCCGGTTACAGCTTACGGGCTTTCTTATCGCAGTGCTGATGCTGTTGTGCCCGGTGGCAACGGTAACTCTGAAGTCCGACTTCGGCTTCTCTGCTACGACCGTGCAGGTGCCAAACTAGACGCATTCACCAACTGGAAAGAAGGCAACCGTGCGTTGATTACCGGCAATCTTGTGTTTAGTGATGATACAACTAAGCCTCTTGACCTTATTGTTTCTACGATTGAAACAAACGTACCACAGGATATGTACTGCAACCAAGTTGTACTTGGTAATGCATTCTTTGGTTCCGATGAAATTCGTGACCGTAAGAATGGGCAGTGCGCTGTGAAAATTGGAACTACACTTGATAACTCTGATGTTACCACCTGGCTATATCTCGAAACCCACGAATCACGTAAGCCTAAACTCACTGAGCGCATTCGTAAAGGACGCCCCATTTGTGTTCAAGGTTATATCCGTGAATATCGCAAGGATGACTCTGACAGCCCTTATCGCGCCATTGTCGCTAGTGATTTTACCACTAGAAAAGATGCGCCGAAAACTCGACAGAACCCACAGGCTAGCGGCTCAGCAGCTGGCTACGCGGAGATTGATCCAACGCCAGATTACTGACCGTCAACAATATATTGACGAAGGCTGGTTTGGCTGGAACGCTCCTATATACAAACGTAAATGATATACCCCAAATGACCCCTTGAGGGTCTTTTTTAATGCCAAAAATTACCTCACGTATTGAATAAATAACTCTTATGCTTGTATGGTTGATATACAAATCATATGACCCTACAAGTTTTGCCTCCTGAATTACTAGAGGCACCCACAGATAAAATTGAAACTAAAGAACCGCAACCTTATTGGAAACCTAGCAGCCTTAAAGATGGAGAAAGTGAAGAGTTCCGATTGCTCGGATGTTATGAAACCGGGCACGCCATTATGGGGTGGCAGTACGCATCAGAAGTACGTGATGCTAAGACTGGAGAGCTTCGTTTTAACGGCTATGTAGTAACACGCTCCCACCCTGGTCAACCAGACGACATCGCCCGAGAAACTGACTGGTCTAAACCAGACCGTCCAAAGATTGACGGCACCTTTGTTAAGCCACGGCGGTTTCTTGCCTGGGTAGCAACCAGTGCAGCACGTGGACGATTGGAGGTACTATTCATTGAACAAAAATCATTACGAGAACAACTCACCGAAATTCTTCAAGAAGTTGAAGATTACACTTGGACTGAAGATGGGCTTGCTAATTTTTCGATCAAGATTAGCCGCAAGGGAGCCGGTCTGGAGACTACATACAGCATTCTCCCGAAGGTACGAAAGGTGCCAGCGAAAATCGCTAGTGAATGGGCATCTAATAAAGACACCATCTGGCTTCCTAACTTCTTTGAAGGTAAAGATCCTTTCGATGGGAAACAAACTGACGAGAAAGGCCTTCCAGCTGGTGGAACCGACAAACGCGGAGCCCACGTAGCTCCTGCAACTGAAACTAAAAAAGTAGAAGAGGAAACTGAATTCTAATGTCTAACGTAAATACCGATGGCTTGCCGCCTGAAATGCAGGCTCGCATTGCCGAAATCATTGAAAAAGCAAAAGCCACTGCTCCACAGGCTCAGCCTCAGCAACAGGCTCCTATCCAACGTCCACCTACTTTGATGGACCACACTGTCGCTTTGCGTCAGGAAGTTGCTGCTTTGCGCAGTGAACTTAATGCTGTTGCTCAGGTTACCGACGCTGTTGGACAAGCTGTCGGTCAGCTCTACCAAACCTTTCTCGGAGAGTCCCAAACTACAGATCAGAGCGGCTACTACCAAGAGGAAGCGCCGATGACTGACGACTATTGATTATTTATTATGAGTAATGACACTGCGCCGGTCACACAAGACCGGCCTTTTCGTATCCAGACACCTTCTGGTTACCGCAAATACCTGTGTTCAGGTTTGTACATGCCAAGCGTTACAACAGTGTTGAGCGCGACCGAATCCGAGAAATCCAAGGCCGGTCTGCGAACGTGGCAAAAGAATAATCCGGGTGCGCTAGAGGAAGCCTCAACTCGCGGCTCGGCTATTCACCTTGGTTGTGAGAACTACTTGCGTGGTCTTGACCCAGGTGTACCTGACCAGTATCAAGACTTCTGGAATGGCATTAGTCAATACCTTGATTGGTTTGATGTACTGCACTGGTCTGAGAGACCTCTGCGTCCTGATTGGAACCACCTCCGCAGTGATGACCGTGAGGTTGCTTACGTCTGGAGTACAGAGCACCTTTACGCTGGCTGCCCTGACTTGATTGGTGAGATTGGTGGCGTAAAAGTTATTGCTGACTTTAAAACCAGCAATGCTCCTTACTGCTCACAATTCCCTGCACGTGGTGACAGGATTGGCTTCGGTGGATTCCGCAAGTATCAAAAGTGTGCGCAACAAATGGCGGCTTACCGCCTCGCTTTAGAAGAACGCACAGGTTATCATTGTGACGTTGCTTTGATCATTGTTTCCACCCCGGAAACTACTCAAGGCATCTTTATTGACGGTGACCAGATGGATTTATATGAGTCCAGATTTCTAAAGCGTTGTCAAATGTTCCACGATATGGAGAGTAATAATAATGAAGCTGAAGATTGCGGTCCACAAGGAGTGCAAGAACAAAACGAACCCGCAGAAAGTAGCGAAGGGTTGGCTGAATATCAATGAAGATGTTCAATGGCTTGAGGGCTGGGTTAAATCAGGGTACGGCTGGGCCGCTACTCACTTCGCTGGTCGTCATCGCCTTACTGAAAACAGCTGCGGTTCTAATGTCATCGTCATTGATATTGATGGTGATACAACACTTGCAAGGTTCTGGCAAACAGACACCGCCCGCCAGTGGTGTGTAGCTACTTACACTTCATCTAGTCATACCGAAGAAGAGCACCGTTTCCGTGCGTTGTTTCCGCTAGAGCGGGAGCTTCAGACAGTGTCGGAGCACAGGGGTGCTTACTGGTTAGTTGTCAATCGTCTGCTTGCTGACCTTGGCTTTGACCGATTGAAAGACAACTGTGGGCAAAAGCCTGAGCGTCTGTGGTACGGCAATACTAACGCCGAGTTCACTTTCAACAAAGAAGTAACACCTGTACCCCAATTTCTCCTTGAGGACATTGGATACGACGAAGAAAATTTCGTCACTTCTGACGCTGAAGAGATTGACATTAAACGCTGTCAGTGGCTACTAGGTAACCTCCTAAGGCCATCGGAAGATGGTGAGTATGAGGATTACTATCTGCCTGTTATGGCAGCTTGTGCTGGCGTTGGGTCAGTACTGTTTGACGACTGGGTTGACTGGGTTCTTCGTGGTCATCACGGAGAGAAAAGTGAAAACATTCAACCTTTTAAGTGGCGTGGTCTCGGTAACTATTCGGGACACACTACACTGTACTCACTTGCTAAAAAGCAAGATCCTAACTGGACTTCACGGCTCCCATCTAACCTAAGATTTGGGGCAGCTGGGTCGGCTGCTGGTTATACAGAGTTCGATCCGCTAGTTAGTTTTGATGATGTATTAAATAATGCTTTGGGAGAGCCTATGTCAGGAGAATTTGAAGTTGAACCACTACCGGAAACTTCTTCGGTAAAGAAACGTGGTCGTCCTAAAAAGTCAAGTGATGACTTGGCTAAACAGCGCGAGGAAGATGTTGACAAAGTCAAAGAGATCCTTGGTGACCTGCGTAAGAATGAGTTGACAGGTGCTATTGAGTACACCGATCACCTTGGCAAGACACGTGTACTTCAGGGCAATGACCTTGACCTGATGACCACCAAGCTTGCTTGTGAGAATGGTGTATTCATTCCTGAGCAACGGATTAAAGCTGCTATTCAGTATGCAGCTGGGAAGAATATGTACTGCCCTATCAAGCGTTACCTTGATCATTGTGCAGCACACGCCAAGCCCCACGAGGACTGGGAAAGAATTGGTGAAGTCTTCCTAGGTAATAAGCACCACATTGCAACGCTTGCTATGCAGCGGATGATGATTGGTGCTGTAGCTAGGGCTTATAACCCAGGCTGCTCTATGTCCTGGCTACCCATCCTAGTCGGTGCACAGGGTGTGGGTAAGTCAATGTTTAGTCGCAACCTTGTTCCTGACACATTGTTCTCGGAGATTACAACTCCGTTAGATACACTGATGAAAGAACAATACAGGCTGCACGTTGCGTGGTTGCTTGAGCTTCCTGAGATTGACAACTACTTCAACGTACGGAACATTGAGAACTTCAAAAACCTCATCACTACACGTACAGATGAAGTACGTTTTCCGTACGCTTCGCTACCTAGTAAGCTTCAGCGTAGGTTTGTTCTCATTGGTACTACTAATCGCAACCAGTTTTTGGTTGATAGCACCGGCAATCGTCGATTTGTCCCGCTAGAAGTTGGTGGTGGCTTCCAAATTCCTTGGAAGAAACTAGTTGCTGAGCGTGACAGCCTCTGGGCTGCTGCTGTTCAAGCGTATCGAGCAGACGTTGGATATGAATTCAACAGTGGTGAGATTGCTGCTATTGCTGACTACATCCAAGAATTCGGTGACCCCGACCCTTGGATGGATAAAGTTGCCGCCTACGTCACTATCCGTGAAGAGGTTACAGCTGCTGAGGTCCTGACCAACGCACTAGAGCTCGATCCTCGCAGCCAAGGTCGTCGTGAAGGTAGACGTGTTGCTGACGTTCTCCAGTCAATGGGCTGGCGTCGTCTTGTGACCAGTAGAAAAGATCCTGTGTCAGGTAAATCTAAGTCAGTACGTATCTGGCGAAGGCCTGTTGATGATCCTCTCAATGAAGATCACATCCTCAGAGATTTCTGACAATTACGTCACCTAATTAATACTTTTACACTACACTTTAGTTATTCGAAAGAGATATTATGCTTGCAAAAGATATCAAAATCGGGCAGCGCGTTTACGTCAAAACAAACAATATGACTGCCCTTGTTGTTGGACGCCCTGAGTACTACACCCCCCGTGCAAAATTGGTACGTATTAAATACGAGAACTCTACTCGCTACGAATACACTATCAATGCAAACATTGAACTACTGTCTACTGAAGAGCAGTATCCAGCGCACGGTGGTACTCACGTCCGCAGTGAAGGAGAGTTCTGATGTCAGAAGCTCAGCCTGCTAAGAAACGCGGCGGTCACGCATACGGTCGTCGTAACCTACAGCTGTCAAACACAGCTGAAGAAGGTGAGCTTTGCCTGTATGCCGGTCACTCTGTCGGCAGGTTTAGCTCTACATCAATGCGGTTTGATAGTCATCAAGCCTGTGTACGCTGTGTAGCTGCTGCACGTGAAGGTCGTTTGTCATTTGACATCGACCGACTGCTTAAAAAAGAGCAGAAACGTGCCTTGAAGTTCTGGTCACAAGTTGAGATCGGCTCACCTGAGGACTGCTGGAACTGGAAAGGCTGTATCAATAAGCGTACTGAACAACCACAGTTTGCTTGGAGACGACATGGAATTAGTAGTTCGACGCAGCATCATCCTCAGCGGGTTGCTATGTGGTTCACTTGGGGCGACCTTGGTTTTACCGGGGTCAAAACTACTTGCGGCAATAAGTATTGCTGTAATCCTTTTCATATTATTCCACAAAAAATTGGAGTCTTTGTAGACCACGACAGCTATGCTGAGTCTTTTGAACTTCAGTGCCAGCTTCATACACTCAAACAACGTGTTGCTGAGTATGTGATTGAGCAAGCAATGAAAGAACAAGAGAAATTATTTGAACAAGAAGAGCTTGACGAACGAGCTAATCTAATCTTTGACCCTGACTCACACTTTGCTACTAAGTTTGAAGCAGTGATGGAAGATATGCTTGCTGGCCGTCATCCCAGCCAATCATCTTTGCCTAACCCAGATTCTCTCAATAAACCAACTGATAATGAAGAGAATGCCACAGATGATTATTAATTTACTTATCCTAAACAAAGAGTCATTTAAATATGTCTAGAAGAAACGATCTGCTTCAAAGTCTCATTAAGTCTGACAAGTTTGGACAAGAGAAAGAGAACGAACAGAAATTCTTGGTAGCAACTGCTGAGCTTATCCTTATGGATATGATTGACATTGCTATTCGAGGTGTAGAGCAGCACGGTGCTGGTTCACTTGTGATTAATCTCTGCAACGACTCCACTACTTTTATGTCTGGTCACGCTGTCGAGTTCGACATTCGTGTGGCAGAACGAGAAGATGATGACGAGATCCTTGAGTTTCTGCGTGGATTGATGGAAGAGATTGATGAAAATGACTGGTCTAAAAACGTACTAATTACATTGATCAGTGATGCTGGAACAAGAACATTTGCAGTCGAGGCAGGTCGGAGCCAAGAAAGCCTTAGAGCGCTCGCAGAAGAATTTAGCGGATAAGCTCAAAGCCAAGGGACTTAAACTGCCTTTGTATCCAACACCGCAGCTCATTGAACGTGCGCGTGAGGTGATGGGTAGCATTGACTTTGACCCTACAAGTGATCCTGTACAGCAAGTGCTTGTAGATGCCACAGCAGTGCCAAGCATTGAAGTTAACTGCCTTAAAGAACACTGGCACGGCAACGTCTGGGTATCACCTAAAGGTGCTGTCCGCGACTGTCGCCTGTGGCTTAACAAGACAATCAATGAGTATCGCAATGGATACATTAATAGCTTTGTATTTTTCTGTAGTGCATCGGAGCTACTTCGGGCTGCTCCTGTTATTTGGGATTACCCTGTCTGTATTCCTTTCAAACGAGTTAAACAACTACGAGCTACTTCCAACGGTTTTGAATCAGTCTCTCCTTCTACTTGGAACTTGCTAGTCTATGGTCCACCACTTGACCAAACACTCAATGACATTGACAAAGTCACCTTGTTCTATAACAAGTTCCGTGACGTAGGTCGTGTTATTTACAATGAATACGCAGGTGATAACTGGGCTAAAGACCTAGCTTATTTTGAAGAGAACAAAGGTAAGCTGTGATGAGTAAGCATATTTCACCTAGTTTCTTCTATAACCTGCCGTCAGGTAACAAGGTTCATCCTTGTAGGCTCATCCATAAAGATGGAACACTGATGTGGAAGCACGCTCTGCTCCATCAAAATGAGCACAATCTCCCTGTCTCTGAAGCACACGAAGTTCACATAGTAAAAACTGCTCAGCGCCTAGAGGAACTGAACAGCTGGGTGTCTTCTGATCTTGAGACTTGGGAGTGTCTTATGCCGACGGCTTGGTATATCCCTGAGGATCCTGAACTAGCTGAAGGTATCGCTGTCTACTTCAAGCACACCACTAGACATATTGATCATATCTACCCAGCACTGGCTTCACATATATTAGATCACGAGCACCTAGAAGTAAGAGACAAATATATCTACTTCCGTCGCTGCTAGCAGGGCGCGTACCCGCGCCTATATCATTCTAGCGCTGAGATTAAGCGATCCAAGTACCAACGTGCTTTGCGTAAGTCTTCCAATGGATTATCCTTAAGCCATACACGAAGGAGATACTTTAGTACTTGACCTTGAAGAAAGCCAGCCTTCACCGATGGTGCAGGTTCAATAGCTTCTTCAATGGTGACAATTGCTTCTTGACTACCATTTGTGTAGTGAGATGGGCTATTTACAGCGTCTCCGTCCTTGCCAAATGCAAGCCACTTGTCATTCGTTGCGTGCTTACTTTCTAAATGAAACGGGCGTTTTTCTTCCCCAGGCAGTTGCCAGTAATATTTGTCTTTGTTATCCATTTGGTATCACATCTTTGGGTTTCACTACCTAATATAGAAACAAAGAATCAAATATGTGACGTATGCCTAGCCCAGCAGGAGACCCGACTTACATTAAAAATAAAGACCGATACTTTATCGAGATTGCTAAAGCTGTAGCCAGGGGTTCCACTCACCCGTCAGCTAAAGGTGGCTGCATCATTGTCCGTGGTCGAGAAATCATTGGTGATGGACGGAGCCTACTTACCGACAGCAAAGTAGAAGTTGATTGCCTCGCTTATGCCGTTGCATCAGCAGCTAAGTCTGCTACAGGTGCCATCGGCTCAACCATATACAGCACTCGCTATCCCTTCTCTAGCTCTGTCTTTCAGGCACACGTGATGGGTATTCAACGCATTGTTGTACTCGCTCACGAGTGGGAACCGTTCTACAAAGATGAATTCAGACGAGCAGCACGACTGGCACGTGAAGTATCTATTGCCATTGAACCAATCTTCTTAGATGAAGACCCAAGATTTTCAAAGAATACATATGACCGCAACATTGACCAAGAGCTCTTCCCAGACTCGAACCCATTTGAAACGGATGAATATGATCCAGCAGATTTAACAACTACCCACAATGAAGACACAACTACTGTTTGACCTTGAGAGCACCGGCCTACTGCGGCGTGGCTCACGTATTCACTGCATTGTTATGCGTGACGCAGGCACTGGCGAGGCATCAGTCTTTGACCATCTGCCTGAGCGTGACCTGCTTCAAGGTGTAAAACAACTTGAGCAAGCTGACGTACTTATTGGACACAACATTATTGGCTATGACATCCCGCTCCTCAAAGAACAATATCCTGACTTCACTCCTCAAGGACAAGCCATTGATACTCTTGTTCTGTCTCGCTTGTTTTATCCCCACATTGCTGATAGAGATTTCGAGCGTCGCCCGTTGGGAATGCCTCAACGGCTCTACGGTCGTCACTCCCTTGAAGCGTGGGGCTATCGACTGAAGTGCTTCAAAGGAGACTTCGGCAAGCACGAAGGTAGCTGGGAAACTTACACCCCAGAGATGCTTGATTACTGTATTCAAGATACAGAAGTAACACTAAAACTTTGGCAACTTATGCAACGGAGAATGAATGACTATGCCTAAAAAGAATGACCCACTTACCGTGGAAGAGATGACAGAAGCAGCGGACATTTTTATGCCGCTCTATTGGGTTGTCGCTGACCAATTACCTAAGGCAACTGTTGAAGATGTCTTGAAAGTTAT
>Ga0208794_1001049_pt1 | contig 13723 bp, 15 predicted proteins | sample 32_taG_FD_184106 | JGI IMG/M metagenome (GOLD analysis project Ga0208794, IMG submission 184106) | Marine viral communities from the Gulf of Mexico - 32_GoM_OMZ_CsCl metaG (SPAdes) (version 2) | ecosystem: Environmental > Aquatic > Marine > Oceanic | place: Atlantic Ocean: Gulf of Mexico... | reverse complement strand
TACAAGCAGGAAGAAGGCGTGCTGTATAACGCCCGTGACATGGCGGTGCTGCGGGCGTCGATCTGCGGGGCGCAGGTGGTTCTGGCCTCTGCCACACCATCGTTGGAAAGCTGGGCCAACGCCGAGGCGGGCAAATATACGCGGGTCGAGCTGACATCGCGCTTTGGGCCGGCGGTGATGCCGACGATGGGCGCGATCGACATGCGCAGCGAAGGCCTGCCGAGCGATAAATGGGTGTCGCCCACGTTGAAGGTCGAGGTCGACAAGCGGCTGGAACGGGGCGAGCAGGCGATGCTGTTCATCAACCGCCGCGGCTATGCGCCGGTGACCCTGTGCCGCGCCTGCGGGTATCAGATCGGCTGCGATCACTGCGATGCGCGGATGGTCGAACACCGCTACCTCAAACGGCTGGTCTGCCACCAATGCGGCGAAAGCAAGCCCATGCCCGAGGTCTGCCCCTCGTGCGAGGTCGAAGGCAAGCTGGCTGCCGTGGGGCCGGGGGTGGAACGTCTGGGCGAAGAAGCCGCCGCCCTTTGGCCCGAGGCGCGGGTCGCGACGCTAAGCTCGGACATGTACGGTTCGGCCCGCGCGCTCAAGGCCGAGATCGCGGGGATCGCCGACGGCGCGGCGGATATCATCATCGGTACGCAGCTGGTTGCGAAGGGCCACAACTTTCCCAACCTCACACTGGTGGGGGTCATTGACGCGGACTTGGGGCTGATGGGATCGGACCTGCGCGCGGCAGAACGAACCTATCAGCTGATGCGGCAGGTGGCGGGGCGCGCCGGTCGGGCGGAGGCTCCGGGCACCGCGCTGTTGCAGACCTTTCAGCCGGATCACCCGGTGATCCGCGCCATTCTGGCAGTGGATGAGGAGGGGTTCTGGAAAGCCGAAGCCGGAGAGCGCCGCCACGCCGGCGTGCCGCCCTATGGCCGGATGGCGGGCATCATCCTGAGCGGCCCTGATGTGGCCGCGCTGTTTGATGCGGGCAACCAGCTGGCGCGACAGGATGCGCCGCTGCGGGCCGTCGGCGCGCAGGTCTATGGGCCCGCGCCCGCGCCAATCGCACGGGTGCGCGGGCGCCATCGCGTGCGGCTGCTGGTCAAGGCCGAAAAGGCCGCCCCCTTGCAAGAGGCATTGGCGAAATGGGTCGCACAGCTGCGGTTGAAGAATGATGTGCGCATCGCCGTCGATATCGACCCGCAGAGTTTTTATTAGCGGTGAGACGCCCTTGCCCCTGCGGGGCAAGGGCCTTCGGCGAGGATTTTGGGCCATTTGGAAGTTGTGGTTGCGCGGAGCATGGGCGTGAGGCGGGTGATTTGATCTCGTCAAGGGGCGGGAACGGGGGTAAGGAATTGCCCATGACCCAATATGTGACCCTTGAAGATGCCAAGCATCAACCGTTCTGGCGCCGCCCTGTGGCGCTGCTGTTCCTGATGGCGCTGGCGATGCCGATTGCCTTCAACACATGGTCGGCGCTGCTGAATAACTTTGTGATCGAGGTCGCCGGGTTCGACGGATCGGACATCGGCTTGCTGCATACGGTGCGCGAGATACCGGGCTTTCTGGCGGTCGGCGTGATCGCGATTATCCTGTTCGTGCGCGAACAGGTATTGGGGTTGGTGTCGCTGGTGCTGCTGGGGGTGGCGACGGCGCTGACCGCGTGGTTCCCGTCGATGGGCGGTATCCTGACGATCACAATGCTCAGCTCTATCGGGTTTCACTATTACGAGACGGTGAACCAGTCGCTGCAGTTGCAGTGGCTCAAGATCGAGGACGCGCCCCGCATGATTGGCTGGCTGATGGCAGCGGGGTCGGCGGCGACGCTGATGGCCTATCTGGCGATCATGGCGCTGTGGGATACCTTGTCGCTGTCCTATAACATCGTCTATCTGATTGGCGGCGGGGTGACGGCGGTGATCGCGCTAGTGGCGCTGCTGGCCTATCCGCAGTTCGAGGCCCCGACACCGCAGGTCAAGAAGATGGTGCTGCGCAAGCGGTACTGGCTGTATTATGCGCTGCAATTCATGTCTGGCGCGCGGCGGCAGATCTTTGTCGTTTTTGCGGGCTTCATGATGGTCGAACGCTTTGGGTTTGATGTGCATGAAATCACCCTGCTCTATCTGATCAACCTGATCGCCAATATGATCTTTGCCCCGCTGATGGGCCGTGCAGTCGGCTTCTTTGGCGAACGCCGCACGTTGAGCTTTGAATACGTCGGGTTGATCATCGTGTTTCTGGCCTATGGCGGCGTCTACTATCTTGGCTGGGGCGTGGTGGTGGCCGCGACGCTTTATGTGCTGGATCATATGTTCTTTGCGCTGGCGCTCGCGCTCAAGACCTATTTCCAGAAGATCGCGGACCCTGCCGACATTGCGCCGACAGCGGCGGTGGCCTTTACCATCAATCACATCGCGGCGGTGTTCCTGCCTGTGGGGCTGGGGCTGCTGTGGCTGATCTCGCCCGCGGCGGTGTTTTTCCTTGCGGCGGGGATGGCGCTGGTGTCGCTGTTGCTGTCGCTGATGATCCCGCGCCATCCCGTGCCGGGCCACGAGACGATCTTTTCCAATCCGCTGCCGGCCCCGGCCGAGTAGCACCCCCTGACATAGCCGGATGTCGCGCGGCGATATCGGCGATCCTGACGGAGTTTCCCATGCCAACATTCACAGCTTTGACGACCCTTGAAGGACGCAAGCCCGCCTATGCTTTGGGCGAGGCGATGGAGCGGCTGGTGCCGGAACCCACCGGTGTCGGCGTTTTCGAGATGGAAGACGGCTCGGGCCTGTGGGAAGTCGGTGGCTATTTCGAGGAAAGCCCGGATGAGACAGCGCTGGCGGTGCTGGCGGCCTCTATGGGGGCGAAGGAATTTGTCGTGTCAGAGCTGCCGGAAACCGATTGGGTCGCCCATGTGCGCCGCGAGCTGTCGCCGGTCGAGGCGGGGCGGTTCTTTGTTTACGGCAGCCATGACGCGGACAAGGTGCCCGAAGACTGTGAGCCGCTGTTGATCGAGGCGGCGATGGCCTTTGGCACCGGGCACCACGGCACCACATTAGGCTGCTTGCGCGCGTTGGACCGGTTGGCGAACGGCGGCATGGTCGGGCAGAATGTGGCTGATATCGGCTGCGGTACGGCGGTGCTGGCGATGGCGGCGGCGCGCATCTGGCCGAACCCCGTGTTGGCCAGCGACATCGACGAGGTTGCCGTCGACGTGGCCCGCGCCAATGCGGCCGCGAATAATCTGGCCGACCGTTTGATCTGCGTCGAGGCAGCGGGGTTTGACCATCCCGAACTGGCATCGCGCGCGCCCTTCGATCTGGTATTCGCCAACATCCTGAAAGGGCCGTTGGTCGCACTTGCCCCCGATATGGCCGAGGCGCTGGCCCCCGAGGGCTATGCGATTCTATCTGGCATTTTAAACGAACAGGCGGATGACGTGATCGAGGTTTATGCGCAATCCGGCATCAATCTTGTCAACCGAGAGGTGATTGGTGACTGGACCACGTTGACTGTCCAGAAAATGCCATAATCTTTGTCACTTTTCGCCATGAACAAGGTCGAAATGCAGAGAATTTGACACATTCTTGCTTTATTATGATCTTGCGAGAGGTGGGGGCCTTTAGCGACTAGAGGCTGCCATGGTTGATGCTCGTCAACAATTTGGGACACGCGTAAAGAGTTTAGAGAGTAAGAACGTCAAGCTCGCGCGGGGCTATTACACCACCATCCGCGCCGACGGGCTGGTTGTCGCGCGGCCGGCGCGGCGCGGCCTGCGGGTACCGACCAAATTACTGGTCGCGTTGGTGGTCCTGTTCGTCTGCTTCAAAGGGTTCGTTCTGGCGGCGATTGGCCCCACGGCCTATGATAGCAGGCTGGACAGTTTGGCGCAGGGCACCGTGATCGAACAGGCGGGGGCTTGGGTTTTGCAGGTCGATCCGGTGACGCAAACGCTTGCCCGTAAGCTGGGGCCGGTCTTTCGCGGATAGGGACGCTGCGGGACGGTGGCCTGCACCGTCATATTTCACTGTCGTAGAATAAATGAAGCCACGCAGATCATTCAGATGTGCGTGGCTTGTGCTTTGGGTTGGCAGCCCCTTGGGCGCTATGAAACATCGACCCTTAGCGGATGAAGTGGTTCATTGCGACGCGTTCGATGTCGCCACGGACCAGACCGATATCGTCGAGTTCACGGTCGGACAGCGCGGACAGGGCGTTGCGTGTGACACGTGCGTCGTTCCATTTGATGATGCTGCCGACAACGTCGCCAAGATGCGCGAAAAAGCGGTTAACAGCCGCGGCGGTGCCGTAGGTGGTTGGGGTATTATAGTAAACAGCCATTGGAGCCATCCTTGAATGAAGAAAAGCCGGATAATCCGGCGGTGCGCTGTGCAATTAGGCAGAATGAAAACACTTCACAACACCCACCGGCGCATGTGTGTTCTGCGTTTGCTGCATAGCAGCATTTGGCGGTTTAGCGCCTATGGATAAGGGGTTTGCCGCCACTGACGCGGGGGTCGTTTTCAGTGGCTTGAGCGTCGCAACCCGCCCCGAAATTCAGGTTCCAGATTGAATTGTGACTTTTGTGTGGCGCGGTGCAAAAACCTTGGTGGATGTTCGCGTTTCGTGCTACTGCCTTGGAAAAAGAAAATTCTTGAGGATAATGGGCATATGATACGGGTAATCGGCATTGATCCGGGCTTGCGCAATATGGGCTGGGGCGTCATCGACGTGGCCGGCAGCCGCATCACGCATGTGGCGAACGGCATTTGTCAGTCCGAGGGGGCCGATCTTGCCACGCGTCTTTTGTCGCTCCATGCGCAGTTGACGCGCATCATGGTGACCTATCGACCCGATGCCGCGGCGGTGGAACAGACTTTTGTGAACAAGGACGGTGCCGGGACGCTCAAGCTGGGGCAGGCGCGGGGGATCGCGATGCTGGTGCCTGCGCAGGCGGGGCTGGCGGTGGGTGAATATGCGCCCAATACGGTCAAGAAAACGGTCGTTGGCGTCGGCCACGCGGATAAGGGGCAGGTGCTTCATATGGTACGCATGCAATTGCCGGGGGCAGAGATTGCCGGCCCCGATGCCGCGGATGCTTTGGCGATCGCGATCTGTCACGCGCATCACGGGGGGGCCTCGACCTTGGCGCAGGCCGTCGCAAGGGCAAGCGCATGATTGGCAAGATCACAGGACGTATTGATTATCGCGCGCCGGACCATCTGCTGATTGACGTGCGTGGTGTTGGCTATCTGGTCTATTGCTCTGACCGGACGATGGCCGCGCTGCCCGGCGTGGGCGAGGTGGTGGCGCTTTTCACCGATCTGGTGGTGCGCGAAGACCTGATGCAGCTTTTCGGCTTTCAGACATTGGCCGAAAAGGAATGGCACCGGCTGCTGACCTCTGTTCAGGGGGTGGGGGCCAAGGCCTCGCTGGCCATTCTGGGCGCGCTTGGGCCAGATGGTGTCAGCCGCGCCATCGCGCTTGGCGACTGGAACGCCGTCAAAGTGGCCAAGGGCGTCGGCCCCAAGATCGCGCAGCGCGTGGTGCTGGACCTCAAGGATAAGGCTCCGGGGGTGATGGCGATGACCGGTTCACTGGCCGAGGCGCATGGCGAGGTCGAAGCCGCAGCAGAGGTGATCGAAACCGCTGCCCCCAAACGCCGCCCCGTGGCCCCGCCGAACCAGTCCGCGCAGGCAGAGGCGCTGTCGGCGCTTGGCAACCTTGGCTATGGTCCGGGCGATGCGGCAGGGGCGGTGGCGCAAGCTGCCGGAGAGATGCCAGAGGCCGACACCCCGCAGCTGATCCGCGCGGCGTTGAAACTGCTTGCCCCCAAAGGATAGGATGCGCATAGCCGCGTGGCCGTCCGTATGAACCTTGCTTGGATATTTGATGATCGACAGTGACCCAACTTTGCGGCCGGACCCGCAGCCCGGTGATATAGACCGCGCCCTGCGCCCGCAGATGCTGGACGAATTCGTCGGTCAGGCCGAGGCGCGGGCCAACCTCAAGGTGTTCATCCAATCCGCCAAGCAGCGGGGCGAGGCGATGGACCACACGCTGTTCCATGGCCCGCCCGGATTGGGGAAGACCACGCTGGCGCAGATCATGGCGCGCGAGCTGGGGGTCGGGTTCCGCATGACCTCTGGCCCTGTGCTGGCAAAGGCGGGCGATCTGGCGGCCATCCTGACCAACCTCGAAGCCCGCGATGTGTTGTTCATCGATGAAATCCACCGTCTGAACCCAGCCGTGGAAGAGGTGCTGTATCCCGCGTTGGAAGACTTTGAACTGGACCTCGTGATCGGCGAAGGGCCCGCCGCGCGCACCGTGCGCATCGAATTGCAGCCCTTCACGCTGGTTGGCGCGACAACGCGCATGGGGCTGTTGACCACGCCGCTGCGCGACCGTTTCGGCATCCCGACGCGTTTGCAGTTCTATACCGAGGATGAGTTGTTCATCATCGTCGATCGCAATGCCCGCAAGCTGGGAGCCCCCGCCGATGAGGGGGGCGCACGCGAGATCGCCAAGCGCGCCCGTGGCACCCCGCGTATCGCGGGCCGTCTGCTGCGGCGCGTTGTGGATTTCGCCGTTGTCGAAGGCGACGGCTGCGTGACCCGCGCGCTGGCGGATATGGCGCTGACCCGTCTTGGCGTCGACAAGCTGGGGCTGGACGGGGCCGACCGCCGCTATCTGCGTCTGATCGCCGAGAATTATCAGGGCGGCCCGGTCGGGATCGAAACCATGTCGGCGGCGCTGTCTGAATCCCGTGATGCGCTGGAAGAGGTGATCGAGCCGTACCTGCTGCAACAAGGGCTGATCCAGCGCACGCCGCGGGGACGGATGCTGGCGCAGAAAGCCTGGTCGCATCTGGGGATGGCACCGCCCAAACCCCAAAGCGATTTGTTTGGCTGAGGGCGGGGAAGCCTTCGGCGAGGATTTAAGACCATTTGGAAGTTGAGATGACACCACAAGAGATCGAAGCGCTGTTTACCCGAAGCGACGACAGCTATGCCTTTGCCCGCTGGGGCCGCCCGTTGGCGCCTGTCGTCTTTGGCGTGGATGATGCGACGCTGACCGTGGTCAAAAGCGCGATCGAGGCGGTCTGTCAGTTGGCGGGGCACAGCATGTCAGAGACCGACCCCGAGCTTGGCAGCAATCTGATGATGTTCTTTTTCAAGGATTGGGCAGAGCTGTTAGAGGTGCCCGATCTGGACCGTCTGGTGCCTGATCTTGCCCCGTTGGTGGAAAAGCTGGATGCGGCGGGGGCCAATCAGTATCGTCTGTTCCGCTTTGACGAGACAGGCGCCATCAAGGCATGTTTCGTCTTTCTGCGCATGGACGAGCAGCTGAGCGCGATGCCCGCGCAGGCCTTGGCACTGGGGCAGATCGTGCAGTCTTTCTTGCTGTGGTCTGATACTGCGTTCCGCGAGGTGTCGCCACTTGCTCTGCACGAGGGGGCGACGATCCTGAAGCCAGAGGTGGCGGCACTGTTGCGTGCGGCCTATGACCCTGTGATGCCCGTCGCAGCGCAAGACCCGTCTCATGCACTGCGTTTGTTCGCGCGGGTGGGGGCGGCGCAATGACCCACCATCTGCCGATCCGCGTTTACTATGAAGACACCGATATGGCGGGGATCGTCTATTACGCGAACTACCTGCGCTATATCGAACGGGCGCGCAGTGACTGGGTGCGCGAGATGGGAATTGACCAGCTGGCCATGAAGGCCGAAGGCGTGGTCTTTGCCGTGCGACGGGTAGAGGCGGATTACATTCAGCCTGCGGTTTTCGACGATATGCTTGATGTAGAGACATGGGCCACGTCGATCACGCCGGCCCGCATGGTGATGCAGCAAGAGGTCAAACGCGGCGATGCGGTACTGTTCCGGGCGGTGGTTACGATTGTTTGTATCGCGGCGTCAGGCAAACCTTGCCGATTGCCAGCGAAACTTCGCTCAATCCCCGTCTAGCAGGCGGATTGGCCCCATAATCCTAGCAATAGATATTGCACTCGGCTAAGCTTGTGCCAAATAGCGCCTTGGAAAACAGGGCCGTTGAGGCAGATGAAGCCCCTTTTGGGCGCAACAAAAAGAGCAGAACCGATGGAAGCAGAAACGCTGGCGGCGGCAAGCGAGATTGATTTCTCGCTCTTGGGTCTATTTCTCCGCGCAACGATTACCGTAAAACTCGTGATGATCATGCTGATCGTCGCGTCCTTCTGGTCGTGGTCGATCATCATTCAGAAGATGATCCAGTACCGCCACGCCAAAGCCGAGGCAGAGCGGTTTGACCAGGCATTCTGGTCGGGCGAGCCGTTGGACGGGTTGTATGACACGATCGGGCCGGATCCGGATGGGGCCGCAGAAAAGATTTTCGCCGCCGGTATGACGGAATGGCGCCGGTCGCATCGCGAGGATGGCGGGCTGATCCCCGGTGCCACCGCGCGGATCGACCGCAGCATGGATGTGGCGATTGCCAAAGAGGCAGAGCGTCTGCAAAAGGGCTTGCCCGTGCTGGCGACCACAGGGTCCACCGCGCCATTTATCGGTCTGTTCGGGACCGTGTTCGGGATCATGAACTCTTTCATCGAGATCGCGGCCCAGCAAAACACCAGCCTCGTCGTCGTCGCCCCCGGTATTGCCGAAGCGCTTCTGGCCACAGGCATCGGCCTTCTGGCGGCTATTCCCGCGGTTATCTTCTATAACAAGCTGAGCGCGGACTCAGACCGTATTTTGGGCGGCTACGAAGCCTTTGCTGATGAATTCGCCACCATCCTCAGCCGTCAGCTGGATAGCTGAGCCATGGCAGGTGGGGTGATGAAAAAGCAGGGCGGGGGTGGCCGTGGCCGCCGTCGCGGCCGTGCGCAGCCGATGGCAGAGATCAACATCACGCCGTTCGTTGACGTGATGCTGGTGCTCTTGATCATCTTTATGGTCGCGGCACCTTTGCTGACCGTTGGCGTGCCGGTCGAGCTGCCCAAAACAGCGGCCACCGCCCTGCCGTCCGAGCAGGAGGAGCCGTTGACCGTGACCGTTCTGGCGGACGGGTCCGTGCAGATCCAGAAGACAGAAACCGGGCGTGATGATCTGGTTGCCAAGCTGCGTGCCATTTCGGCGGAGCGTGCGAGCGACCGCGTGTTCCTGCGTGCGGATGGGGCTGTGCCCTATGCCTCGATTATGGAAGTCATGGGGGCGCTGAACGCAGGTGGCTTTAGCAACATTGGTCTGGTGACTGAAACCGGCGGGCCGAAGTTGGACGGCACAGGCGCGTCAGGCGGGTAACCATGCACAAGGGGCATTACATCTCTGGCGCGGGTCACTTGGGGCTCATCGGCTGGTTATTGCTGGGGAATATCTTTACCTCGCACAGCGACCCTGTGGAGATGCAGGAGGTGTCGGTCATCTCTGCCGCGCAATATGACGAGATGGTCGCCGCAGCGCAATCCGCGCAGGCGGAGGCCGCAGCGCAGCCTGAGCCTGCCCCTGAACCGGAACCTGCCCCCGAACCGGAACCGACCCCTGAGCCTGCGCCGGAGCCCGAGCCCGCCCCGGAACCCGTGCCTGTACCAGAGCCTGAACCCATCGCACCGCCCCCCTCGGAGGACGTGAGCGATCAGGCCCCCGAGCTGCCCGAGCCGCCTGCCGATGTCGCCGTTCTGACGCCAGAGGAAGCACCCGTCGCCGTGCCGCGCCCTGTAGAGCGTGTGGCCCCCGAACCCGTAGAGGCCCCGGATCCCGAGGCGCGCACCGATGATGTGCTGCGCGAGGCCGCGACACCGGATGCGCCGGCAGAGAAGGTCGTGGAAGAGGCACAGGAAGCCACCGCCCCCGAAGAGGCGACGACGCAGATTGTGACCGAAGCAACGGAAGCGCCCAAAGCGTCGCCGACCCAATCCGCACGCCCTCCGGCCCGCCGGCCCACACCTCCTGCACCGCAAGTGGCAGAGGCACCCGTGGAGACGCCGAAACCCGAAGCGCCAAAGCCTGCCACACCGAAGCCGGAAACACCCAAGCCAGAGGCTCCCAAGCCGACGCCCGAACCGACAACGGATAAGGACGCCGTGGCAGCCGCCCTCGCCGAGGCCATGGGAGAGACCGACGCGCCTGCAACGCCGGCGGCACCCTCTGGCCCGCCATTGTCGGCTGGCGAGAAAGAATCGCTGCGCGTGGCGGTATCGTCGTGCTGGAACGTGGGGTCCCTTTCCTCCGAGGCATTGCGCACTACTGTAGTGGTGAGTGTCGCAATGAACCAAGATGGCACGCCACAGACCAATTCGATCAAGATGACCAGCAGTTCGGGCGGATCACAGGGGGCTGCCAATCAGGCGTTCGAGGCCGCACGGCGGGCAATTATCCGCTGCGGCGCGCGCGGGTATCAGCTTCCTGTAGAAAAATTCGGTCAATGGCAGAATATTGAGATGACCTTTAATCCTGAAAGGATGCGCATCAAATGATTGTACGAATTCTGAGCCTCTGTCTCGCGCTTATCGGCGGTGTTGCCTCGGTCGCGCAGGCGCAGGATGGACCATTGCGGATCGAGATTACCGAAGGTGTGATTGAACCCTTGCCCTTTGCCGTGCCCAGCTTTCAGCCCGAAAGCGGGGACGCGGGGCAGATGGCCGTTGATCTGGCGCGGGTCGTGTCCGAAGATCTTGTCGGTTCTGGTCTGTTCCGCGAAGTACCGGCGAGCGCCTATATCTCGACCGTAAGCGATTTTAACGCGCCGATCCAATATGCTGACTGGAAGGCGATCAACGCGCAGGCGCTGATCACCGGTGCGGTCAGTGTCTCGGGCAATACGTTGAATGTGAAGTTCCGTCTGTATGACGTATTTTCGGGTGCTGAACTGGGGTCGGGCTTGCAGTTTTCGGGCACGGTCGATGGCTGGCGTCGCATGGCGCATAAGGTGGCCGATGCCGTCTATTCGCGCATCACGGGCGAAGGGGGCTATTTCGACAGCCGCGTCGTCTATGTCTCCGAGACGGGGCCCAAGGACGACCGCGCCAAACGGCTGGCTGTGATGGATTACGATGGGGCCAATGTGCGCTATCTGACCGACAGCTCGTCCATCGTGCTGGCACCGCGGTTCTCGCCCTCGGGGGATCGTATTCTCTACACCAGCTACGAAAGCGGCTTCCCGCGGATCTATGTGCTCGACATCGGGTCGGTGCAGCGTCGCGTGCTGGAAAGCGCCGAAGGCACCATGAGCTTTGCGCCGCGGTTCTCTCCGTCCGGCAATACGGTTGTCTATTCGCTGACCCAAGGCGGGAACACGGATATCTACACGATGGATATCAACACCGGCCAATCGACACGGCTAACCAACACACCTGCGATTGAAACCGCGCCCAGCTATTCGCCGGATGGTAGCCGGATCGTTTTCGAAAGCGACCGTTCGGGATCGCAGCAGCTGTATATCATGCCAGCAACAGGCGGCGAGGCTACGCGGATCTCGTTTGGCGAAGGGCGCTATGGCACGCCGGTCTGGTCGCCGCGCGGCGATCTGGTGGCCTTTACCAAGCAGAACAAGGGCCGGTTCCACATCGGCGTGATGCGGCTGGACGGGTCGGAAGAACGTCTGCTGACCGCGTCGTTCCTGGATGAAGGCCCCACATGGGCCCCTAACGGCCGCGTCATCATGTTCGCGCGGGAAACCCAGGGGGCAGGCGGGGCGTCGTCGCTTTATTCGGTCGATATCTCGGGCCGGAACCTCAAGCCTGTGCGCACCCAAGAGGGCGGATCGGATCCGTCTTGGTCGCCGCTTCAGAAGTAAACAACAGCCATAGTGCCTTGGTGTTTCCCAATACCAAGGCACTATGGTAACACCGTCACAACAGACACATTAAAATGCTATCGTCAAAAAGGCACAGTCCATGAACCGCATTCTCACCGCAACTCTATTGATCGCAGCCCTGGCCGTATCGGCTTGTACCAACCCTGACCGCTTTGGCGCGGACGGCATGAATAACGGTGCCGCAAATGGCGCAGGCCTGAACGGTGGCATTATCCCCGGCAGCGCGAACGACCCGGCTTCTACGGCATATTTCCAGCAAGCCGTTGGGGATCGCGTGCTGTTCCTGGTCGACCAATCCAACCTGACTCCCGAAGGCCAAGCGACGCTGGACGGTCAGGCAGCCTGGTTGAACACCAATACCGATTACCAAGCCGTGATCGAAGGCCACGCGGACGAGCAGGGCACACGGGAATACAACCTTGCGCTTGGCGCACGCCGTGCCAATGCCGCGCGCGAATATTTGATCTCGCGCGGGATCGCCGCCAGCCGTCTTCGCGTTGTAAGCTATGGTAAAGAACGCCCGATCGAAGTCTGTTCGAGCGAGGCATGCTATGCCAAGAACCGTCGGGCCGTGACCGTACTTGCGGGCGGTCTGACCAGCTAAGTCGTCTACGTTAGGTTAGGATTTTAATATGCGGTTTGCTTTGATTGTAGCGCTTGGACTGGCCTTTGGGCCGGTCGCGGCGCAGGCGCAGGATGCGCAGACTTTGGCGGATGTGCGTCAGGAACTGACGGTGCTGAACGTCGAGGTACAAAAGCTGCGCCGGGAACTGTCCACCACGGGCGGCGCGAGCGTTGCCGTGACCGGTGGGTCGGTGCTTGAGCGCGTCAATGCAATGGAAAGTGAACTGCAGCGCCTGACCTCTAAAACCGAAGAGCTGGAAAACCGGATCAACCGCGTGGTCACCGATGGGACCAACCGGATCGGTGATCTGGAATTCCGGCTCGTGGAGCTTGAAGGCGGCGATGTGGGCAGCCTCGGCCAGACCTCTACCCTTGGCGGGGGCGAGATGCCCGCGACCATGGCACCCGCCACGCCCGTGCCCGCACCAGCGGACCCGTTGGCCAATACTTCTACCCCCACCAATACCGCAGAGCTTGCAGTGGGTGAAAAAACAGACTTCGAGCGGGCGAAGGCGGCGCTCGCTGACGGTGACTTTCGCAGCGCCGCAGACCAGTTTGCGACCTTCAATCAGACCTATCCGGGCGGACCGCTAGGCCCCGAAGCCGACCTGCGGCGCGGCGATGCGCTGGACGGTCTGGGGGATACCCGCGAAGCGGCACGCGCCTATCTGGCAAGTTTTAGCGCCGATCCCGCGGGGCCTGTCGCGGCAGAAGCACTGTACCAGCTTGGCAGCTCTTTGGGGGCCTTGGGCCAAACCCAAGAAGCCTGCGTGACCTTGGGCGAAGTCGCATCGCGCTTCCCCACAAGCCCTTTCGTCGCGCAAGCCCAATCCGAACGCAGCGTGCTTGCCTGCCAGTGATCCGATGACCGACCCGCTGGCGCAGAGCATCGCCGCCAGCTTTGACCCCGCGCCGCCGCCCGTATTGGGTGTGGCGGTGTCGGGGGGCGGCGACTCTGTCGCGCTTTTACATCTTCTGAACGACTATGCCGGCAGCCGCGGGATCGCGCTGCGCGCAGCAACCGTCGATCACGGCCTGCGCCCGGAGGCCGCCTGCGAAGCCGCGATGGTCGCCGTCCAGTGTCGCGCGCTTGGCGTTCCACATGACACGTTGAGGTGGACGGGCTGGGACCACAGCGGCAATTTGCAGAACGAGGCCCGCAAGGCGCGTTACCGGTTGTTGGCGGATTGGGCACGGGGGCAGGGCATCGGCGCTGTCTGCATCGGGCATACCGCCGACGATCTGGCAGAGACTTTCGTGATGCGTTTGGGGCGCCGGGCAGGGGTCGACGGGCTATCCGCCATGCCTGCGGTTTT
>Ga0208794_1001044_pt1 | contig 13804 bp, 25 predicted proteins | sample 32_taG_FD_184106 | JGI IMG/M metagenome (GOLD analysis project Ga0208794, IMG submission 184106) | Marine viral communities from the Gulf of Mexico - 32_GoM_OMZ_CsCl metaG (SPAdes) (version 2) | ecosystem: Environmental > Aquatic > Marine > Oceanic | place: Atlantic Ocean: Gulf of Mexico... | reverse complement strand
TTGTGAATTGATGTTTGGAAAGTTTCTTTTCATTTCGGAGAATCCAATCGAGAATTGTACGAGCTAGGGAAAGTTGAGGAAGGTTCATGACCTTATGCACATCAGTGACTGAGTACAAAGGACGGAGAACAAACTTCTTGGCCTCAGTGTCAGACTCCACGCCATGTGGAACACCGTCGATGTCTGTTGTGATGACGTAATTCATTTCAGTTCAACCCTCATGCCATGCCCAGATTTCCTGGTACCCATCATGCAAGAGTGTTGCTTTACCAGTAAGACCTAGGAATTCCCGGACGACCCTCCCCTTACCCATCTTGTTGTTTGTGTGCGGATTTCGTACGTTGTCGTCGATAATAACCAGGGAGCCAGGAGATAGGTTGTTATAAGCAGCGAACAACTCTTTAAGATGATGTGTTGAAGCTGGCCAATCAAAGTTCCAGTCCTCGATGTTGTAAGAATCCAGATAGAGGATATCGATTTCATCTTGAAATGAATTCAGGTAAGCAACGCTGTCTGAGTTGATGACTTCAGCATTCATTGTTGATTCTGCAGCCAGTAAACAAGCATCAGGATCAATGTCTACAGAGCATAGCTTGCCATCGAAGTACTCAATGAATGTGTCGAACAACAATGTGCTGCAACCATCTCCTTCATAGTTATGAGGCTCACGCAGTGTTCCTGTCTCAACAATGACAGGAGGGCACGCGATATGGAAATGCTTCTCAAGGTGATCAAAGATAACTTTGAAACCTTCAGAACGAGCTTTCAATCTGGGACTAACAAGCTCCCAGTACTGTTCCCAGGTTCCATGCTCTCCTTCTAAAGGAGTGAAGGAACGGCGGAGCTGAGGGGCGATACCTTTCTGAGGAGGTTGAATGCGTTTGAGTGGCATTGGAATTTGTTTGACCCCTTGAAAGTAACGGGGTTCTTTGGTTTTGTGTGTAGTTTTAAACTGTATCGGTTGTTTTGATTTCTAGATAATTCAGAGGACGCATGAGATTCCCTGGATTAAGGGGGTGATAAAATAAATTTACGTTCACCCCGACAAAGGGGCGCAATCATCCGGCCAGGGAACGGGGACCGGAGCTTAGCGGAGAACTATCATGTCTCAGTGTGAACTGTGCTATCGCGGTGTCCCTTATCGCCAGGAGCAGAAGATTTCAACTCAATATCTATTGAGCCTTCGGGAAAAGATTCAGCGTCTGGAGCAAGAGAAGACTCAAGATAGGCGATCTTTATCAAAGCAACCCTCAGCAGTTCTTTGATATCATCCAGCTCAGTGTGGATGTCTTTATTTAAACTACTGAAAGGCTTCTGGATAAACTTCAGGAGCTTTTTTCTTTTCATTTGACACTTAAATAAGTTTTACCTTTGACGATGTTGTGGATCACAAAACGATCGAGTCCCAATCGTCTTGCAATTTCAACTTGTCTAACACCTTGGCTGTACCACTCACGAATCTTACGGACATCTGATTCAGTCAGGTAAGACTTGTAGTTGTTACAGCCTGCATTGTCTGGTTGTGGCATGGGTCGTTGGAGCTTTGGTTTCTTTTTTAATTTGTATTCTTCAATCGTCTGGTATCGTTTACCACAATCCAGACAACGACAATACCTTTTTGTTTGGTCACCTTGATGTTCGGTGACTGTGACCCTAGTGTTTTTAGAGTCACAGTAAAAGCACTTCACTTAATCTCAGCGTGTACTTTGTAGTTCACGATGCGCGTGATTGATGTCGCTGAGCAGTCGTACATTTGAGCAAGTTTGGTTGAGCTTGTTTGGGTGTTGTGCCAAAGGTATCTGATGTGTTTGATATCCTTTGGTGTAAATCGGACGCTTGGCTTTCTAATGGTCTGATAAATGGATTCGATGTCACCGAATCTTTGTATCGTTTGAAAGCGATTAGAACACGCTTTACATTCACGATATCGGATTGATCCATTGAGGTGCTTCCTCTTCTGTGTATCAACGATGCGAGAGTTGCCTCCACACTTTGGACATTGGTGGTTCATTCTTCAATGCTCCAGACAGCTTCAGAAATTACGGGGAACCTATCTTCAAAGATTGCTTTCACTTTAAGTGCAATCTCTTGATGCTCTAGTTGTGTTCCGTTGGCAGAACGTAGCATTGTCCAATGGATCCATGAGCGCAGTGTCCCGTTCATATAGAGACGGGTACTGGAACATAGAGGAAGAATGCCACGGGCACATTCTTTTGCCACACCTAAAGACACCATCTCTTGGTAAAGATGCTCAGAATTTTCCAGGTGTGACTGCGCTCTCCGATAAATACTTGCAAGCTTTTCAGGTCCAATGCGTTCAACTAAATCATCAATAGAGTTCTGACGATTCTTATGATCTTGAGAACGGAGCTGTGGTAACTCTGTCCTGTTGATCGAATTCACATTCGCATAGCGTTGTGAAAATTCTTGGAATGTAAATGTTCTGTGCCTAAGTATCTGCTGGCTGATCATACGTGTGGTGTTAATCTCCACGCACATGTTCGCCATCTCAAAAGGACTCCAATGCTTATGCTTAATCAGATGCTTAAGCAAGCGAGGAGCTGTGATCATGTTCCCCTCATTTTTTGGGGCAGATACACGGGCCATCCGAACGATTAGTTCTTCTGCATTTGGTGTTGTCCACACCAGTTCAACGTCACGTTGGCGCTCCATCAACCGAGACCTTGGCGATAGTTTTTGGTTTGTTCTACTTCATCAGCTTCAAACCAAAGACGGTTCGCTGCATGAAGATCGGAACGACCACTACCATCCCACTGAACTTCAACGTAGGGATGATCAACACCACGTTTGTTGGTCTTGTACACAATTCCAGTCACGGTGCCGTGCTTCGGCTCACGCATTGAGCGACCTTGGCCAGTGATGACAGCGTTGCTGACGACAGTCAGGTTGGGCTTCGTGATAACACGATCTCCCGGAGAGAAGCGCAATGATTTTTTCTTGGGTTTGGGCATGAGAATGACTGCATGTTGGTAGGAGTGGTGGGACTCGAACCCACACTGTCAGAATTTTAAGTTCTGTGCCTGCTGCCGATTGGGCTACACTCCCTGGCGGAACGAACTGAATCTATCCGGGTTTCCACTAACTTGCATGAAGCTCGTTAGAGTTTTGTGTCTTTCCTGACATAACTATTTCTTAAGGTTTCAAGGCAAAAATAAATACCTTCATTACTTATTTGAACGTAACTTTTGGTATCGTCACGATCCATTGTCGATAGGTTTCGCCGTTGCGATTTACCTCGATGTACCCAGCTTTCTCTAAGCCTTCAATCATTTTCAGATAGATATCGACAGTGGCATCCAAACATTTAGGAACGAAGCAAGGTGAGTTGGGGTAACGATCAAGGGTGTAGCGCACATGGTTCAGGAACGTGCGCTGTCTGCGTCCGAGGGCTCTCATTTTTTATGGGATAAAACCGTTAACAGTCCTATAAAATCAGGAGGACTGCTCGGCCTTTTGGTACAGGTACTGGATTTGAGTCACGACATCGTCGAGGTTCGGTGGGCCATCATGGGGATGACGACCAGCACCTGGGCCTCCAACCTTCATTAGCTCACGGATTTCTTTGGTGAGTCGAGGCAGGTTCTTTCCGTCTCCTTCAACACTTGCGGTGAGCACTGATTGATAGAGGATTGAGATGAGTGAGTCACGCATGTCCATGACTTCAGCAGGCGCATGTATGCCTCCATCCTTGTGAGATGAACGTTCATCATTGGCGTGTCGGACATCACGCCATGCCGTGCTGCGGGAGAGATCATATTTGGTTTGAAGTTGAAGGGCTACAGCATAGGGAGGAACCTTCATGTCCAGGAGCTTCTTCGCCATAGCGAGGTGTTGTTCCCGGACAGCATCGGTTCGACGCTTGCGTTCTTTGGTTTGAGTTTGATTGGTCATGGTCAGGACATTAGGTTTGACTTGCGATCGATGGGTTCTTCTAGTGCATCGAAGGGAGCTGTGTCAACATATTGGATTGTCGAGTCGTTCTTCTTGGGTGTCTCGTACATAACTGGGATCTCATTTTTAATCTTAGTGATCCACGCTGTATGAGTTTCAAGAATCTTTGGCCAGTTGTCACCCAGCCAGTTGTACATATCTACACTTGAAGCGAACGTAACCTGACGATAGATCTCGTTATGGTTTTCAAGTTGCAGTGTGTAGTGAACGATTGCACCAGTGAAGTACATCTTCATTCTTTATCCTCAGGCAAAGGTCCATCCCATTCATATTCAGGGGTTCCATCTGGTGCGAACCAGCCCCCTTCCTCGTCACACTCCCAACCAGCTGTGGTTCTGATTGAGTAGACACGATCCCATTCAGCCATTGCTTGTTCAACCTTAGGCAGATGTTCGTACCAGTTCGGGTACTTGTCTGCCATCATCAGGTTCCATGCATGGTCACTCATCGTCATCATCCAGAATTGTGGCAGCTAGAAAGTCGATTTCATTTGCAGCTTCCCTGGACTTTGCTTTCCAGTACTGCTCATAACCATCATTTTTGTGCAGTTGTTCTTCAGCCTCCAGGTAGAAGTTGACGTGTAGATCTAGAGGTTTCATTCTTCCTCTCCTTTGTCCAGTTCACTACACAAGTATTCCATAAAAGCTTCATCCATAAAAGCTTCATCTTCTGCTTGTTGTTTTGGATCTTGTTTATGCCACTGGTAGTCAAGACTCTGTCTGTTTAGTTCAAGGTCTGATACACATTCGAAGGGTGAGTAGTCGTCAGGGTTCATGAGTTGGATTGGTAGAAGAACAGATAACAAGGTATATATTTATTGGTGCTTAAGGTGGACGAAACAATCGGAGTTGTTGCGGTGAGAGGTGTGGAAAAGTCATTGAGTTTGAGTTGTTATCGGAAAGTTTACAGGGGTTAGTCGTTGGTGTCCACCTTCCAGTCCAGGTCCAGCTCCTCTATATATTTTCTTAATGATTCGTCATTGCCTTCGGGTGGCCTCGGGTCACCTGGTTCTACCTCGAATGTTCCTGAGCATTCCGCTGGGCCATACTCTGCTGGATGTGCATAGTCCGTTGGATAATATCTGGCACGTAATGTCTCAACCATGTTGTCAACCTTTGCTGTCACAATGTAATGAGCAACTTCATCTTTGATTAGATCAAGTTCAACATCAATAACCTGGAGCACTTCGTTGTTAGTCATTGGGATTTGAGATGGTAGTTTAAAAGTTAACTTGGATTAAACTGTATTTATATATAGATGGAATTGACATGGCTAGGTTTGACCCCAAGATCTACATGGATACCTATGCAGATCTACAGAAAGCCTATCAAGCAATGAGGGGCAGAGGACAGCTGCAGGCTGGTACAGGTGCTTATTACGATGCCTATGGTAAGAACCTGAATGAAGCTAACTGGGTCAAGATTCTTAATAAGAGCACCAATAAAAATCTGAAAGATGTCAGGGGCTTTACTAAGGAAGAATTTGCGAAGGCGCATTACGATAAGTTTGGAAAGAAAGAGAAGCGTACTGGTAGGAAAGAATATAAAACTGCGTACAGAAGTGCACCAGCGCAGGTTGCTAATCAGGACGACTACTTCAACGTCGATAGATTCAACCAGCTCCTTGGAAAACTGGAGGCATCTAAGGGTCGTCAGGTGAGGCAGAAGGCTGTCGAGGGTCGCCGAGATACGTGGGCCGCTGGCCTTGCTGGAATGATGGGCAACTTCTAAGCAGCATTGAGCTGCCTCCGAAACTCCTTCTCTACGTTGCGGAGCCCACGCCAATCACTGATCGTCCTTCCTGTTGTCACGATGGCACCGGAGGGATGCTTCCACTTGCAGTGGTTCTGCTCTGAGAGAAGTGTGTAGCCATGACGCTTCGCTATGCGGGTGAGCGTTCGTTTTCGTTTGTCCACTGGTGTGTGAAAGGGGTTTGAGTTGGTGCCTTGAGGGTAGCCGAAGACCCTGGATCGTGCAGAGCTGTGCAGAAGTTCCGATAACAAGTCGGGTCTGATTCTTTGTTATCGGAATGTTTGCACGCCGAGATCCCTTGGTATGACTGGAAGGTGTGTCTGACCACCCCTGTCTGATGTAAAAACTACCCCCCGTTTTGCTTAACCCTATATACAAGGACGAAAAGCGAAACAAATGTAAGTCTCAAGCAAGACGAGACTACATGAGTGTCACTTTTCGTTCACTTAAATAAATAAAGTAAAAAGGGGGGTACTTTTTGCACGAAGAAGGGCTGATCCTGGAGCTTACGGAGGTGGATCCATTGGTATCACTGGGGTTTGGTGGTGTGCAAAAGTTCCGATAACAAGTGCTCAGAGTGCATTCATTCCGATAACAAGTCCCGCCTGTTGATGACTCTGCCCATCCCTGGTACCGTGTGGCCACTCACAGCAGACCCATGGATCAAGCACAGGCTGAATGGGAAGAACGCAGAGCCCTGGCAGAGGCTCGGCATGGTCTCCTCCAACAAGACCCCATAGACAGCCCTCAGGCAGACTGGGAGGCCCGTAGAGCGAAGGATGTAGTCAAGGGCAGAGCAAAGACACCTGGCATTGAAGTCCGCAAGCTCAAGGGACGCTCTAAGTTCAGCGAGGTGATCATTGATCGGACCAGGCTGCTTAATGCTCCACCCGTCGAGGAGGAGCTAACCGATGAGGAGCTGCAGTACATCGACCTGGACCGCTATGTAAAAGAGGTTCTACCCAGGCAGAAAAAGGTTCCTATGAAGCAGGTGGCAGAGAGGGCAGGAGTTCCCCTGTGGCTACTGGAGCAAGGTGCCTTGAAGCAGATCCATAAGGACATTGATCGAGGCCTGAATGAAGTTGAGATCTCAGATCAAAATGCCATGGTTCTATCTGAGGTAAGAGATTTGTTTGATAGGGACCAGGGTGATGATGTGACCAATGTGTATGGCCTGGTGACCAAGGAGGAACGTGAAGATGCAAAGATCTTGTGGGATAAAGGCTGGTCTTACATCAGGATCGCCAGAGATTTGCGCATCACCTTACCTATTACCAAGCTTGTATTACTTGGTCAAGGTGTGAAACCTACAGGAAGGTTCTGAAGGTAGGAATTGATTCAACAAAGGAAGGAGGCATGGGCAGTACTTGTTCAGCCTCCTTTTCTCTGACTAGAAACATGTCAATACAAATCATGCCAGCAGTTGCTATCGGAACTTGATACTTTTTCTCTGCATTCTTTATGCAGGTTGATAGTATCCGTGCTGTTCTTGTACTGAAACCCTGGCGCACTAGTTCATCCTCAAGGGGCATGGCCTGCACCGGGATAAAAGAAAGGCCACACATGGTGGCCAGGGTGATGACGACTTTGTTCATGGGTAAATGATACGTAACTCAGGATGAGATTGCTTTAACTCATGTAATGCTATCTTCCACGCTGGTTTGTTCATCGGATAGTGGAGGGTGATCCATTCTCCATCCCGTTTGATTGCCAGTGTGATCTGCTTCTCCGTTGTAGTCATGGATCGATTGGTGTAATAAGGATTTGAATTCGTCCGACAGTTCAGAACCATCGGTTGTTTGAGCAAAGATGGTGCCATCCTCACGGATGAATCCACCAATCCCATGCATACCGTGGGAACGCATGTGTTTGTTTACCTTAGCAACGAGTGCCATCTTTCTTAGTGTGTCTGGATCCGGTAAGTTGTCTGGGACTTGAAGGTTACTCATTGTTTGATTGAAGGTAAGATGTGAGGGGGTGAAGAAGAACCACGTCAGCCCCAGAGGGAGCAATAGTTTTTGTGGTTTCCTGTTGCTGGTAAGCGATTCCTCTTGCAACCTTACGGTTGTGGGAGGACACCCTCATGGTTTTCATACACTAGCTGTGCCTGCCTGGTGTCAATTGCCATCTGGAATGTTTCCTCTACGGTATTCTTTTCTTCATAAGTGAGGGACCGATTACATACTGAGGCAATCTGTGTGACGGTCATCTCTGAACCTTCAACACAACATTGGATTGTAAACTTTGGCTGCTGATCTACCATGACCAACACAATCATTGCCTTGTACTCTTTGATCTGATCAGCATAGCCATGGCTTCCGACACAGTTCTTTACTGCACGTCCCCATTCAGCCAGCATATGTGTATGTAAAGGCTGTAAGAATGTATAGGTTTCATCTACCTCACCCTCAGTCTGACCCTGTGAGTCATCCCATGTGAGATCAACATACCGTTTTAATTTAACTGGGGCAGGGAACAGGCATTGTGGCAGGTCAACCTTGGCATTATTCTGCTTCCAGTTGATTGCCATGATGTGATCATGCCATTCCTGTAGACGCCAGCGGCGTGGCTTTGTTACTTCAACGTTTCGTTCTAGGAGATTGTTAAGCATTGACCAAGTGTCATAGAGCACACCTGGTCTGAATTCTTTATCGCTGTTGAACCTCCTAAGCTCGCGTTGATTATAGGAGTCAGTCAGATGTTTGAACGTTGTTGTTACTGGTACATTCTCACGTAAGTATTGGAGGAGTGGTTCACTACTAGTGAGTGTGTAAGCTAAGTCCTTGACTGCAGTTAGGACAGTTTTATTAGCTAGAAGATAATCTACTGGTACATCAGGGTAGATCTTTGCAAATGCGTAGGTGTTATTAAAGAAGCTTTCTAAAGGATCAAAAGCTTGCGTTAGATCTGCGAAGTATGCCTCTTCACTTCTACATTGTGCACTGTAATCTTCCTGTAACTTCTGGCATATCTCTGTCATCTCTCGACGTATCACTTTGTTGCTAAGTAATTTCTTTAGTTTTGCGTCAGCCTTTTCATCGTAGTTAAGTCTGTCGTTTCGGGAGCGGTTAATGTATTTATTTAGGTACCAATCCACTTCATTCTTGAAGTCATCACATTCTGTTTTGTTGTACAACCAGTTCTTTGTACAACGAGACCGAGCAACAGCCAGGCCAAGTGATGGGTCACCTTCGATCAGACGAATGAAAGGATCATCATTAAACTTAAAGCGACGTTGATTCTCTCTGAGTTTTGCCTTGAAGCGTCGGCTAATCTGACGGAAATCATTTGTCCTTTTACTCCAGACTTCGAGATCCCAGAGTTTACTATCACCAAAATCTCGCCAGCCTCTAAGACCCCAGCCTTGTTTGATGTCATGCTCAGTGAAGAATACGGTCTTATGTTTATAGGCTGTACGTCCTACACTGTAGGAGATCATGTCATCACGGTTGAATAAATATGTACCATCTTTACGTGCAATTGAACTGTAGTTTGCATATTCTTTAAGTAGATATTTCTCTGGTACAACCTTGTTAGCTGTTGCATTATCTTTATATGCAAAGCTCATTCCATATACATATGGACGCTTTCCATCAATATCTACAGGTGGAATCCATGCTGCAAACCATAAGTTTCTGTAGTAACAAATGTAAGCACAGTCACCAGCGATGGACTGCTCTGAATGATACTCATAAATTATGTGTCCCGCTGTTGTTTCAGTGTCATCACTGATACTCTTGATCATCTCCTGGTACATCTGTAGTGCTACAGTTTCATCTGCATCGATGACATCGAGAGGGATAAGATTAGCAGGGTTACCTCTACGATATGTTCTAGTCTTTCGTTGTTTAGATGCTGGTTTATTTAAGGCCTCTTCAAGTTCAGCCAGTGCTCTGACTTGTGGATCATAACGTCTGACCTGAGCTTGAACATCAGCTGGAAGTGAGAATTTCATGGGGTTGAATTGGAAGTGTTTTGAATGTAACGAGGATAGAACTTTGTTAGCTGTTACACCACCATGTCTTATTAAAGAAAGTGTGAAGTAACTTTAATAAGACTGAAGTGTATTAAAGGTTTGATCCTTTGTTCTTCTCTATGTCTTGAAGGATCATAAAGTTCCTCTTTGATTTGGGACGTTGACGCTTCGGTGTATTCCTGGAGAGAATACGTTCCTTCTTCTGTTGTTCCTTTTCATAGACATGTTGTTGAATTCGCATAGCTTAGGTGTCATTCCGGGTGACAGTAGGACGGGGAGGAGGCAGCCGCTTTGCATCCGTAGCAGCATCAGGAGAGGAGGGCGGAACACCCTGCCCCTCTAGATACTCCTCACGTTTATGCTCAGCCATAGCAAGGCCTGCTGCTGCAACTCCTCCAAGGATCGTACCAATCCCTGGAGCAAGTGCAGTACCAATCAATACACATGCCAATGTCCTATTATTCATAGAACCATTGGGTGTATTGTTCATCCGTGAATACCAGGAGCGTTGTTTGTCAGTCATTGAATTCAGTTACCTCACCTTTGGATTTGATTTTGATGACACGACGTGCATCAAAGGAACGCCATTGTTGTAGTGAATTATCACGAACACGGAAGATGTTCTCATCAACGTTTGAAACATCGCCTGTCCCTTTGATCTCATTATGATCAGCGGGATTAAAGGTTAGTTGACGTTCAGAACCATCCTTCTTTATGAAGGTGACTGATACATAGGTTGAACCTGCACGTTCGATGAGACTCTTGATTCTTTCGAGGCGAGCTGAGGACATGATGGTGTGATTAAAAGGTGAGCTTTGAACAGTGGAACGATAGCAGTGATCAATAGGATGTAAACCTCCCTGTTGCATGTGGTGACAGGCAGTACCTAGCATCACCAATGAAGGATGAAAGTGTGACTAAATCTTTCTGAGGGTTAGCTCTACATTCTGCAAGAGCCATACGATTCAGAAACTTTTGTCCTGCAATGGAACACAACAGGCCAAGGCCGACACCAATGGTGATAGCCATAAAAGGAGAGCGCATTTTAGAAGATTGAAGGATGAACTTTGTTAGTGGGATGAGAAGAATCAGGAACACTAGAGTATGTCCCAGCCACTACTCTTTATCTCCTTAATTAATTCACTGTTGTTCATTGATTCCAGACGATCACGTTCGCCGTCTGGATCATCACCGCCGGTATCTTCATAGCAATCGATGTATTCATCGATGAGAGAATTGCGGTCTGCTTTGGTGGGGGTGTGGTGTGGTGAATTCTAGGGCAGCCCGGATAAGAGACTGCCCCGCCTGGACTTACGCAGTGAAGTTACAGTACACCTGAAGCACCACACAACAGATGTACAAGCGGCCAGGGAATTATTCTAGTGTCTTCTTAATCCAACGGAAGTTGTCATGATGACATGAACGTTCCCATTTCATTAAAGAGTTGAATGCTGCATCCCTTGTCTCATAAATCTCACCATCAAGATCCTTCCATTCTTTGAAAGGATCGAGGTATTGAATTTGAAAGTTTTCAGTCATAATACAGAAAGGAATTGACAGGTTAGTTGATACTTAGAACACTTACGATTGATTGATGTAAATGTCCGTAAGTTACGGGCTGACATTGTCATTAGATCATCAACATCGTTGAACAGAGGATTAATCCATGGGTCAACAATGCTCACCTTAGGTTGGTCTGGTTCGTACTTATATACAAACCAGTTACCTATGGTGTTTCTGATCTTCTCTCTGTTCACCCATAGATGAATACAGAGAGTGATGGTAACTGCAATGAACTTGATGAGATGTTCATGGAGATGTTCAAAGTAGAACGATCCCATGGCATGGCCTAGATCATATGTAACCTCCGTACAATCGGAGATAACATCGAGAGCTTTGAGAATGTGGAGGTGGTTCATGAATAGAACGAAGGAGAAGAATGTTATGCATAGGTAACATATTTCTTAGCGGTGCCATGTGCTGGAATGTAAATGTCAGTCTTTGAACCTTCACATAAGGTACAAGATTTACATTCAGCTTGTGAGTTTGGAACTTCAGTAGGACAAAGTTTACCTACGTTTGTGACATTGTCATCATCAGAGTTCACTACAGTGAAGCACTTCCAGCCCTTAGATGAAGCGTTGAGATAGTCATTGAAACTATCACATGAAGCCTGAAAGATTCCGATGAAAGGATCAGCGAACTGATGCATCCATTGATGTGTGTAACCAGTGTGACCCTTAGCTTTCACATTGAAGGCTTTAACAATGTCAGGATCAATCATAGCTGGATCACCGAATGCTCCCCAGCGTATGTAACGATCCCTTAGCAGATCATCAACATTAGATGTGTTATTGATGTCAGGATAAATGCCAGCCTTGTATGCTTTCCAGATTGAATGTGGAGCTTGCCCTAAATTCACATAACATGTTCGATGTAAGTCTCCATCAGGATGAAGACGTAACCGATGTGAACATAGGCCGCAGATCATGTCATCTATACGGAGCTTTACAGCATCCATAGGACTAACATTTTCCGGCAGAATCCACACCTGGATCATGTTACCGGTCTTACGATTCTTAGACTTCATTGTCATGATGACAACGATAGGTTCACCATTGAATGGTGATAACCCCCGCTGTAAAACGTAGCCGTTTGACATTGTGCATAGGTGAATTAGAACATGGCAGGCATCATCAGGGAGGGAATGCCAATCCCCCCGACTATCCCCCGGAGGAGATAGTTTCGCCTTAGCGTTTGTATAGAAAACCTCCGAACATATCACACATTTGTGGATGTTCTAGGAGTTGATCTATGTGGAAACGTATACCTTTCGCAGGTACTTTCCATGATGCAGCCTTGTAAACATTACCGGCTAAGTCTATGAAACAGTAGACGGAACGATTACTATTGCGGTGATCATCCTGGATCAATTTGTAGTACTTCTGACCCTTACTCCAGATAAGTTTGGGTGTGTTTGAGTACTTACCATCTGCCCATTGTTGAGTCAGAGTGTCACAAAGTTTGTCAATGGATTGTTCAATCATCGTGCAGACTCATACTCAGCTTTGTCAGAAAGATCGCCCGGTGCGTGATACTTTGCCCATGATTTACACATAGCTCTCGCCTCCGCTTCAGTGTCAGCGTAGCCAATGTGGATCTTACGGCCAGGGCAAGGTTCTAAACCCCTGGGCCAATCAGGATTACGTTTCCACCAAGTACGGTGAAAGATACGAAAGTTGCTCATAGTGTTTGCCAGGGTTGTGCCTCTTGAATTTGAGTGGCGTAATACTTACGGAAGATGGAATTAATGGTGGGATACCATGGTTCATTTGCAGAGGGGTAGCCACACCCCTCCGCTTCACGCAGAAAATGTAAAATACACATCTGCTCATCCTCAGTGAGATCAACTCTGTTCAATGAATAAGTCATTTGCCGTACTCATTAATTGAGAAAGTTTCCTGAGAGCTAAGTCTCATGTGCTGCCACTTATCAGCGGCTTGTTCTACGTTGCGAGCGTAGACATCTTGGATCTTTCCACGGTTGATTCGGTGATCAAAGTAATGAACTTTGTAAAGTTTCATGTTCGCAGTGGTGATAGAACATTGGCAGTCTCATCAGTCCGGGGATGCCAACCCCGGAGACTATCCCCCGTAGGAGATAGTTTCGACGTTACCTCAGCTCATCATTCACAAGGTGAGCGTATGCTGAGGGTTGTTCAGTGTACTTCCAATCTTCATAACCAGCCCGCTCAAGTTTGGCATAGGCTGAGTTCATAGATGAAGCTTTGACATAGACAAGATACTTGTCAGTCCAATCAATAGTCATGGACGCAACAAAGTTGTACCAGTTCATCGACACTTCTCCAGATTAAAGACGTTGACACATTGTGGATCATTAACACCGGAAGGATTATCCCAGTGAATGAATGCAAGATCACCATTGAAATGGGTAATTTCACCGCGAGCTTGCGGATACCATCCAGTGAAAGCTTGTATGCACTGAAGAAAGGACCGTGTGTAACGCACACGATCCCCATGCTTGAATTTACGTTTGGACATAGTTAGTGGTGATAACTACATGGCAGGATCATCAGTGGGGGAAT
>Ga0208794_1001043_pt1 | contig 13823 bp, 32 predicted proteins | sample 32_taG_FD_184106 | JGI IMG/M metagenome (GOLD analysis project Ga0208794, IMG submission 184106) | Marine viral communities from the Gulf of Mexico - 32_GoM_OMZ_CsCl metaG (SPAdes) (version 2) | ecosystem: Environmental > Aquatic > Marine > Oceanic | place: Atlantic Ocean: Gulf of Mexico... | reverse complement strand
AAACGCCTCTGTTTACCCTTCAAACGTTTACGACAATCGCTACCAGCACATACTACATACTTCCTTCTGGTTTGCTTTTTCTCTGTCATTAAAACTAATCCTTACTAGATTGTTGCATAGATAGAATTATATGCTATATTTTGAAAATATACAAACATTGAAGGTTAGTAAATAGTCACAAGTGAAGGTGCCATCGGGAGGCAGAAAGCTCAGGACTGGTAATACAGTACAGTAGGAACACAAACTGAGTACTCAAGAACTTTAGAAAAACTTCAATTATCACAAGGCTTTTTTATATAGCCCGCTATGCTCAAAAGTACCCTCACGATACTGTAAATCATTTACCAGCATATTTTTTATTAGATACGTTTAAAAAGAAAGAGACTTAGATTAATATATGTAGGTCAAAGCTTTATATATAGTGATATAAAAAGAAATGAAATAGTTTAATAGCACTATAGTTCCATATGACTTAGTATCAAACTATATAAAAAGAACTCATTGTTCAGCACCCTACTTCGTTTAAATGGGGGTATATATATCTATCTGGATATTGTATATATAGTCTAGTGAAAGGAGAATATAATGCAATGTGAAATATGTGATGAAGTAATGGAAGTCGTCGAATATGATGGTGGCGGAACTGGTGTCAAAGGTGGTAAATTTGGCGTAGTTAAAAGCTGGAGTTCTACTACTAATGATAAAGGTTATAGAACTGCTAATACTAAGTCATTAAATATTCATAGAAAATGTGGATTTAGAGCTTTAATGAAAGCTGGTGTAGATATTGCTGAGTTGATTTAAACCACATATTGGCTAGAGGGTTAGTTGAAATATACTAGCCCTTTAGTTTTTTTAGTTAAGTTTAGTGGTAGCAAAATAAAGACGAAATAAAGTATCTTCCCCCGGCTTCCTTGTTCGCTTTTATGGGGGTATATCTTTCTCTCTGGATTTCTTATATATATTTATTAAGGAGGATAAATGAATATAGAATGTAAATATGGACATAGCATAGAGGAATATCAATATGATTATTGTCCAAATTGTGAAGTAGAAGGGAACTATCAATGAAAGTATATGAATTAAAACAATATATCAGTGCATTTGATAATTATTATACAGAGGATATGCCTAAACAATTTTACATTAGTAATAATTATATGGAAGTAGCCGACTTGTGTAATTCATTAATGTTGCAAGATAAAGCAGAAGGAAATTACTAATGAATGATAAGTTAATGGATAATATAGAAGCATTCCATAAAGCAATTAAAACATTAGCAGTTTTAGGTATATGTGATAGTGAAGAAATTGAACAATTAAGCACAAATGGATTAGATAAATTAATTGGTAAGTATCAAGTAATAATTAGAAGTGACGCTATTAGTTATTTTGCAGAGCTTGATGACACTAAGAAATAAATAGTTTAGTGGACTTGGAAGGAGCAACACCATTTAGAGCAATGGTTTTGAAGTTGTATTAAGTCCACTTGAGTATTTATTAAGGAGGTAATAAATATGTGTCCCAATTGTAAACGAGAACACAAGCATAAAGTTTTAGATGGAACTTTATGTAATGAGTGTTGGGATTTAAGTTTCAGCGTTCCACTTCCCCCCTGGGTTAGTTGGCCCGCTGATAAAAATAAGAAAATGGATAAAAGGAAAGGAGCTACGATGTTAGCAAATTATCCAAGTTCACTAGATAATGTGAACACAATTGTTGCAACCGGAGCGTTGACAACATTAACAAGAGATGGAAATCCAAATATTGGAGTTGCATCAAAAACTGGAGATAAATTTATGAATGGTCTTAAATTTATCTTTGATGGTAGAGATAATAAGCAAGCAAATTTAAATTGTGTTGCTTATGGAGAGGAACTTGTTAGTCAAATTGATGAGTTCTTAAAAGCTAACCATTCAGAAGGTAAGAACAGACCATTTGGTAGATTAATGGTTGAATGTAAAGTTCAAGCCAATAACTATGAGAAGAATGGCCAAAAAGTTTATCAAAACGAATTGGTTATTAAGAACATATGGAATGCACCTAGTAAAGCTGAGGATGCTTTCACATACGAAGAAGAATAAGCCCTTCTCAGTCACAAGTTGTAGGGATTGTAGAGATACAGTCCCTATAGCTTTTTTTTTAAGGAGAACCTAGAGTGTTACAAAATACAAACGACATATCACCGTGCATAAGAAGTGGCTATTGCTGTAGTAAAGCACCTTGCTATTTTGGAGAGTCAATTAGTAACGATAATCCTAGTTGTAAATACCTAGAAGGAGATAAGCCAGGTAATTATAAATGTGGTAAATATAATGAGATTGTAGCAGGTAGTCCAGAGAATGGTGCAGAACTTGAGCCAGCATTTGGTGCAGGTTGTTGTAGTGCATTAAATCCAGTAAGATTAAAGATGAAAGGAATAGTATGAATTGTCGTAGATGTAAAGATATTTATGGCTTTAGAGATAGTCATTATATATTTCAAACTTATTTAGATAATAATTTTCCAATTGACTTATGTAATAAACATAAAAACTTTAAACCTAATAAAGCAATAGTATGGTTACAACATAAGTATGCAATACATTGGACATACCCTAGACATTATATGAGAGTTAAAGGATGTTCATATAGGCAAGGCAAATTAGAATATTATGGTTTTAAATTGTGGCAAAAAGATACATACTTAAGATAAAAAAGTAATGCATAGTGTAAAGCAAAATAAAGACGATGTATTGCTTCGGCCTACTTTCCCACCGGGTCTAGTTAGGCCTTACTAAATAACTGAGAGGAGAAAAGAAATGGAAGATGAAGTAACTAGTTATAGTGCTGGTGCAATTATGGATTATATACCACCTATGTTGCAAAGACACGCAATATCAGATATTGTAATTCATCCAGGACCTAACAAAGAAAATGAACGAGGCGGTGTTAGCTTTACAGTTACTGTAAATGACATTGGCTTGAGATGGAAGGTTATACATAATTGGGGAGATTTATTTACAGTATTATATACATCACCTAATGATGAGTATCACGAAGACTTACCATTTACAGAGGAAATGGATGCAAGTATGTTTGTTAATACTATGGAACAATTAACAAATTATATGCTAGATAATGCAATGACAGAGGAGGAATAATGGATGTTGAAAAAGAACTTAAAGAATTATGGGAAGCAGTTGAAAAAATTACTGATTCTATGACTAAAATTGCAGGTGCATTAGAAACAATAACTGAATTTAATAAAGTTGTTGTTCAAAAATTAGAAGAAAAGTAACATTTTAGCTACCTATAGTATATCTCATATCTTTCCCGGTTATGATATACGTATGCACTGTAGGTAGCTTAGTGTCTATTAGTAGTAAGCAAGAACGCAGCCCTGTTTGTAGCTGAACGAAAGTAGGCACTAAGCTATCTATATAGCTAGTAACTTATTGTGCTTGGTAAAGTTAGTACTAGAAATAGTATTCGTACACAGTAGGTTACTAGGTGTATAGAAAGGAATAATATGTTTAAAACACCAAAATTATTTAAATGGATATCTTGGAAAATTAAAGATATTCAACACGAAAAACAAATAGATAAAGCACTAGAAGCTTTACATAGAGAAGCACAAAAACCATATCATGAAACATGTGGTTCTGTATTAGTTACAGATTACTTAGATAATGAAGGATTTTGTACAGAATGTAAGGAGTTTATTCCAATATGGTAAACATTTGTAGTGTAAATAAATGCGACACATCTACTGAACATAAGTGGTATTTTGTCGATATAAATAACAATAAAATATATAAACAAGTTTGCGGATTTCATTACGCAGACTGGAAAGAGAGAAATAAAAATGCCGAACTGGACTGATAATCAAATAACTATCACAGGTGGGGAAGAACAAATTGCTGAACTACTTAGAGTAATACAAAATGAAGACGACACAATATCGTTGTCTAATATCAACCCAGTGCCAGAAATATTTACTGGATTACATTCAGGTAGTAGAACAATTGACGGTGTCAAGTATGATTTATGGCTTGAAGAAGAAGGTAAAGAACCAGTTGGATTAAATGAGAATGAAGTATCTAAGATTATGAAATTAACTGGTGCTACTGATGCTATTGATTGGCAATACAAAAACTGGGGTACTAAATGGGGAGATTGTGATACACAATTACATACCAAGAACAAAACAAAATTAGAATTAAAATTTAACAGTGCTTGGGGTGAACCATTTATTTTATTAGATGACATATCTAAAAAATACAATCTTGAAATAAAGAATGTATGGATAGTTGAATTTGAAGAAGGATGGGAAACATCTAATTATCCATTAAGTTCATTAGAAAGAATGGCTATAGATAATACTTATGCTGCAGGTTTAGATGCTAGTAAAGAACAAATTAAAGATATGTTTAAAAATAAAGAAGTAAAAGGCCATGTGTCTGAAGTATTTAAACCTTTATTCGATGCTATTGATAAAGCAATAGAAGAAGAATGAAACGCAAACCACGCTTATGTGACCATTGTGATGCTGTTGTGTTTTTGTCCCACGAAGAAGGAGTGTGGGTAGATGAAGACACAATGTATTGCCAACCTTGTGCAGATAAGTTAGAAGCATACTATATGTCAAAGAAGGAGGAAGAATGACAGTATCACACATTAAAAATGAAATATCTAGGTTACTTAAAGAATATGAATTAGAAGATGACATAGTTATTGAAGTAAAGGAGAAAAAAAATGGATGATGTAATTGGATATTTAAATTGTAAAGATTGTGTTCAAGACTTACCTATTGGTATATCACCTAGAGAATATATAAATGTTGAAGTAGGTATTACTGAAAACAATGTACTTAAAATAAATTGTGTACGACACGATAAAGAAGTAGGACAATTCCCATTACGAGATGATGTAATAGAAGAATTAAATATTACTGAAGAAAGTTGTGATTGTTGTGAGTTGTAAAGTTGGTGTATCTAGGTATGCAAAAGATGTTACAGAACAAGACGAACTAATAACTATAGGCCATAAAAGCATACCAATTATACAAATATCACGTGCATTTGGTAAAACAACCATAACATATGGTGATGACAATAAACCTACACAAAAGGTATTTCATAATATGGACAATGTAGTTATTAATGAAAAAGTATATAAAAATAATTTAAAAGTTCTCAAACAGGAAAGTGAGTTGGAGTAATGAGTATAAAAATGAGTATCCACGAATACAAAGACTTACTGAATGGTAAGAGAAAGGAGTTCGTATGAACGACGAACTACCAGTAACACCTAAAGTTGGCATGACTTTAGGTGAATTACCAACCCCAAAGAAGTTTGGGCCTAAAAGAAGGCCTGATTTCTATGATAAGGGCTGGGATAGAATGATGATGGATGCACCTAATCAATGGGTGTGTCTTAGAGTCAAAGACATGCAGTCTGGTTATTTCTGGACAATAGCAAGAGATTACAATCTAAAGTTTGGACACTTGGGATTTGAATTTAAAGCTATGTCTTTAGATGGTCAGAAAACTTTGTGGGGTAGATACTCTACAAAGTAATTGGTTCGGGCTGGTCTTTCCTTCCGGGCATTTCCAGCCCTTACTAATTTATACAATGAAAGGAGTGTAAATTGTCAGAACTAAATGTTAATGATAAATTACAAGAGCTAAATAAACAGCAACTTATAAATATTATTAAATGGACGCTGAATGATACATTAAATGCAAGCCAATCATATGAAGGCCTTGATGAAAGAGTTAAAGGTTGGTGTGCAATGTTAAATGAAGCAATCATTTATCAAATAAATAAAGCATTCAACACACTTGTGAAAGGAGAAGAACAATGAGTGATGAAAGCAGAATCACTAATGACACAGTTATTAATAAAATTAAAGTGCCTAGTCAGGAACAACATAAATACGAAGTAATGGTTGCATATCATAGAGATGATGAGCATTTAAAAGAACTTTCTATAGGTGAATCAAGCTTAGCTTGGGCAGACTTACATGATAACAAAGTTGTAGTATTTAAATATGATGTAATAGCTGGTTCAATGCAAGCAGCTATCAATCGTGCTATAAAACTAGATGACCAACGTAAATTAGAAACAGGTGCTACTTGGCCTAGCTTGTTCTCACAATGGGAACAAATGGCAGGTGAACCTTTAAACGATGATTTGTTGGAAAAAATGTATCACTTTTTATCAGAACATGACCATTTCGAAGATTGGTTTAATGCACAACCAACAACAGTATCAGCTGTTTTATTACATAATAAACCAATGATACATCAAGATATGGAAAATCAATTTATAGAAAAGTCTGAACACTTTATATCGGACGTTGCCCAGTGGGCGAATGAAGGTGTAAAAGAGGAGGAATAATGGGTATTGTAAATAACAATATCTCAAGAGAGGAACCACCAGCAGCTGGTGTAAGTAGAAGTGGTAAGCAACCTACGTTATTAACAGATGACAAAGTAGCGACATTACTATCAACACCAGAAGTTTGGTATTTAATCGGTGAAACTGATACTTGGATATCAGGTGTTAAACGCAACATTGAGGATATGAAACAACGCAATATTGCACACTTGAAAGACAAGGGTAAGTTCGAGATTAAACAACGTAAGAGAGAAAATAATAATATTGGTATATATTGTAGATATGTACCAAGGAAGGAGCAACAATAATGGATTGTTGGAAATTGGTAGCTAACGCTATCGGAAATGCAGATAGAATATTATTATATGGGCCACCAGGCACAGGTAAAACATATGCTGCTGCAACAAATAAAGTAGGATACAACATGGAGGGTGACCCTAATGTGTATCAAATAACAATGACAGAAGATACAGCTAGTGCAAACTTAGAAGGATTTTATAAACCAAATTCTTCTGGTGGCTTTGAATGGCATGATGGTATTGCAATACAAGCATGGCGTAAAGGTGCAAGATTAGTAGTTAATGAGATTGACCACGCATCACCTGACGCAATGACTTTCTTGCACGCCATTATGGATGATAAATCAATTGCACAATTGACATTAAACAATGACAATAAAGAAACTGTACGACCTAAAGAAGGTTTTACTGTTATTGCAACAACTAACTCAGACCCAGATAGTTTGCCTATGGCATTGAAAGATAGATTCCCTGTAAAGATTATGGTTGATAAAATACATCCCGCAGCTTTGGAAATCTTTCCTGAATCATGGCATAAAATTATATCTGACACATCCTTGACAGAGGATATTGATATAAGACTATCAATAAGAAGTTGGAAAGAGTTCTTTGATTTAACATCTAAAGGTGTTAACAAAAAGACAGCAGCTTATTTAGTCTTTGGTTCACGTGGTGAAGAACTACTTGACGCAATCATACTTGCAGATGAAGCAAGAATGGATGAGTTAGGTAAGACTAATGAAGAGGAATAACCACGTCAACGCACCTTTTCCAGAGATAGTATCAGGTAAACCAGATTGGAAAATCTTTGATGAAGATGTTCAACCTAGAACATCTAATTTATCTAAAGAAATGCACGTCCCATTAGGTGGTGAATGCGAAGATTGTGGAAGTAACCATGCAAAGATGGTTCGTAGGCACGAACTAGCACACGTAAAATGGTCACCACAAACTATCGGTAAGTTAGGACCTAATGAGGATTCACAATCAGTTGAAGTATGTGAAGAAGTCAGAGTTAATTATTTACTTATGATTAAAGAATTACCACTTGATGACTGGACAATGTGTGAAATTGACATAGAAAAATTAAGCTACAAAGCTATTTATGAACTATCAGAATACGAAATGATTTGTTTAATAATGGGCATGATGTGGCACGTACCAGATAAAGAAAAAGAACAAGGTAGTTATTATTACTGGAATAGAATGGCCAATAATAATGAATACTTAAAGTTTCTTGCTATTGTCAATATGTTATGTGACATAAGACATGGCGAATTAACTGGTTATAGAAAGGCACAAATACGCTGGGCTGTTCAGAAAGCTGAATATTTTTACAGACGTATATGTCAAAATCGTGGTTCATATACTTATCCTATTAGCTATCGAAAAGTAAGAAATGTAGCTAAAGAATTACATAAATTACGTGATGACTTTAATGAACGTCCTAAAGAAGAGGAAGTTTATGAAGCTGTTCGTAAAGCTAAGGAAGCTGAAAAGCAAAAGTCTATGGCTAATCGTAAATCTCAATCAGAATCAAGTGAAGGTGAAGCTGAAGATGGAATGTCATTAGAAGAATCTTTGCTTAATAGTAAACAAGATATGTATGAGATGACTAAAGGTGGTGATATGAACTACCAACCAGACATTAACGATATGACTGGTAGATGGGGTAAAATGGATATATATACTCCAGAACTTAATGTAAACCTACAAGGTAAGATTAAGGGTGGTAGGGAATATAGACCTATGGATTACGGCGTTAATCCAAAGTATATGAATCGTTGGTGCGTTGATAAGAAAGTCTTTAAACAAAGACAAAGAACGTATGGGGGTACAATACTTATTGACGCATCTGGTTCAATGCATTTTACAGGTGATGACATTTTAGAAATAATGAAAATGTTACCTGCTGTAAAGATTGCTATGTATAATTCATCCAATAATCGTAAAGGCTACAACCATGACGTAGGTTCATTACGAATAATTGGTGATAAAGGTAAAAGAGTAAAGCAAGACTATTTAGATAAATGGTCTGGTCATGGCAACTTAGTTGATGGCCCAGCTTTACGCTGGCTAAGCAAACAAGCACCAAGCAGAATCTGGGTATCAGATATGTATGTGTTTGGTTTAGATAATAGCAGCACAGCTAACCTATTAAAGGAGTGTAATCAGATTATGACACAATCTGGTATAACTAGGTTAAAGAATATAGATGATGTGAAACGTTTCGCATTACAGATAAATCAACTATAATACAGGGCAAGGATGGCGTAATCACGCAAGTGATGCCTGGTCCTCCTTTCCCAGGTGAAGCGTCATCCTTTCTCTTATATTCCTTTACATTTATTTACATTCTGTTATATTATGCTGTATGACAGATATAGATAAACTGTTGAAGGAGGCTGAGTATGGTCTCAAAGGTAATATTGTTGAATCAAGAATTACCGAAGAGGCCACTGAGTTCTGGGAAGCAGTTAAAAAAAGAATAACAGTCGATAAAGTTAATCTAAAACCATACACATTATGTAGAATTTTAGAAGAACAATACGACATAAAGATATCCGACACAGCTATGACTAACTACATAAAGAAGTTAAGCAATGGCTAAAAAAGATATAAACATAGAAGATATACTTGCTGAAGCTGAGTCTAAGCAAATTCAAGACCTTAAAAAAGATAACTTAAAGCTCTTGAAACAATTAGATAAAGCTAAAAATAAAAAAGCTGATATGGTTGACGCAGTATATCAAGCAGTAGATAGTAATTTAAAGCTATGGAATAAACCAAAAATTCCTAAGCCATTAACATCTAAACGTTCAAAGTCAGAAGAAATAGCAATAGCTGTACTTTCTGATATACAATTAGCTAAAGTAACACCTGAATATAATTCAGAAATTGCTGAGATAAGAGTAATTGAGTACGCAAAAAAGATAGTTGAACTTACAAATCTACAACGTAAATCACACCCAGTAAACAAAGTAGCAGTGTTTGCAGTAGGCGATATTATAGAAGGCGAATTAATATTCCCAGGGCAATCACATTTAATTGACAGTTCATTGTACAAACAAGTGACAATAGATGGTCCACGTATAATGACTCAATTTTTTGATATATTGCTTGCAAACTTTGCAGAAGTAGATGTTCATTGGGTAATTGGTAATCATGGACACCTTGGTGGAAGGTCAAGGAAAGATTATCATCCTGATAGTAACGCAGACAGAATGCTTGGAAGCATAATGTCAATGGTATATAGGGACGAAAAACGAATTACATGGACAATACCTGATAGTTCAGGCGATAACCATTGGTTCGACATAGCAGATTTAGGAGAAAACTGTAAGTTCTTACTATGGCATGGCGATAATGTCAGAGGATTTAATGGATTTCCATGGTATGGCTTCGGTAAGAAGCTGCAAGGATGGAAGACATTAGCAGCTAACGGTATGATGGAACCATTTGATATGGCAGTAGCTGGCCATTTTCATACACCAACCACTATGTATCTTAATGGTATTAGGTTGTGGGTTAACGGAAGTACTGAAAGTTATAACACATATGCATTAGAACAATTAGCAAGCATGGGAAGACCATGTCAATGGTTACTATTCTGCAAAGATGGTGCAGGAGTAACAGCTGAATACCTTGTTAACTTAGATAATGTATAGTACAATTGGATAGATATGTCTAATAGCAATGTCAATTCAACTGTTAGAAAAGTAGCAATTGAATACGCAGGAATAGGTAGCGTACCTTATTTCATCATCGAAGAGGATGGCGAAATGAAATTTATACCTATTGAACGTGGCGTAACTCAATTAAACGTAATAACAGAAGAGTAAGAGACGGCCTTATTGTCCCTCCGGGTTGATTAAGGCCTACAAAGTAATAGAAAGGAAAATTATGGTAGTAAATACCGACGGATTACTATCCCCTTTTCCAGCTAATTTAGTGCGTAAAGCACCTGCTGGTAAGTTTGGGGATTATGTACCACACGCACATTATGTAGAAAGATTACGTGATAGTGACGTGCAATATAGCTGGGAATGTGAAGCTGTATATGGTACACATAAGGGAGAGAAACGTATTGTTGGTGCTAAAGGAACTATAACCATAGAAGGTATGGGAAGTTTCGTTGGCTTTGGCGATGTTGATACCTTTAAGTTAGACAACGCAAAGTTTAACGACGGAAGTAATCTTAAAGATGCAGAATCAGACGCATTTAAACGTGCTTGTATGCGCTTTGGCCTAGGTGTTGAACTATGGTCTGGTAGCAAACAGTCTGAAGAAGAATCTACAGCTGTAGGTCCTGGTGGTTATACTCAAGAGATGGCCGAAAAGGATGCGAAAGTTGAGGTTACTAAAGTTGATATGCGTAAAAAAGAGAATAAGCCTTCAAAAGAAGACGTTGAACGTATGAATAGTATTATGGATGACATCTTAAATGCTGAAGGCGAAACTAAAGTTGATGAAAAACCAGAAGAACCACCATTCTAATGGGACAAGATATCAACTTTATAGCACAAACAGTAGCTAATATGACGGAACATATTACAGATGTTGATGTTCGTAGAAATGTAATAGGCAAAGCAAATGATTATGCAAAGCTTAAAAAGTTTCCTCAGAACAAGGAGACTTGGACAGATAAAGAACTTAACCAATATTTTAGTATGTTAGAGAAGCTTTCTGGTACAATGGAAGCTAAGATACCTGATAACTTCGACCAGATGACACTGGATGAAAAAGTAAAAACATTAGAAGATGCTGATGTAGTTACTGTATCAGATATGTCCAATGTAGTAACGGAGGTTGTGAACAAATTGGAAGAGAAAAAGAAATATCGTGACGATTTAAAATGTCCTTATTGCGGACAAATGGTTTACGATAATAGAAATAATAAGAAGTCTGAAAAAAGTCCAGACTTTGTATGTAGTACTAATGACCCTGCAATATGTGGCGGACACACTGGTAAATGGCGTAAATCCTGGTGGATGGACAATGCCGATGTGCCGGAAGAATGGGGACTTAGTAACGAACTATAAGAAAGGTGGAAATGATTATAGTTAAATCATTTAGAGGTAAGAAATTACCCGATATTATAAAAACAAAAGAACAATTAATAGAATATGTTCTTATAAAAGAAAGGTATAACGAACCAATTAGCAATAGTGAGTTCGTATTTGACCTTAGATGTACACGATTTGGTGGTACTTTACATAACCTAAGAGATAAAGGTTTTGATATTGTTACTTTACCAATGGCTGAGAAAGGTCATTTCAAGTACTACTTGGTAAGCATGCCAGGTGATACCCGAAAAGACAAAGCTATGTCACGTAAGTTACATAAGCAGAGGCAAAAAGCCTAATCATGATTGGGATACTACTCAGTTGTAGTCTAGTAGTGGCACCACCAACGGTGGATGACATAACTGAGTATATCCAATGTCGCAAAGACCAGCGTATGATAGAACACGTATCAGAATGGCTACCTTTAATTGACAAACACTTTGAAAATATAAATAAGGCAACTCAAGTGCAAGCATTAAAGGTTATCTATTGTGAGTCTAGTGGAATTTCTAACGCAGTCGGTATTAATAAAGACGGTACTAAAGATGTTGGATTATGGCAATTTAATGATAATACATGGGCATGGCTAAAGCCTAAATTAAACATTCAAAAAGAAAGGACAGACCCAGATACTGCAACTGCAGTAGCGGCCTGGCTAATAAAACACGATGGTTGGCACCATTGGAACAGCAGTAAACACTGTTGGGGAGGTTAAATGTCAAAGAACGAAAATATATTTAGTAGTCCTATGCAATTACGCAAGTGGGCAGTAAATCTAATCGACCAATTAGGAAGTCCAGTTACACAAACTGTACCTAATACAAGAGAAGTTGACAGATTGCTAGCACAATTTGTAGAAGATTACAATTTTCAATTTGAATTACAAAAGAAAAGAGAGGAAGAATAGACATATGATGAATACAATAGATACTAAGTTTGCGCCTAGACATGCGCATGACATCGACAATGACATAGTAATCCGGGCAGCTCATATGAAAAAGAAATTGGAACGCAAGAAGATTAACATGGCTAAAAGCTTAAATAGCTTTGGCGGAAAGAGATTTCTTGGCTTGACGCCAAAGGGCAAAAGAGTATTTGCTAGTTATGTTATTAATGATGACTTGACATTGTCAATAAGCTTTACCCATAAGTTATCAGTCTTGCTGGAAGAAGGGGCTAAATTCGCAGGACGAAGATACACATGGCCTTTGAACGCCAAGATAATGGAAACTGATGAACAGCTAACTAGAAAACAAAAAATTAAATCTGGAGAAGTAACAGTTAAGACATTACATTGGTTACAAAGACTTAAGAATTTAGCAGACGGAAAATACAGTAAAGCATTCTATAAAAATAAAGTAACAAAATCATTCTTTACAAAAGTTGCTATGGCTATCTTTACAGGAACTAACCAAGAGAATGACATGGACCATTGGACAATACGGAAAGCATGGGCATTTCCAGAACATAATCCTTATTTTAATATAGAACAAACATACAAATATCCAGATGAACTATAAACCATTACCGGATGAAGTAACTATCAAGAGGTCTAAAGTTGATGGCTTAGGCCTCTTTGCTAGTAAGCCCATACCAAAAGGAACTCTCTTAGGCGTAACTCATATAAAAAATAAAAACTTCGAACACGGCCTTATCAGAACACCACTCGGTGGTTTTATAAATCATAGTGATTATCCCAATTGTCAATTATTAAAATTTCCTAATGGTTTTGTATTAGAAACGTTATACGAAATAATTATAGGCGAAGAACTTACGCTTAAATATCAGTTATATAGTATAGAAGAAGAGTAATTACTTCTTATATTTTTTACCGACTTTATAAGCTTTCTTTTTACCTTTTTTAGATATTGGCATTAGTATCCTTGTATTAGTTTATTTAAATCTTTTTTTAATTTAGCAGCTTTCTTAGCATTTAAAGCTTTAGTTAATGATATAGCAGTATTTGTTCTACCAATATATCTTTCCCTAGCTAGATAAGAACGTTCTGCTTGGTCTTGTAGTGCTTGCATTCCTCCACCAGTAATAAACGGAGATTGTGGATTATTCTTAGCCCAA
>Ga0208794_1001039_pt1 | contig 13884 bp, 7 predicted proteins | sample 32_taG_FD_184106 | JGI IMG/M metagenome (GOLD analysis project Ga0208794, IMG submission 184106) | Marine viral communities from the Gulf of Mexico - 32_GoM_OMZ_CsCl metaG (SPAdes) (version 2) | ecosystem: Environmental > Aquatic > Marine > Oceanic | place: Atlantic Ocean: Gulf of Mexico... | reverse complement strand
GTTTCTGGATGAGGTGGCGGACCTGCCGATGGCCATGCAGGTCAAGCTGCTGCGCGCCATCCAGGAAAAAGCGGTGCGGCCACTGGGCAGCCAACGCGAGGAACCGATCGATGTCCGCCTGCTGTGCGCCACGCACAAGGATCTGGCCGCCGAAGTGGCGCAGGGGCATTTTCGCCAGGATCTGTTTTACCGTATCAACGTGATCGAGCTGCAGGTGCCACCGCTACGCGAGCGGCGCGAAGACCTGCCACTGCTGATCCGGCATATTCTTGCGCGTCTTGCCCAGCGCAACGGTACGCCCGCACCACGCCTGACCGACAGCGCCATGGAGCGCCTGCAGAGCTATCGCTTCCCGGGTAACGTGCGCGAACTGGAGAACGCGCTGGAGCGTGCCTTTACCCTGTGCGACGAGCAGCAGATTGATGCCGGTGATCTTTACCTTAGCCCCTGCACTGCGAGCCAGGGCGACGATAGCCCGGACCTCAGCCAGATTGATCACCTGGAAGACTATCTGGATAACATCGAACGCCAGGCGATCACCCAGGCACTGGAAGAAACCCGCTGGAACAAGACCGCCGCAGCGAAGCGGCTGGGCCTGACCTTCCGCTCGCTGCGTTATCGCCTGAAAAAGCTCGGGCTCGACGACTGAATCAGCCGTGGCAAAGTCGTGCATCCGGCAGATAGGGCGCCGGATCGATGGCCGGCGCACGCTCCAGCAGCAGATCAGCCAGCAGGCGGCACGACGCCGGCGCCAGCACCAGACCATTACGATAGTGTCCCAGGTTCAGCCAAAGCCCCGGCCGCGCAGCGAGCGGCCCGATATAGGGTACGCCGTCGGGCGAGCCCGGTCTCAGGCCCGCCCACTGGGCGACAGGCGTTTGCTGCGCCAACGCAGGCAACAGCGCTTCGGCGCTCTGGCGCAGCGAGGCCAGCGCCTGTTCGGTGGTGGTTTTATCGTAGCCCGCATGCTCCAGCGTACTGCCGATCAGAATGTGTCCATCACGCCGGGGAATGGCATAGCGCCCCTCGGCCATCACCATCGACGGCAACCAGCCGGGCTCCATGCGGTACAGCAGCATCTGCCCCTTCACCGGCTCAACCGGCAGCGTCAGCCCCTCAGCGGCCAGCCAGTCCCCGCCCCAGGCGCCAGCACAGAGCACCACGGCATCGCCGCTCACCACACCGCCGGCGATCTGCACACCGGTAATCCGCCCGGCATCACGCTGCAGCCCTAGTGCGGCGCAGTGCTCACGCAGCACAAAACCGTCAAACTGCAGCAGCCGCGCGCGCAGGGCTTTCATCAGCCGAGGGTTACGCACGTTCGCCAGATCAGCCTGCCATAGCGCACCGGCAAACCCCTTCGCCAGCGGCGGCACCTGGCGATAGATGAACTGCTCATCGACATGCTGCAACGGCCGGTCCTGCTGCGCCGCCCACTGCATGGCCTGATCCTGCTCATCCAGGTCCAGCCACAGCAACCCGCAGGGCTGCACCTCAGGGTCAATGCCGGTGTCCGCCAGCAGGTGCCGCGCCAGGGCGCCGTAATAGTCCTGCGACCAGCGCGCCAGTGCACTGATGGGTGCGCTGTAGCGCCAGGGGTAGAGCGGCGACACGATACCGCCGCCGGCCCAGGACGCCTCACGTCCCAGCTCGCCGCGCTCCAGCAGGGTTACGCGACACCCCGCCTGCAGCAACTCCAGCGCCGTCAGACAGCCCATCACACCACCACCAACGATCACCACATCTCGCATCCACATCCCCTTTTTTCAAGGTAAAACTGGCGCCAATTGCAGCGCGCAAAAAAACACAAAGTCTGTCCTGTTACCGGCATTTGCGACCAAAGTCGGTCATTGCGCCTGCCGCTTTGGCCCAATGCAGGGCTGCAGCGCCTGTCACCCGAACAGAGAAACCGGTATGATACGCCTTCTCTGAACTACTCCAATGGCAGATCACCGTCCGTCCATTGAGCCCTGGCCGGCAATTCCACACGAAGTGCCAACCGCAACATCATCAGCCAACACTGATAACACATGCCCGGGCGTTCGGAGCTGACAGCACACATTGCTTGACGTGCTCTCGGCGCAGCCAAAAGCGTCAGCCGAGGACAAGCCCGTTTGCTAGCCGCCCCGACATTGGCCAGTATGATCACTGGAGAGCTCAGGCTCCTTGATTTTTAGCAAAGAGGCGACAGGTAAATGACGGCAACGAACGTGGATGTATTGCTGGTCGGTGGTGGTGTCATGAGCGCCACCCTGGGAATGTTGCTCAAACAGCTGGATCCCGCCATGACCATTACCCTGGTCGAACGTCTGGATCACGTGGCCCATGAAAGCACCGACGGCTGGAACAACGCAGGCACCGGGCACGCCGGCTACTGCGAGCTGAACTACACTCCCGAAGACCAGAATGGCAATGTCACCATTGAGCGCGCGCTGGCAATCAACGCGTCCTTTGAAGTAACCCTGCAGTTCTGGAGCTACCTGGTAGAACAGGGCATCATCCAGAACCCCTCGGACTTCATCAATGCCACCGCGCACCAGAGCTTCGTCTGGGGTGAAAAGGACGTTGCCTTCCTGCGCAAGCGTCACGAACTACTGAGCAATCACCACCTGTTTGCCGAAATGAAGTTCAGCCAGTCCCCCGAACAGCTGCGCGAGTGGATGCCGCTGATCATGTCCAGTCGCGACACCAATGTGCCTTTCGCCGCCACCCGCGTCGAACATGGCTCCGACGTCGACTTTGGTTCACTCACCCGCCGCATGATCGCCCACCTGGAGCAGCAGGACGGCTTCGACCTGCGCCTCAGTCACTCGGTCAAGTCACTACGCAAAAGCAAGCGCGGCCATTGGCGCGTGGTGGTCGAGGACGAGAAAACCGGCAAGGATCTGGAGATCAACGCCAAGTTCGTCTTCCTCGGCGCCGGCGGCGGCTCCCTGCCACTGCTGCAAAAATCCAACATCGACGAAAGCCAGGGCTACGGCGGCTTTCCGGTCAGCGGCCAATGGCTGGTCTGCCAGGACCAGGACGTGGTCAAACGCCACAGCTCCAAGGTTTACGGCAAGGCGCCGGTCGGCGCTCCGCCGATGTCGGTTCCACACCTGGATACGCGCATCATCAATGGCAAACCGGCACTGCTGTTCGGGCCATTTGCCGGCTTTACCACCAAGTTCCTGAAGAAAGGGTCGGTGTTTGACCTGTTTTCCTCGGTCAAGCCCTACAACGTGGCACCAATGATGGCGGTCGGCCGTGACAACATGGATCTGACCAAGTACCTGATTGCCGAGTCCTTCCAGTCGCACAAGGATCGCGTTGCCTCGCTGCGCAACTTCTTCCCGGATGCTCAGGAGAAGAACTGGAAGCTGCAGAACGCCGGCATGCGCGTACAGATCATCAAGAAGGACGCCAAGGGCCACGGCAAACTGGAATTTGGTACCGAGATTGTCGCCGCCAAAGACGGCACCCTGGCTGCGCTGCTGGGCGCCTCCCCTGGCGCCTCCACTGCAGTGCAGGCCATGATCGATGTGCTCGAACGTTGCTTCAAGGATCGTATTGCCAGCCCCGAGTGGCAAGCGCGCATGCGCGAGCTGGTGCCCTCCTACGGCCAGTCGCTGGTCAACGATGGCGCGCTGCTGAAGCAGGTACGTGAGCGCACGCTGAGCACCCTCAAACTGCGCTGAGGCGCGCCGTGCAGGGTCTGCCGATACAACGTCAGCAGACCCTACTGGGCCGCCTGAAAGCGCTCAATCCGCTCAGGCGTCGGCGGGTGGGTCGACAGGAAGCGAGCCACTGAATCCTCGTCATCGCCCTCGCCCGGCGGATCCAGCCGCTGCATGATATCGACAAAGCGCGTCGGCGGAATCTGCCGGGCACGCAACATATCCAGCGCAAAGTCGTCTGCTTCCTCTTCCATACCGCGCCGATAGGCCAGGGTTGCCATCAAGGCCGGCACACCCGCCACCAGATCAGAAGCAGCCGAGATATCACCGGTCATCGAGGCCATGACAAACACCAGCAATGAGCCCTGCACCAGATTGCGCATGCCATGGCGGTGGACCGCGTGGCCCGCTTCGTGCGCCAGCACTGCTACCAGCTCATCATCGTGCTGCGCCAGCTCTACCATCTCATCGGTGAAGACCAGATGACCGCCCGGCAAGGCAAAGGCATTGGCGCCCAACGCCGGTGCCGAACGAAAATGCACCTTCAGGGTACGCTCAGGATACTGCTCGGTAAGCCATTGCAGGCTCGGTTGCATATGGGCTAGCAGCGCCTGCTGCCTGGCCTCGGTCAGCTCGCTTGGATCAGCCCAGGTACGGTCAATGGCATCCAGCGCTTCACTGCCGGCCAGCTCCTCCAGCGACTCAGGCAGCATGTGGGCGATTCGATCCGATGCCCAAGGCACACCCCAGACCACACCGCCCACCATCAACGCCACCGTCACCAGCAAGGACAGCACAATCAGCCGAGGGCTGATCTCCAGCCGATGCAACCACAGCGTACCAGCGGTTGAAGAGCGCAGCGCCCGGACCAGTGCCTGCACGCCCGCCACATCGGTCGACTCCAGCACAGCGCCATCAGCCAGATGCAGATAGCAGCCAGCGCTGCCAACCTGCATACCAAGACGCACCTGATCAGCTGCAAACTGCAGACGCTCGCCGCTTTCCAGACGCAATTCCAGCTGACCCGCATCGACACGGGCCTCGGCAGCACGCGCCTGACTGGACTGGCCGTCGAAGTAGCGGCCAGTCACAAGCCCATCAGCCAAAGCCGAAGCCGACATCAAAGGCGTCCCCCAGCTCCATGCCGACGGCACCGGCGTGCTGCGCCTCACCGGCGATAAAGCCATCCAGATCGCCAGCCACTTCCATCTCGGAACAGGACGCGCGATAACGCGCCATGCGCACCTTCGCCCAGGGAGTGAAAAAGCCCATGGTCAGCAGAATCAGCAGGGAGTTGGTGAAGAAAATCCAGACTATCCGACGCTTGCCCAGACTGGAGGCAAAGCCGTGGTCCTCCAGCTTGATGCTGTCGATCACCAGGTTGGTCAGCCCCGCCATAAAGTAGCCAAACAAGGCCAGATAGGCAGCCATGGCAAAGACCGCCATGATCGGCTGATACACCAGCGACAGCACACCACCGATAAGCAGCAGGCCGACAAACACGCCCAGCATCTTGAGAAAGAACAGATACACCTGCCCCACGCTCAGGTTCAGCGCAAAGGCGCTGCGGCCATAACGAGCGCTATCGGTGAGAAACTGGTGCCAGCGCTGCACGGCCAGCGGCAATAGCAGGCCCAGCGTAAGGAGACCCGCCAGCGGCCACAGATAAACCACCTTGACCGCCTGCCAGTAGGTGCCGACAAAGTCGAAGCGAATATTGCGGTAGGCGCTGTTGATCGCATGAAATTTGAGCGAACGAGTAATGATCCAGGGCACCAGCGGGATAAAGATCACCAGCAGCGCCATGGCCGCAATCGGGAAGAAGTTGGAGGCAATTGACCAGACAATAAAGGCTGCCACCGCCACCAGCCGCCCGCGAAAGATCACCCAGGGGTCGGCCAGATACTGAAAGCTCTGCTTCTCGAGCACGGTGTGGCCATAGAAATACTGCAGGTTACGCACCTTGGCCCAGGGGGCGTAAAAGCCCAGCGTCACCACCATCAGCAAGATGTTGACGATCCAGATACCAAAGTACTCGCTGCCATTGCCGGTAAACTGGAATGGCGCCATACGCCGCTGCGGCATGCCGGACGCCGGCTGCTGAATTGGCGACGTCGGCGCCGCCGGTGGTACCGGCGGCGCTGATGACGTAGCACCGACAGGCAACACTTCGGTAATCAGACCGGCGTCTGCCAGGCGTTGCTGGTAGCGCTCGGCCATGGCCTGCGACAGGCCGGATTTGATCGTGACCGGCGTGCCGTTAAGCAGCCGGTCGAGTTGCTTGCTGCCAAACCCCAGGCGCAGCAGATTGTCGCGCAGCTGCTGTTCGTCAATAGCGGAGTCCCGCTCGCCCTTGCAACGTACCTTGAAAGTGTCTTGCATCGCAGACCGTCCCTTGCCGTTAATCATCCTGTCCGGGTAACACCAATCGATGGCCGGACGGGGCGGCCATTCAACCAAGCCGCGCGATCAGGCGCAAGCTTACCGAGGCCTATATGTCGACTATTGCCGCGTCACATCCATATCAACCCCCTCATCGACCAGCGCGTCGAAGGCTTGATCCAGCCGATTCAGCAGTACCCGGGCATCGGCTCGCTGGCGCGACACAAACAAACGCATAGCCGGCTGATCAACCGCGACATGCGGCAGCGCCTGCATACCCAGCGTGTTCAGTGCGGCGGCCACCTGACCGCGATAATCCAGCAAATAATCTCCGCGCCCGCGCAGCAACATGCGAATGGCGCCGGTATGCGAGCTGCTGGAACGCGTCTGCAGCGCCAGCCGAGGGTCCTGTAAGGTGCGCGAAACAGGCAGGCTATAGCTGTAGTTGGTGATCAGGATCAGCGTGCGTCCACGCAAGCTCTCCGGCCAGTTGGGCGTCGCCTCATCAGGGCGGTAGTAAAGATTGATCGGCAAGGCGCCAAAGCTGGAGTGACTCTGCAGCGTATAAGCCTCCAGATCCACCTGGTTGTTCAGCCCCAGCCACAGATCCAGCTCGCCGGACATCAGTCCGAGGCGAACCCGGGCCACAGGCAGCAGCCGAATCTCGCTGGCATAGCCGGCACGCTCCAGCAAACGCCGAATCACGCGCACCGCGTGGCCGTCGGCACGCTGGTCAGCATCGTATTCGGCATAGTCGGGGTACGGCAGCATAGCCACACGCAGGGGCGCGTGCGGTTCTGCCCAAGCGTGCGGCAGCCAGCACAGCGCAAGCAAAAACATCATTGCCAGACACTTCATGGCCAGTCTCTTGTTGTTACACCGGCATCCATCAGCGCACGGCGGTTTTGCCAGCATATAACCAAATGCCCCATTTTGAGACATAAAAAAACCCACGATCTTGATCGTGGGTTTTTACTAGAGCCTGTGTAGGTTCAGGCGCCGTAAACAGGCAGGCGAGCACAGATGGCCTTGACCTGCTCACGTACGCGATCAACCACGGATTCGTCGCCCATGTTGTCGAGAATATCGCAGATCCAGCCCGCCAGCGCTTCGCAGTCGGCCTCAACAAAGCCGCGCGTGGTTACCGCAGGGGTGCCGATACGCAGACCGGACGTCACGAACGGAGAGCGCGGGTCATTCGGCACGCTGTTCTTGTTGACGGTGATGTAGGCGCGACCCAGAGCAGCGTCGGCGTCCTTACCGGTGATGTCCTGCTTGATCAGCGACAGCAGGAACAGGTGGTTCTGAGTGCCGCCGGACACCACGTCAAAGCCGCGTTCGACAAATACCTTGGCCATGGTCTGTGCGTTCTTGACCACCTGCTGCTGGTAGGTCTTGAACTCGGGCTGCAGTGCTTCCTTGAAGCAGATCGCCTTGGCCGCAATCACGTGCTCCAGCGGGCCACCCTGGGCGCCCGGGAACACAGCGGAGTTCAGTTTCTTTTCGATCTCTTCATTGGCGCGCGCCAGGATCAGGCCACCACGCGGGCCACGCAGGGTCTTGTGGGTGGTGGTGGTGACGACGTCCGCAAAGGGCACCGGGTTCGGGTAGACACCGGCGGCAACCAGACCAGCAACGTGGGCCATGTCAACGAACAGGTAAGCACCTACCTTGTCAGCAATGGCGCGGAAACGGGCAAAATCCAGCACCTGAGAATAGGCACTGAAACCGGCAACGATCATCTTCGGCTTGTGTTCGACCGCCAGACGCTCGACTTCGTCGTAGTCGATCAGGCCCTGGTCGTTGATGCCGTACTGCACGGCGTTATAAAGCTTGCCCGAGGACGACACGGAAGCACCGTGGGTCAGGTGGCCACCGTGCGCCAGGCTCATGCCCAGAATGGTGTCACCCGCCTGCAGCAGCGCCAGGTAAACGGCCGCATTGGCTTGCGAACCGGCATGCGGCTGCACGTTGGCGTAGTCGGCACCGAACAGCTCCTTGGCACGGTCAATGGCCAGCTGTTCCACAACATCAACATGCTCGCAGCCACCGTAGTAGCGCTTGCCCGGGTAGCCCTCGGCGTACTTGTTGGTCAGTACCGAGCCCTGAGCCTGCATGACTGCCGGGCTGGTGTAGTTCTCCGAGGCAATCAGTTCAATGTGCTCTTCCTGACGCACGGCTTCCTGCTCCATGGCAGCCCAGAGATCAGCATCGAAAGTGGCAATATCGTTGGAACGGCTAAACATGTAACGGCCCCCTGCTAGGTCGTTCGGATGAAAAAGAGGCGGCATTTTAACGCAAGCCCCGCCTGCTGGCACTTGAAAAGCGCTCAGCTGCCAACAAATTACGCTCAACCGGCGGCGTAGACAGTCAGCGGGCCTGCTGCAACCAGCGCTGGCGAAACTCGTCTGGGCTTACCGGCCGCCCCAGATGGTAGCCCTGTACCTCATCACAGCCAAACTGGCCGATCAACGCGAATTGTTCAGCGGTTTCTACCCCCTCTGCCAACACCCGCAAATCCAGGCTACGGCCCATGGCAACAATCGCCTCGGCCAGCCGCGCATCCCGGCTGCCCGGATGCATGCTGTGGATAAAGCCGCGGTCAATCTTCAAGGTGTCGATCGGGAAGTCGCGCAGATAGTTGAGCGCCGAGTAGCCGGTACCAAAGTCGTCGATCGCGATGTGCATACCCTTGCGCTTGAGCGCCTCCAGCGTCTGCATGGTGGCGTCGATGTTACGCAGCAGGATACTTTCGGTCAGTTCCAGTTCCAGTAACGACGGTGCCAGCCCGTGACGCTCGAGAATGGTGACGATCTGACTGGCCAGCTCACCATCATCGAACTGCATGGACGACAGGTTGACCGCCAGACGCGGCAGGTGCAGCCCTTCAGCCTGCCAGGCAGCCGTCTGCCGGGCCGCTTCCTCCAACACCCACTCGCCCAGCGTACCAATCAGCCCCAGTTCCTCAGCGATGGGTACAAACTCCGCCGGCGACACCCGGCCTCGCTGGGGATGCTGCCAGCGCAGCAACGCCTCGGCGCCGGTCAGCCGGCCATCGGCACAACTGAACTGGGGTTGATACGCCAGCTCGAATGCCTGCTCCTGGACGGCACGGCGCAGGTCGTTTTCCAGCGCCAGCCGCTCCAGCGCGCGGGCGTTCATGTCGCTCTGATAGAACTGGAAGGTGTCCTTGCCGGACGCCTTGGCATGGTACATCGCGGTGTCTGCATTCTTCAGCAGGATGCTGCTCTGCTCACCGTCTTGCGGATAGAAGGCAATGCCGATACTGGCACTGACAAAGAAGTCCCGTCCCTGCAGGACAAAGGCCGGCGCCAATGCTCGCAGGACCTTTTCGCCCACATGCATGGCGGCCGAGAGCGCCACTTCGCGGTCCGCCAGACCGGTCAGCAGCAGCGTGAATTCATCGCCCCCCATGCGAGCGACGGTATCGCTTTCACGCACACAGCCACGCAGGCGATGAGCTACGTCGATCAGCACCTGGTCACCGGCAGCATGGCCGAGACTGTCGTTGATCGGTTTGAACCTGTCCAGATCCAGAAACAGCACTGCCACCCACTCGTCACGTCGCGCGGCCAGCTGCAAGGCGGCCTGCAGCCGATCCTGAAACAGGGTGCGGTTGGCCAGCCCGGTCAGCACGTCGTAGTAAGCCAGGCTTTCAATACGCGCCTCGGTTGCCTTGCGCTCGCTGATGTCGACAAAAAAGCAGACATAGCTGACCAGGTCACCGTCGTTGTCATGTACCGCGGAGATACCCGCCCAGGTCGGAAAGCCCTCACCGTTGCTGCGTTGCTGCCAGAGCTCCCCTTCCCAGCGGCCCTCGCTGCGCAAGGTACGGAGAATCTCGGCGTAAAACGCCGACTCATGCTGCTGACCGACCAGCATCGCAGGCAACTGATCAATAACCTGTTCCGCCGAGTACCCGGTGATTCGGCTAAAGTTTTCATTGACCTGCGCAATGTACCCCGCCGGGTCCGTCACAACGATAGCGCCGGTGGTGTTCTCGAATACCGTTGCCGCCATGCGCAGGCGGTTCTCGGTACGCCGCTGCTCGCTGATGTCCCGCGCCAGGCCAAGCAAGCCCAAAAAGCGGCCCTGCGCGCTCCACATCAGCGACACACGCACCTCCAGCGGGCACTTCAGGCCGTCCGCCTTGATGCAATCAAAGGTGATCTGGCGGTGATAGCCCTGACGCCGCAGGACCTGGATACGCTCCGGCGCGTGTACCTGCTCGCGCAGCTCGGCCCGAATGGACGCCATGAAGTTGTCAAAGCGCTCATCGGCCAGCACCTCGCGGGACGCCGGACTGAGCATAAAGGCAGGGCTGTAGCCCAGCAGGCGCTTCACTGACGGACTGATGTAGTCCGGCTTGAAGTCGCTGTCGGTGGACCAGACGATATCGGCAATATTTTCCGTCAGCAGGCGGTAACGGGCTTCGGAGCGCTGAATGACCTCACTGGCCAGCGTCTGCTGATGAATATCCCGGACAAAACCGATGACCTGCTGCACGCGGCCGTCAGGCGCGCGCTTGAACACCTTGGAGCTGATACTGAACCAACGCCAGCCAAGATCCCGGTGGCGCCAGCGCACCTTCCACTCCAGCATCTGGCCATCCCCCATCACCTGCTGCAGGCGACGATTGAAAGCCATGTATTCCCGGTCATCCGGATGCAGCAGCAGATTGCGGTAGTCAGCCCCCATTTTTGCTTCTTCTTCGCTGCTGTAGCCCAGCATGCTGGCCAGCGTACGGTTGCTGAAGACAAAGTCGCCGGTGCCCATCCATTTGGTGTCACGAATATAGATAAGGTCTGGCAAGGCACGCACCACCCCCGCCCAGAACTCGCGGCTTTGGCGCAGCACCAGCTCGGCCGAGCGCCGCTGGCTGAGGTCGGTAATGCTGAGGGTAACGGCGTGCAGGCAATCGACATCAGCTGGCAGCCGCATGACCATCCAGACATAGGCAGTACTGCCGTCGGGGGCGCGCAACGGGGTTTCCACGTCGAAGCGTTCATCGCCGTTGACCAACGCCAGCACCAGTTGATAGCGCGCTCCACCGGGCCGCAACCGACTCTGGCCACGCAGCAGCGTCTGCAACGCATCAATGCTCGGCAAGTGCAGCAGATCCAAAGCAACCTGGTTGGCTTCCACCACCCGGACCTCGTCCAACAGCTGCCCATGGCGTTGCGGGTTGGCTTCCAACCAGGCGTCCAGTTGTTCGACATTGAATATGCCCTCGCGCAGCAACATCTGTTTGAGCGCGACCAGGTCGATCACGCACAGGGCCATATCCACATTCTGAAAGACATCCTGATAACGCCGCTCGGTATCGAGCATGCTGCGCAGCGATTGATCCTGGCGCTGCTGCAGCTGACGGGTGGTACGCGACTGCCGCCCCAACAACCACAAGGCACTCATCAGCACCAGCAGGCAAATCGACAGCAGCCCGACCTTGCCCAGCAACACGGGCGCCATCAGGTGGGCGTAATAATCCGGCTCGACCAGACCGCGCACCTGCCACAAGGTGCCACTGACCGGCGCGCTGAAGGCCACCTGCGAGCGCTCCTGAGCGGTCACGGCCGTGTTACCCAGATAGGACGCGCGTTCCTGTTGCTGGCGCACCAGCACCCGGGCTCGTCCGGTGTCTTCGAGCAGCCAGATGTACCCCTGACCGGTACGCGAGGCCACCAGTGAGGAGAGCACACGCTCGTCCATGCTCAAGATCCAGAAGCGCCCCGGCTCCTGACTGGCCAGCGTCCAGAACAGACGATTACGCTCGGCGCTGGAGTCAAGTCCAAAGGTCTCGCCACCCAACTGCAAGCGGCGGGCGGTTTGCACCCACGGCTCGCGAACATCGCGAGGCAGCCGGTCCAGATGCACCAGATGAACACCGTGTACGCCAGGCAGCAGTTGCTGCACCGCTTGCAGGCGCGTATCGGCCGAGCGCGAATCAAGGGCATCAAGGAGAAAGATCAGGGCATTGGAGCTGGTCGCCAGGTTCAGCGCCAGTTGATCGGCAATCAGCCAGACCGACTCCTCGACCAGCACCTGGTGCTGACGCTGCAGCCCCTGGTAGTCCGTGCGCGTCTGCCAGGCCAGCAGCGCCATCAGCAGCAGCGCCGCCACCGCAAACATCACCACGCCGAGGTGGGTAGGCATGACAGCGTCAGAGCCCTTTACCCGTGCAGGCGGCAACCTGTTTTTTTTGTTGTTATCCAAGGTAGTCACTTTTCCGGTCGCAATCGATCAGCCTGCTGCACGTTGCAGACAGGCTCTGAGCGGGGTTCAGGGTTTGCCCTGAAACGCCAGTTGGGCTAGCCTTGCCACCACATTTCGCCAGCCCCGGCGAAGCCTTTCGCACATTCCCATTCAACAGGTTCTGCCACCATGGCTCAATACGTTTATAGCATGCACCGGGTCGGGAAAGTCGTCCCCCCGAAGCGTCAGATTCTCAAGGACATTTCATTGTCCTTCTTCCCGGGCGCCAAGATCGGCGTACTAGGCCTCAACGGTGCAGGTAAATCCACCCTGCTGCGCATCATGGCCGGTGTCGACACCGAAATCGAGGGCGAAGCTCGCCCCATGCCCGGCATCAAGGTCGGTTACCTGCCGCAGGAGCCGCAGCTGGACGACAGCAAGACCGTGCGCGACATTGTTGAAGAAGCCGTCAGCGAGATCAAGAACGCCCAGGCCCGCCTGGACGAAGTCTATGCCGCCTATGCCGAGCCCGATGCTGATTTCGATGCACTGGCCGCCGAGCAGGGCAAGCTGGAAGCCATTTTGCAAGCCGCCGACGGTCACAACCTGGAGCGCCAGCTGGAAGTGGCCGCCGACGCCCTGCGCCTGCCGGCCTGGGATGCCAAGATCGAACATCTGTCCGGTGGTGAAAAGCGCCGTGTAGCCCTGTGCCGCCTGCTGCTGTCGGCCCCCGACATGCTGCTGCTGGACGAACCGACCAACCACCTGGACGCCGACTCCGTCGCCTGGCTGGAGCAGTTCCTGCACGACTTCCCCGGCACCGTGGTGGCCATTACCCACGACCGTTACTTCCTCGACAACGTCGCCGGCTGGATTCTCGAGCTGGATCGCGGCCAGGGCATCCCGTTCGAAGGCAACTACTCCCAGTGGCTGGAATCCAAGGCCGCTCGTCTGGCCTCCGAAGCCAAGCAGGAAGCCTCCCACGCCAAGGCCATGAAGGCCGAGCTGGAGTGGGTACGCCAGGGTGCCAAGGGCCGTCAGGCCAAGTCCAAGGCCCGTCTGCAACGCTTTGAAGAACTGCAATCGCAGGAATTCCAGAAGCGCAGCGAGACCAACGAAATCTACATTCCCGCCGGCCCGCGTCTGGGTGACAAGGTCATCGAGTTCAATGGCGTGACCAAGGGCTTTGGCGATCGCGTACTGATCGACAACCTGTCATTCGCCGTACCCAAGGGTGCGATTGTCGGCGTGATCGGTGGTAACGGCGCCGGTAAATCGACCCTGTTCCGCATGATCACCGGCAAAGAGCAACCCGACAGCGGCACCATCGACATTGGTGAAACCGTGCAGATCGCCAGCGTCGACCAGAGCCGCGACAACCTGGACGGCAACAAGACCGTGTGGGAGCAGGTATCCGACGGCTTCGACCAGATCAAGGTCGGCAACTACGAGATGCCATCACGTGGCTACGTGGGCCGCTTCAACTTCAAGGGCTCCGACCAGCAGAAGTTCGTCAAGGACCTGTCCGGTGGTGAGCGCGGCCGTCTGCACCTGGCCCTGACCCTCAAGCAAGGCGCTAACGTACTGCTGCTCGACGAACCGTCCAACGACTTGGACGTTGAAACCCTGCGCG
>Ga0208794_1001037_pt1 | contig 13913 bp, 26 predicted proteins | sample 32_taG_FD_184106 | JGI IMG/M metagenome (GOLD analysis project Ga0208794, IMG submission 184106) | Marine viral communities from the Gulf of Mexico - 32_GoM_OMZ_CsCl metaG (SPAdes) (version 2) | ecosystem: Environmental > Aquatic > Marine > Oceanic | place: Atlantic Ocean: Gulf of Mexico... | reverse complement strand
CTGGCACGACACCCCCAAGGACGAGTGGGACTTACCCACGAACCTACCCAAGGCACACTGACGAGGCTTGAATAGCCGAAACGCCGCGAGGCGTATGTGTCAAATCAAAATCATTACACTATGCACACAAGCATTCCCCGTCTACGTGCCCTGCACATCGAGTTCTTCGGCCCTACGAACACCAAGGGCGCACGAGTCCGCATCAAGGACGAACGCAACAACGTCACCAAGTGGCTATCCTATGACTACGCTGTCGGAGATATCGTAGAGCAGTCGTATACGTACTTGCAAGAGCAAGGAGTAATCCAAGAGGGCAAGGATGAGTGCGATGCCACGGGAGACAACGTGCTGTTGCTCCACGACACACGCCGAGGCTACACGCTGGGCGTAACTAACTTCGAAACCCCAATCAAATGAGTACAGCAATCCTTTGTGCCTACGCTGTGGGCACGGTAATCGTAACAATTCAATCCCTCAAAAAATGAAGACACAACAACACATTGACGCGCTGTACGAACGGCGCAAGACAGCGGGCGGATTCGAGTCCGCGCTGATCGACGCATACATGAAGGCTGACGGTGGCAACGCCAAGGTACTGGAGGATGCTTTCAAGGGCACACGGTTTGACCTGACCCCGAAGCCCAAGTACAACCACGGCGTAGAGGTGCTACGCAATGCCGCGTACTGGTCAGGCAATCGCGATGAGTACCTGAACGACGACAAGACAGCCTATCAAATCATAGACGAATACCTGAAAGAGAACGAACAATGATGAACTTATGGAGAGAAGGGTACGACTACCCAAGCGATGATGACGTATACGAGTACGACATCATGGAGGAAGCAGATAGAGCATATGAATATGAAAACGATATATGAAATGGAAACAAAATTCTTGAACGAACGATTACCCATCCGCATAGGCACGAAAGTCGTGTATCGCGGGGGCTTTGGCTTCGAAGGCCGCAAGGTGGCGCGAGTCACACACATAGAGCAGACGTTCCACCCGCACGAGAAGTACGGACACGAGGTGGACGAGGTGACATACTCGCAAGACCATTACGTACTGAATCTAGATGACGGCCACTGGTGCTACTCCCACCAAGTCGATGGGGTCGTTGTAAATGACTGTGAATCAACCGATTAGAAAAAAAAACTTGACAACGGCGTTTGAATATCGTATCTTTGCATCGTCAATCGATTACTGGTTGAGCTGTCCACTCAAGGTGGTGTATGTACTCCGACACATACGGGGCGAAAGCCTCGGACAGCCTTCCACAATCACAAGTCAAAATCTCTTACACTTGGCATCATAACTACAACAAGGGCTGACGGCAATTGGCTATACTAACCGTCAGATGCAAACACAATAGTCCACCCGATACCCTGTGGGCAGAAAACAATCAGGGTAGGGGGCGAATCATGAGTGACAGGCGTGATAAGTTCCCGACACATGGCATTGACACTGGCTTCAGGAGGCTGAGGATTGGTGTGTGCATCTCAACATACGTTCCTTCTACCCTTTACCGAGGGCTTATGGCAACGAGCGTGAGAGATGTGGTGGTTCGAGTCCACCCTTTGCTACAACGGTACCCACCAATTAAATCTGGTAGGTGGGCTAAGTCGATACCAGGACCACTGAGCGCGAAAGCGTGGATAGAAGGGATAAACAAAGCCGAACGAACCGAGCCGAGAGAGTGGGCTTCCGCATTAATCGTGGCGGACTGGCAAATACACCTCAGGGTTTCGCCCCCTCACCCATAAGTAGGGGGCATCTTTCTCTCAAAAGTCTAACACATGGAACAATACATCCGCAACCGACTTGAGTACGTAGAAGAAACCTTCGCAGGTGAAATGGAAACGTGGGTAGACCCCGTGACCAATACGTACTACACACTCCCGATTGAGGTATACCGCGATTGGGACAACATTCAACAAATCGAAAGCTATGGCAAACGCAAATATTAACACATGATGAACAACACTATGACATACGAACAGTTTGAAGTGCTCCGTAAGTGGGCAGACCGTGTGGCTAACACAGCCAACGACACTGACACGAACATACGCTCCATCGATCTGGTGCATGACATCGCTGGCATCTTGGCTAATGACGAGCACTTTTTACCACGGCTATGATAACAAAAGACCCACTACAAGGCGTGTGCCCGAACTGCAAGGCTGACAGCCACATCAGCTACAGCAAGCTGAAAGACGAGTACGACCCCGACCTTGTATACTTCGACGTCAAGTGCCACAACTGCGGCACTACGTGGGACGAGCACTACAGCCTCGTGTTCTACGAGCAAGACAACATTTACACGCCACAAAAACAACTAAATACTTAGTAATGACAAAGAAAGAACTAATTGACGCCCTGAATAAAATACCGCTCGGCGATGACACCCCAGTGATGGTCACCTGTATTGGTGAAGATGTACAATCAGGTTCAGACCTGTACAAGATTAAAGTGGATACTGTCGAGAGTGTTAACCATCAACTTGACGGGTCTGAAATTATAGAATATGAAATATCAATCGAAGCACTGAATCTATAACACATGAAATACTGGAACGAACAAGGACGATACCAACAAGAGTACAACGCATACTGGAAGGCACTTGTACCTGACACAGGCGAAGCATCTACCACCGAAGGCGAGGCACTCCGAGCCATCAGCCGAATCTACTACGATATCTACAACAACGGTGGCTGCAACATCCTCGAAAGCGAAGAAGTGTATGACGATGACGGCAACTACGAGTGCGACGAGCATTCAATCTCCTCGTTCTACGACAGCTTCTTTGATACTGTTGCCCGATTCACGGGGGACCACGACAATGTGCGTTTACTCAAGATGAAGGTAGAGGACTTGGGTGTGGACTACTGGCACAAAGACCTCGGAACTATGCTTGATAGCCTGATTGACAAAACCATAGAAAAGATTGGAACAGAAAAAGCAGCATGACACATGAACAACTCCAAGAAATCTACGGCCTCGAATACATTGACTACCTCGAATACCTACAATCATGAAAAGTATCCATTCACTTTCAGACACAATGCTCAATGAGCAAATCAGGGAATGCCATCGCATCCTGAAGGACGGAGCCGATAAGGTGACCTTCGAGATGGCTGAGAAAGCACTCCCCATGTTAAGACAGGAACGCAACAGGCGTGATACAATCGCAACTTACGAGAAGTGGTTGATGCCCTCTATATCGAAAGAGAAATGATATGCGTAAGGAGTAGTGCAAACGAAGATCCCGCGAAGGATTTCAACGAGTGGATACAACACGTCTACTCACAAGTCAAAATCAATTACGAACGTAAACTCAAAATCTCATGTACAAAATCAGATTCCACCTCGCACGAGGAGACAACTTTATGAAGTGGCAGATAAAAGCACAAGGCTATGTTCAATACGTAGACCCTGCTGAACATCAGATAGCTATGTTCAATGCCAAGCTCAAGGTTCAAACAGGCACGTCAAAGAAGATTCACGAAGGTGCATGCAAAACTGTGTGTGCTTGGGTTGAGTGTGATGAGTTCCAGATTACAAGGAACGACAAAATCAAACCCAATGTAAATGACTTCTACGTCAGGTTCAACCCACGGCGTAACCCTGAGTGGGTAGACATGCACGACAACATCATGAGCAACGAGGAGTACAGCTTACTGGTAAGCCAAGACCGTAGCCTGTTTGTAGTGACCGAGAACCACGAATGCGACGAAGAATGACATACGAAGAAATCATAGAGCAAGAGCCGCAACCGATAGTGTACTCCATTGACTTCCCAAACGGGATGTTCTATGTAGGTCGGACGGTGGATGTATCGAGGCGGGCAAAACGTCACTTCCATGAGTCGATGCGGTCCGCACACAGCAACACAGCTATGGAGCGATGCTTCAAGAAGTATAAGTTTCAAGAAACATGGGGGGTGATAAAGACATTTGGTACTGCGAAGGAGGCTGTAGATTTCGAGGCGATGTACATCGAAGAGTTCTGGGATGACCCTTTGTTCCTGAATCAGAAGCGCGGTGACAAGTTTACCGCGTTGGAAAACGAGCGACAACACAGCAAGCTAGCGTACTACATGAACGCATACACAAAGATGATGTGGCGATCAGAGAAGAGGGGTGAATTGCGCCATCAGATGGGGCAGAAGGGATACCAGCCGCTACCTCATAATATTGGAGGGATACACAGAGTATTAGCTTATGGTCCTACCCCAGAGGAGTGTGAAGCAGATGCAGAACGAATATTACGGAGGGATTTTCTTAGAATATGCAACCATATTGACCCTAAAGAGAGAGTTTTAACGCAAAAGCAGAAAGAAGCTTATGAAAAGCTAAACGCTATACGCAAGGAGCAGCGGAGAAAAAACTGGCTCAAAAAATCATACGTGGTTAAAGACCTGAAAAGCGGGAGGGTGTTTGTACAGCGAAGAAGTAAGCTCACAAGCGAGCAAGCAAACGTCCTTAGAAAAGGTGTAAGGCCATGGTCGAACTACAACGTAAGAAAATATGGAGAGGACTGGGCTGATTTCGTTCCTGAGAAAACTCAATCGTGGGCAAATCACAACAAACCCAAGCCAATCATAGGGGTGAACGATGCTGGAGAAATACGTGAATGGGACAGCATAAGCGCATTCGCAAGAGAGGAACTAAACGCTAAAACAAAATCAAGAAAAAAATCCTTACGGAAACAAGCAACAATATCAATCGAAAGAAATGGCACATGCCATGGGTGGAAACTAAAATACAAGAAACAATGAACAACGTTAACTACATCTACTCCTACGTACACAACGGAGCGTGGGTATTCGACGACGAGTCACGAGAACTGGACAAAGAACCTTTCGTGGAGGGTGCTGACCTTCTGCTCGACGCCATGAGCGGGCGAGACAAATACGAGTACATCGACAGGTGTGCATTCTACTTTGCTGAGACTCCTCTCCCCAACTGGGATGTACAGCTCAAGATGCACGGACATGACGGATACGACGGCACGTACTACAAGGTTGACTTCCCTGAGAAGAACGTCAAGAACGAAGGTCCGATCTGGCTGTGTCCAGCACTACTGAAGTTCTTTGACAAATCACCACAAAACATTTACGTAAAAATCAAATGACAAACGAAGCAGCAATCAAGATGATTCGGGACAAACACCGAACAGAAAACAAAGCGGAGAAGCTAGCAGCTATGTACGCTATGGATGACATCATATTCGATGACATCGAAGTGTGGCTCAAGACACCCACCTACAAACACATCGAACAGTTTGTGAGCATTGGACTGGAGGTCTTGGAAGATTATATGTGTGAACCACACACAGATGAGGATAAGCAACGTAAGTTTGCAGAAGGAACGCTTGGTATCGCAGAGTCTATGTACCACTACGCTCAGATACATCACGAGCTACAAGAAGAGTCTATGTCAGAACGCTGACATGAGAGGGACGTATGGTGTGCGGGGAGATCCCGTAACAAGCCTTGTGTAAGAGAGCTTTGAGAAACAAAGTCCCTCTTTTTCTTGGATTATCAACATTGGCTTTGTAGGTTTGGTGAATAAAATTTAATTCATGAAGAAAAGAATCGACAAGGTGATGAGAGAATACTCCAAGGTCATTCACGTAGACATCAAGTCAAAGCGACGCCTAGCCTACATAGTGCAGCCAAGGGCAGCATTGATGGTTGCGATGAGCAGAGAGATGCCCGTCGTTGAGGTAGCCAGAGCATTCGGGATGAACCACGCAACGGTGCTTCACCACAAGAGAAAGCATCTGGGAAACTTAGATCATTGGCTGGGCTACAGAGACAAGTACGAGATAGCAAAGGCTATGTGTGATGCATGGCTAAGGCGAGAGCGGATTGTGCAAGCAATCGAAACAGTAAACAATAAAATTGAATCGCTACAAGACGTAGCACAAGAATTAAATCAAAGGTTAAACAATGAGCAATTACAAGTTCAAGACCACTAACATTCGTGGTAAGCAGTACGTTGAAGTCAACGAACGCATCAAGTTCTTCCGACAAGAAGAGCAGTACAAAAACTGGAGTTTGATAACAGAGTTCACCGTGCTGGACAGCGAGCAATGTGTGTGCAAGGCATCGATAGCAGACCCAGAGCATCGCATCATTTCGGTCGGACATGCGCACGAAGTGCAAGGAAGTAGCAACATCAACAAGACGAGCTACGTAGAGAACTGCGAGACTTCAGCAATCGGCCGTGCGTTAGCCATGCTGGGGATTGGAATCGACACTTCCATTGCATCGGCTAACGAGGTATCAGATGCTATTGCCAAGCAGGAGGCAAGCGATGAGCCAGTAGAAAATATCATGGACAAAGCTGTTGCTTACATCAAGTCGCAGACCGACAAGAAGAAAGCGTTTGAGTCCATCATGTCCAAGTACAAGGACAGCCTGACCGACAAGCAGGTAGCTGGACTCAAGAAGTTTGTTCGATGAGGGTTGACTTAGTTAGAACTGATCACAAGAAGTACGCACAGTTCAGGGCTTCGGCGCTGAAGCTCAAAGTCAAGAAGGTTTGGGTGGAAACCAAAGACGCAAACCCAGAGTTTGACGGGTTGTTTTTCATCAAGCACAAAGACTTCTTGGGCGACATAGACATAGCTGAGTTCTTCATCAACTCCAAAGGCCAAAGCTTTTGGCTTACGCCGAGTGATCCCACACACTGGGCAGAGATAGAGACCTACGAGTACAAAGACAAAGAGGGAAATTTAATTTACGAATGATGACAATACCTGAACAATTACAAGAGAGATACAACAAATCGCACCTCTCTTACTCCTCTATCAAGCAAGCGCTGGGTGACATGGCGCAGTTCGACCGATACATGAAGGGCGAGCTGGTGTACAAGTCCGAAGCCCTAGATTTTGGTACGCTGTACGACATGCTGCTGTTTGAACGAAAGAAAGCGATGGAAACATACTTCGTCATCAACAAGAACAGGATACTTGCCGAGTGCAGCTCCAAAACTAAATCGTCTAAGTCCCCTCACCTTACAAACGAATACAAGTCTGTAAAGGCGGACCTTGAACAGCAAGCAGAGCTCAAAGGAATGACCTTAGTGTCACACGAAGACTGGCAGATGGCTAACGATATGATCGACAGACTAGCGACGTGTGGTCTGCTTGACACCTATCTAGCTGGTGAGTACCAGGTGGGATTCCTTGAAGAGCTGCATGGTATTCAAGTCAAAGGATTCCTTGACTGCTTGGGTGACGGATTCATCAGCGACAGCAAGTCTTCACGCAGCGCAGAGAAGTTTCGCTACGCAGTCAGGGACTTCTGCTACGACATCCAAGCATACATATACACAAAGGTGTTTGGAATAAAAGACTTTTACTGGGTTGTTCAGGAAAAAACTTATCCGTATCTTCCTGCTCTCGTCAAGTGTAGCGATGAGACAATCTTTGTGGGTGAAATGAAATTCAATGATGCAGTAAACAGGATCAGAACCTTCTTGAGAGAGGACTATGACCCAACAAAGGATTACTTGCAGTATGAAGTTTAAGAACGAACAAACAAAAAAGACTGTGCATAATGTTGCGGTCACAATTCTATTTATTTTAATCTTTATAATCCTCTAATCATGAGCGAAGAAAAAAAGTACGAGAGTGTTCTCGTAGGCTGGGCAGATGAGCCTAGCTACAATGACAACGGTGATTTGATGGGGTGGAGCTTCCGCCTCAAGGACAACGAGTTGAAAGACGCTATTGACCAGTACGCTACCAAGCGTGACGAGAACGGTCAGGGTGGTAACATTCGATTCCGATTGTTCATGTCGAAGTCGGGCAAGCCATGCCTCAGCGTATGGGACCCGAACAGCGAAGCGGCACAAGAACGCCGAAACAACCAGGCTAAAAACGGTGGGTCATCTGACTTGCCGTTCTAGTATATCATGTCATACGGTTAAGGGGAGGGGTTGAGATTATTCTCACCCCTTTTCTTTCCCTTACTCTTACACAATGGGGAAGCCTATCTATTACATCGAAGCAGAAGCTACGATTATCAAGAACAGAAGGCCAGTATCTAAGATGGTGTGGATAGTAAGCACATACGACAACCCATCGGACATCATGAAGCATGACATGAGAACCATGAGCAGGCTACGGGATCAGCTGATTACAAAGAAGGCCAAGAACAAAACAGTTTTAATTGAGAGTATCAAGTCAATCAAACAAGTAGGAACGACCTCCAATGCAAGTAACTATCTACAAAAATCTCTACAAGAAAAGCGCAAGTGATGCACACATAGTCCCTGTGATGGCCGCCCTGAAAAGAATTAAGGATGGCTCATCGAAAGACAAGATTGAAAAGATTAGATCAGGAGAGAAGGAGTTCAAGAGGGCTTTACCTGTAGTTCTTTTTAGCGGTGAGTTTGGCGCCAGAAAAGACAGCGAGATACGAAAGCACAGCTCCTTCATAGTCTTAGACTTTGACCACATAGAAGTAGAAAAGTCGAAACCAGTCATAGGCACAGACCCTTACGTCTACGCTTGCTGGGTGTCGCCTTCGGGAGACGGCATCAAAGCGCTGGCAAGAATTACAAACCCAGAAAGACACAGGGATCACTTCAGGGCGCTTGTAGCATACTTCAAGAAGCAATACGACCTTGAGGTTGATATATCTGGAATCAACGAGAGCCGAGCTTGTTACGAATCATACGACCCAGACATCATACTAAACGAGGGCAGCAATGTCTTCGGTGCGCTTCAAGTAGATTCTAAGCAAGAGCAGGTAGCTGTCTCACAATCAGAGAGTTACACCGATTACTTAAAGTTAAATCTAGCAGCAAAGATGATTCGTCAATGCCCTGACGGAGAGAAGCATGCAACGTTGCTTAGGGCTGGAAGGTTGTGCGGTGGATTTATATCTGCTGGGCGCATGGAAGAGGACGAGGTGATTCGTGTGCTCACCAGAGAGATACTCAAACGAGACGTTGACGACGAAGAGCATACGGTAAGGACGTTACGAGAGGCTGTAGAGAAGGGCAAGCAAGATCCCATAACCGTAACCATACAAGACGAGAAGAAAGCACAGAGAGAGCTTCTAATTAACGATGGTGACATGTCGTTCATATCGTCAGACGATGAAGACTTCCGATGGATTGACGACTTTGCAAACGGAAAGATACCCGTGGGGCTAGACACTGGTGACGTGGAGCTTGATAGGTTCTTCAGATACAAAAAGGAGTTCGTTATTGTAAACGGGCACAGTAACGTGGGCAAGACTACTATGGTGCTGTACCTGATGGTAAACTCTACCATGCGGCACGGATGGAAATGGGTAGTGTACTCCTCTGAGAACCGTACAGCCTCCCTAAAGATGTCACTGATACAGTTTGCAATGAACAAGTCTGTATCATCCATGAACCATGCACAAAGGAAGAAAGCATACGAGTGGGTTGGCAAACACTTTGTCATCATCAGCAACAAGCAGATATACAGCTACACAGACATCATAGTATTCTTAGAGAAGATACTTAAGCAGCAAAGCATTGATGGCGTGTTTGTTGATCCCTACAACAGCCTCAAACTGGACATGAGAAACAGCTCTATAGGCGTACACGACTACCACTACGAAGCAGCCTCTGAGTTCCTTACGTTCTCCACATCCAACAACGTAGCAGTCTGGCTGAACATGCATGCGGTTACTGAGGCTCAAAGAAGGAAGGGGCCTGACGGTTTGCCTGTAGCGCCATACGCGGAGGATACAGAAGGCGGCGGGAAGTTTGTGAATCGTTCTGATTGCTTTGTTACAATACACCGTAAGGTTCAGCACCCTGATCCCAACCAGAGAAAGGTCACGGAGTTTCATATCCGCAAGGTGCGAGACGTAGAAACTGGTGGCGAACCGAGTCCCTTAGAGGAGCCAGTCCGCTTTGAAATGAACACTTCGAGGACTGGGTTTAGGCTGTACAAGACTCAAATGGATTTGTTCCAACCTCTTGATTTACAGCAATCTAAGCAGTCTTACTTTACGTGGGGCGAGAACAGTTCGTTTTTAAAAGAATAAGCTGTAACTTCCACGATGTGAAGCGAAAGGCGAAGGGCACTCCAAGACGAAAGACCGCTAAGAAAAAAAACTTAGGTAAGTATAAGAGCGGGTTGGAAAAAACATGCGCTGACCTTTTAGCTGAATCGGGGCTAAGTTTTGCCTATGAGAAGCATGAGTACATCCTGATGGACAAGTTTAGATACCCAGGAACGTATCTAAAAATGACATCAAAGCGTAAGGATCTATCGGACAGAACCAATAAGGTCGTCCTACCAATAAAATATACTCCAGACTTTGTGGGACCAGACAAAGGTTGGATAATTGAAACCAAAGGGTATACACCTTCGCATCACGACTTCCCGATGCGGTGGAAGCTATTCCTAAACCACTTGATAGACTCAGGAGAACCAGTCCCTGCACTGTTCATCTGCAAAAACAAACGGCAGATTGAAGAGGCAATAGAGAAGATTAAAGAACTAGGGTATGGTAAAAAAAGAGCTAACAAAAGAACAACTAGGCGAAAGCTACAGAATAGCGACAGTCAGGCTGCATGAAATTGTAGATAGGCTGTACGAAGACCTCTTCGATCAAGAGGGCAACCCGCGCTGCGACAGTGGGAACATAGCGAACATGATTGCTTCGCAAAGAATATCAATTAATCAAGAGTTGGAGCTAATCAAAGATGCTTCATACGAACACCTCGAATCAAATACAAATGAACAATCAAAACAGGAGGGTATATTCTTCTACGACGGGCAGGGTAGCTGAGACCCGATTCCAAAGAGCAGCAGAGAAGCTAGGCTTGAAAGTGATGAAGAGCGAAAACGATCAAGACATTCACCTGCATGTAGATTATTGGCTGAGCTACGATGGCGGCAACAATCACGGCGTAGATGTAAAGGGCAACAACTTGCCCGACGAGATATGGTGTGAGTTCAGGAACGTAAACGGAGACCCTGGATGGATGTACGGGTATGCCAGTATCGTTGCCTTTGACATGCCTGAAGAAGGTGGGTTCTGTGTGGTGGACACAAAGGACCTACGAAAGTATTGTGAAGACCACGTAGAGGATGTGGTTGTGACTCACAAGTCAAATGCTTACAAGAAAAAGTACCAACGCAAAAACAGAGAGGATATCATCACGAGGATTTACCTGTCTGATTTGAAGACAATTAGTTCTTACAGGGTGTGGGAGTACAACAAAGACTACTAAGCCCTGTTGTGCATCCTGCGTATAGCCTCTTTACCTGCCCTAGCTATGCGGGCTTGCTCGGTTTTACCCGCTACTTTAGCTCGTTGCTCTAACACAGTAAGTATCTGAATTTTTCTAGCGAATGGCTTGTTAATCTTCTTGACCTTGGCTACGGTAGCTCTAGCGTCAGCGGGAGTAGCAAACTTGATTGAAACGGTATCTTTTGGATTCTCGTCCGTGTACAGCCTTCTGTCCGATCCCTTGGGCTTCTTGCCTGTACCTACTTTGGGGTCACGCTTCTTTGTCCTCATCTTCTCTTAGCTATCATTCCTTTCTTCCGCTTCTTCTTTACTTTGAGCTTGCCTCCGCGTCTAAGCTTTTCTGTAAAAGGAACGGGAAACTGAAGCCTTATAGCTCCTTCTTTTCCTGGAACGCCCTCTATAACTGTAGGGGGCAATCCCAACTCTTTTAATTTAGGATCTATCTTATTGAACTTTATCTCTCTTAGATATTTGTTTGCCTCATCCAATGAGTTAAACATTGTTTCAGCTGAAGTCCCCGCTTTTGAGGTGCCTGTCGAGGTTAGTAATTCATCGGCTAACACGTCACTCCATTCATCATCTGGAATGTTAAACGTGTTGTTGAACTCACCAAGCTTGTTTAGAGCTTGATACTCTATTGAAACGTCTTTGTCAACACCTTCAAGTAATCTAACCCCTTGTTTCTTACCTCCCTTTTTTAGATACCTGTTGCCCTTCCTTAATTGCTTCAAGTAAAGATCGTATGAGTCCGTGCTTAACGATCCAGGGTTTATTATGTCGCCACTTTTAACCTCACCAAACACTGTGTTCATAAGCTCAGCGACATTTCTGTTGCCAGTTTTTTTAAGATCGCTTAAAACAAAGTTCATTTGATTTATGTACTTGTCTCCATACTTCTTATTAAAGTTGGGGTCCCTTAAAACATCATATGCAACACGTAACGATGGGTCTACTTCAGTCAGCGGTGTAGAAGTTATGTCTATATAGTCTCCAGTTTTTTCGTTTCTATACTCTATCAGCCTGGAGTTTTCATTAAGAATACTTTCTTCAAGCTCAAAGTCCCCTATGTTTTTAGGTAAATCTTTCTGCTCTTTCACAAACCTAGTTGCAGTTGTAGATATAGGTTCTTCAACTTTAGTAATTGCCGTCTGCATTTTCTGCAAGGCATCCGTCTCACCCGCGCTCAAGCTCAACCCACTCATAGGGTCTGAGTCAAAATCCAAGAACTGCTGTATGTCATCAACTACATTTTGTCTTTGACGATCCGTCAAGTTTGGAACATCAAGAGATTTGTATAGTTGATTTAGATCTGTTTCTCCAGAGCCAAGCTGAAATGACATCTTCCTGAGCACAGGATTATTATTAGCGTCAGCTATGCTTCTTAGCATTGATGCGTTTCCAGGAGCAAAAGCCATTAAGCCAGAGGCCAAAGACAGGCCAGCACCAGTAGCAACTTTACCTAAATCCCTCTGCGACACGCCTCTACCAGCCATCTGCAAACCAGACACTATGTCTTCCACGTCCCCGACAGGACTAACAAACTTCATGGGTGATACCGATCGGAGGCCACCAGACTCCATGGGAAACTGTATTTCACCTGTGTCAGCTGATGCAGTTTGCGCCTCTTGTCTTACAAGATTTCTGAATCTTCTCTCCTCTGCTATAGCTGGAGACAAAGAAGGATCATACACGATATCTTCTCCACTCTCTATTGCATCTACAATCCTAGACACCTGATCGAAGTTTGACTCGCCAAGATAGTTTGGCGCCATAGTTGGGGAAGCTACAGTTTCTGGCCTTCTGGGGCTCGACTGAGCAGCTAATCTTTCAAGAAGAGATCGAACCTCGCCACCTTGCTGATATCTTCTTACTGCTCTCATTTCTTAGCCTTCTCGATAGTTCTACCTGCAAAGTACGCACCAAATGCTGTAAGCATAAGCACCTGCAATAAGTCTATGTAGCTGTCCTTCACATTGAACGGCCAATTGTCTAAGCTGTCGAGAATCATCGTAACCATAAACATGCTCATCAAAGCAATCAAAGTGATAGGGCGAATCAGCTTAGCTAGCTTCACGTCGCTGCCCATGTCAGCCTTCCACCGCTCGGTTACGTTCTTCTGAAACTCGATCTCTGCATCAACCATAGCAACACCTTCGTCGGTGTTTACATCAGGGTCTTTGTCAATCAAGTTCTTTACTATCCCAAGCGCCCCCTGATCAGGAAGCAACTCACCTACTGTGTCAAGCACGTTCGGGGCTTTGCTCTTTAGCCAAGCACCCAGCTTAGTATTTTTAATTTTTTTCTTTTCTGACATTACTTTGGTTCTGTTAAGTTAGGTTTTTCTCCCCTATAAATCCTTGTGTAATTGGCTACCCCAAGGCGTGCTTCTTTAGCGATCTTGAAGATGTCTTCCTTTGGCACACCATTTCTCTCTGCAGCGTGCATCAGCTCCGCCACCTCTTGCTCCTTGATAAACAACTGTTCATTTGCTCTGTTTACGTCTTCGTATCTAATGTTTCTTGCAGAAACGAGGTCCTTTTGAAGGTCTCTTAACCTGTACCCAAGCTGCTCTCTGACATCAATACGGTAAGGCTTCAGTCCAGTAAGCTGACCAACGAGCTCAACAAGTTTATCGTCAGAGTTATAAATTTTTCT
>Ga0208794_1001029_pt1 | contig 14008 bp, 10 predicted proteins | sample 32_taG_FD_184106 | JGI IMG/M metagenome (GOLD analysis project Ga0208794, IMG submission 184106) | Marine viral communities from the Gulf of Mexico - 32_GoM_OMZ_CsCl metaG (SPAdes) (version 2) | ecosystem: Environmental > Aquatic > Marine > Oceanic | place: Atlantic Ocean: Gulf of Mexico... | reverse complement strand
CCGAGATTGAGCGTCGACCAAACATGACCTTCTTTGGAAAGTTCCGGTCACCAGAGGATCTATCCAGCATTTATGCCTCGCTGGATGTGGTCTGGGCAGGGGACTTCATGGAGGCTGGGTACAATTCGGTCTGGCTGTTGCCGAACCGGATCTATGAGGGAGGCTATTATGCGACGCCCTCGATCGCGCCGGCCGGTACAGAGACAGCGGCCTGGATCGCACGGAATGACTGCGGGTTCGTGATTGAGGAGCCCCTTGAGCGCTCGCTGTCGAAACTGGTGGGACATTTGTTGACAGATCGCCGGGAGATTGCCGCTTACGCCATGCGTCTTGCAAGCTTGCCAGAAGACCTGTTCGTGCAGCCGGCTGGATTCATGCGCGACATGATCTCGACCAGTCTTGGCCAGGAGGCTGTCGCATGAACATTGTAAGTCGTATTCCGACTGACCGCGATTCATCTCTTGTCATGGCCAAAGTCTATGAGGAGCCGCGGAAAATCCCATACTGGGAGCAAGCGCTTATCTCGGTTTGGTTCCTGAATTCATTCGTGCCACTGCCGCTTGAAACTCCACTACGCTATCTGATGGTTTTGTGGTTTCTGTGGCTTCTCGCCTTGCATAAGGAGCAGGTCATTCCGATCGTGCTCAAGGCGTGGCCTCTTTTCCTCCTGCCGATATTCGGTTTCATTTCGATTCTGTGGTCACCCTATATGGGGGCAGCCATCCGGAGCGGCGCACTTTACCTTCTAACCCCTCTGGTCGCTGTCATTATTATTACGCGATTTGATATCACCACTATCCTGCGATGCATGTTCTTCGCAGGTGTGATGGCGATCATTGTGTGTATTCCATTCTATGATTCAATGCCCTCCGGCGGGCCGTATCCGCAAAAGAACTATTTCGCCCAGCAAATGTTGTTCGTGGCATTGCTCAGCTTCATGACATTGTTGAATGAAAAGTCATGGCCTTGGACACGGCTATTGGCCGCGCTCATTTTCCCAGTTGCTTTGATCTTTATGCTACGGGCGCCGTCGGCGACGGCACTCGTGTTTGCCGGTGTCGGGATCATCGGCCTGTTTCTAGTCAAGTTCGCGTGGCAATCCATTAGCAAGGTGCGCCACTTGCGATCCATCATATTCATTGCTGGCGTCAGCGTTGTTTTGATAGGCGCCATGATTGTGCTGAACCAGACTCACCAGGACTATGTGGCGGACTTCCTGGGCGCGCTAGGTAAGGATACGACTTTCACTGGGCGAACTCATATCTGGTCTGCTGGGCGCTTGGCAGCGGAAGAGCACCCAATTATCGGTTTGGGGCTTGAGGGATTTTGGAACCCGTCAAATGGCGCGGCACAATCGATCAATGAAATGGATTTCAAGCCATACGGGACAAAGCTGACCTTCCACAATGCGTATCTCGAAGTGCGTGTGCATCTCGGATACATCGGTCTCGGACTTTACCTGTTGATGTGGGCGTGGTGCGGTTATCGTCTGCTAATGCAGTTCTTCCGGGATTCGTCTTTGGAGATGTCTGCGCTGCTCGTCTTCGGCGCGATCGTATTCATTTCGACATTTACGGAGTCTTTGGCGTGGGCGAGTTTCAACACCCCCCTTAACTTGCTGTATCTTGGCGCCTTGGCGACACTATCGCCGGTGCGTCGCACATACGTAGGGAAGGCGCCCGTTTACCTGAGTTCCAGTCCGGGCTACGCCAAGGCGTAGCGACCAGGTAACCACTTTTTGGGGGCTGCATTACAACAGGGCGCCGATGGCGAAAATGATGCCTGCCCACAGCGAAGCGCTAAGACCAACGATCAACGTGATGCGCAGCCAGACGGGCCATTTGCCGAAATTCTCGATATCGGTCTGGACGTCACTCTGATAGTGGCGAATTGTGGTGGGCTCTGCAGCCAGATGCATCATGGATGTATTCCTTGCCAGAGACGAATTCGCATTGCGCATACTTCTTTTTTGGCGACCAACTATTAAAGGTGACTTAAACCGACACGTGATTTCACCCATAATCATTGACTCAGTCTCGACGTCGAATCCGGCATCAATGTGGTTGGTTTGGGACGGTATCCCGCCGTTACTGGGGATTTGAGCAGGCTGACGAAACACCAACAGGCTGCAATGGGCGACCGGTATATTAACCATCTGCGCAGATAGCTGAATTCTCTAGGAATTTTCTCTCGTTTGTTGAGCATTGCAGGACAGTAATCTTACCGCTCGCCGGTACTGCAATTGGCAAAATCTGCCCTTTCAGGCACCATCCTTGCAAGGTTAAAAGCCGAATCCAGCTTTTGAGTGCGTTCAGCTTCCATGGGAACAGCAGCCATTTCTTCCGACGAAATTCCCTCGAGCCCATCGCAAGGCCTGATGAGGTCTGCTGGCAAAGCCGCCATCTGGGTAGCTTTCAGTAAGTGGTTGGGCTTGCTGAGCGGTCTGGTGTCGCTTGTTGTGGTCGCTCGGTTGCTCACGCCAGAGGATTTTGGCGTCTACGGGTTTCTTTTGATTGTACTTGTCATCCCGGAAGTCTTTTCGAGCGACAGTCTCAACGAGGTTCTCATTCAGAGGACCGATTTGAAAACAGAACATTCCAACTCAGTCTTTCTGTCCTCGCTGTGCTTCGCAGCCCTGTTTTTTGGACTGATCCAACTCAGTGCTCCCTACATTGCGGTGCTCTTTGATGTGCCGCCCTTGGTCGACTACCTGCGGGTCATGTCGTTGGTTCTGTTCATGGGCGCGCTGAGTGCGGTTCCAGCTGCCTTGCTACAGCGACATATGCAGTTTCGCGAAATCACCATTGTGGATGTCGTGGGTTACATCGTTGGCGCAATTGTCGGCGTAAGTTGCGCGATCCTGTTTCAGAATGCCTGGGCGCTGGTCGCGATGGAAATGTCCCGTCGTTTCGCGAGGATGCTGGCTTTCCTGTATTTTGCCAAATGGTGGCCGTCTTTTCGGACAAATCTGATTGAGTTCAAGTCCTTGCTCCGATTCAAGATGGCATCAATCGGATTGAGGCTGGTAGCAGCAGGGGATTTGGGTCTGCCGCGATTGTTTGTAGGTTTGTTTCTCGGGCCGGCGGCGCTCGGTATGTTCAATCTTGCCATGCGGATACAGAATCAGGCGATGCAGGCGCTCGTGTCGCCGTTTGGTGCAATTGCATTCCCGGTAGCGTCGAAAACTCAGAACGATCTTCCGACGCTCTACAAGACGATGTCTACCGCGATCTGGCTCGCCGGATTTATTGCGTATCCGGCATTCATCGGTGCTGCCGCTGCCGCTCCGGTCATTGTGCCGGTCGTGTTTGGTGACCAGTGGAATGATGCGATCATCGCGATTCAGATTTCCATGTTGATGGGTATTCGCCTTCCGTCTTCCGCGTTCAATGGCGGGGTGCTTCGCGGTGTCGGACGACCGGGCCTTTTGCTGAAGGTCAGTGTTTTCGCGCTGTTGGTTCTTCTGGTGATGCTGCCTTTCGCATCGCGGGTGAGTTTGGAGGCCGTAATGATCGCCTTGGCTTTCCAGAAATTCCTCGGCTGGTTCCTCAGCAGTTGGGCCGTTTACCGTGCTGTGAAATTCCCTATCACCCGTCAAATTCTTGCGGGGTCGTCGGTTTTAATTGCCGCACTCGTAATGGGCGGCGGGATATGGTGGGCCGCTGGCCACCTTCCTGATGACTGGTCCAACCTCACCAGGGTTGCGGCGATCATCGGGCTCGGAATAGCGCTCTACGTCGCAGGCCTTTTGATTGCGGCCCCCGCAATGGCGAAGCGCGGCATGTCGTCTATGGTAATGCTGCTGAAGGGGGACCGGAAGATGGCGATCGCGAATCTCCGGAAAGTGTCATGAAAATCTATTCGGACACTGAAGATTTTCAAGGGTTTAGATATGGAGGCAAGACCAATGCTTGATGAAAACAAGATTGCGATTGTTATTCCCCTCTACAATGACGCCCCCAATATTGAACGTGCCATTCGTAGTGCCGTCGAACAGAAGGTTCCGGACACTGTTGCGGTTGAGGTGATCGTCGTGGACGATTGTTCTTCAGACGAGGGAGCAGAGATCGCCAAGCGAATGGCGCGGACAATTCCGAATCTTACATTTGTCCAGCAGGCTCAGAATTCCGGGCCGTCGGCCGCTCGAAATTGCGCGATACGGCAAACAGATGCGGCCTGGTTCACGCCGCTCGATAGTGATGATTTCATGTTGCCGACGCGCATTGCCGGCCTGCTGGACGAAGCGCGCGCGAGAGATCTCGACTGGGTGGCAGACAATCTCCTGATGAGTTCCGAGGACACTCCGGAAGAGGTCGAGCGTGTCTTGTGGCCCGATAAGCCGGAAGGGGCCGTCCGGTTGACGACTGAGTTGTTCGTCAAACAATCCTACGATGTAGACATTGAGCGGTCGGAACTCGGCTTCATCAAGCCCCTGATCAATCGGCGCTGTCTTGGCGACGCCTCGCGACCTTACAGAGACCAGTTGAGGTTCGGCGAAGACTTTGAATTGTATACGCGGTTACTGATGTCAGGTGCCAAGGCGGATCTTGTCGATCCCGAGGGCTATTACCTTGTTCGCCGGAGAGGATCAGCTTCCCATTCCCAGTCGGGCAGGGATCATCAGCGCTTGGTTGAAATCAGTCGGGAAATGCTGAATTATCCGAGCCTGACGCGTACGGACCGGCGCGCGCTTCTGGGTCACTTGAGATACTCGGAAAGAGAGCTGGCCTGGTGGACAATGATCGAGGCTGTTCGCGAAAGAAATCCGGCCAAAGCCATCAGAGCTCTGGTGATTTCACCATTGGCAACGCTTCACGTCATAGGGAATCTTGCAAGACAGGCCGGCGCGCGCGTGAGTTCACGAACTCCGACAGCCTAAAAATTAAGTAAGATCTCCGAGAAGTCGTTGTTTTCAAAGGCTTGGTAAATAGAGATTCAACCAAATTCCATGTATGGTGAATAGTGCCTGGAAACTCGCGCATTCGTGCGAACCGGTGGGCACAAGATCAGCGAGACGGTGCATGTCTGCTTGATAGAGCGCTGACGTGACGACGTCTCGCACGGAAAAGGTGGATGCGTGTCCAATCAAAGACCGAACCAGTTGGGTCATGAAGAAACCCTGATCGAGACGGCGCGGAAATCCCGCAGGGCTATTCTCGCAGTCGGGGGCTTCAGTGTTGCCCTTAATGTGTTGATGCTGGCAGGTCCGCTTTACATGCTGCAGGTTTACGACCGGGTGCTGGTCAGTGGTTCCCTGCAAACGCTGATCGCGCTTACAGCTTTAATCGCCGTATTGTTCATTGGATACGCGCTTATTGATGCGATCCGGTCGTCGATGCTGGTTCATGTGGCTGCCCGGATTGAGCGTGAAATGGCCCCTTTGGTTTTCGATGCCATTCATCGTAGGTCACTCCAGGATTCAGGTGCCAAGGACGGTCGGGCAATGAAAGACCTGGCGGAACTTCGGCAATTCATGGCTGGCCCGACGGTCAAGGCGGCTTTTGACCTGCCACTGGCGCCACTCTATTTTTTGATCCTCTTCCTCATGCACTGGACGCTCGGTGTACTGGCCCTGATTGGTTCAGCCGTGATTTTTGCGCTGGCTCTATATACTCAAAAGGCAAGCGAAGCCTCGTTGCTCACCTCTGGTGAAGTCAGTAATACGGGCGCTGTCTTCGCCCAGAATGCGTGGCGCAGTTCTGAATCGGTTCACGCGCTGGGCATGCAAATGACAGTCCGTGACAAATGGGTTGATGCCACCACCGAAGCGGATGCCACAGCTATTCGAGCATCTGACACAATCAATACCGCCGCCGCCGCCACACGTGCTTTCCGGATGTTTTTGCAATCCGCCTTGCTTGGTGCGGGCGCCGTGCTCGCCATTGCTGGTGTTGCAACGCCAGGTGTGATCATCGCAGGCTCTATCATCGGCGCGCGGGCGATCACTCCAATTGAGCAGATAGTTTCGCAATGGCGTTCGATTGTTCGTGCCAGGGCCGCGCGAAAACGGCTTGCGTCTTTGACGGGCGCTACCGAGCAGAAGGCAGCGCCGATGACCCTTCCGGCCATCACCGGAAAGCTGTTGGTAGAGAATGTATTCGCAGCCTTGCCAGGCCAGCAAAAACCTTTTCTTCAAGCAATCTCGTTCTCGGTTGAGCCGGGCGAGATTGTCGGTGTGATCGGAGCGAGTGGCTCGGGCAAGACGACCTTGGCCCGGGTGTTGACCGGAGTCTGGCCCTATGCGCTTGGCGCAGTGCGACTTGATGGTGCCGAGATCAAGGAGTACCAGCCGGACCAGTTGGGACAACAGCTTGGCTACTTGCCGCAGGCGGTCGAACTTTTACCCGGTACCATCAGTGAGAATATTGCCCGCCTTCGTCCAAACGCCGACCCAGAAAAAATCGTGGCTGCGGCCAAACGTGCGAACGCCCACGACATGATCCAGTCTTTTGCAGATGGCTATAACACTGAGTTGGGTATTGGTGGCGAACGTCTTTCGGCCGGTCAACGCCAACGTATTGGGTTGGCGCGCGCCTTGTTCTCTGATCCCAAGCTGGTGATCCTGGATGAGCCGAATGCCAATCTCGACCATGAGGGCGATGAGGCGCTGAATGACACACTCAAGCTGCTCAAGGATGAGAAGGTGGCTGTTGTGATAATCGGACACCGCCCAACCACGCTGCGCCATGTCGACAAAATAGTGTTGATGCATGAGGGTAAAGTGCAGGCACTCGGACCGCGAGATGAAATTCTGTCGAAGGTTCTGAGAACTCAGAAGCGGTCTGCTACCGGCATCAAGCTGATAGAGAAGGGCAAGACGCAATGACCACGGGTCCGATCGTATTTGAGGACAGCGACCGTCTGACGCTGATCGACCTCGGCCTGCGTAGACTCATGGTGCAGGGCCTGGTGGTGGTTGGTGTGTTGTTTGGTGGCTTGTTCATCTGGTCAGCAGTGGTGCCACTTGAAAGCGCGGTGGTCGCGCCGGGTACAGTGCAGGTTTCGGGTGCCAACAAGACGGTCCAGCATCTGGAAGGTGGGATCGTAAAGGAGATTCTGGTCGCGGATGGAGATACTGTTGAAATCGGCCAGCCACTGATCCGCCTGGATACTTCAGGTGTTGCGGCCTCTCTTGCCAGCCTTGAGGCCCAATTGTTTACCTTGGCAGGAGAAGAGGCGAGGTTGCTGTCGGAGCGGGAGGGACGTGACGTCGTTGTCCGGACCCCCACAATCGAATTTCTGGAAACTCTAGAGGACGGCAAGCGACGCGTGGCGCGCGTTATTGCAACTCAGCAGGCCATCTTGGATACGCGTACTCAAGCACTCGAAACCGATGTCCAATTGCTCTCATACAAAATAGATCAACAGGGTGAACGCGTTGCGGGTCTGAAAGACCTCATGAGTTCGAATTCCCAACAGATATTGATCCTTGAAGACGAGCTTAACGGGCTTGAGGCATTGTTCGAAAGAGGGCACGCGCCAAAGAGCCGAATGCTGGCGCTGAAGCGCGAGAAGGAACGTCTTGCTGGCCAACAAGCGTCTCATAGAGCGGAGATCGCTCAGATACGTACGGCGATGGCGGAAGGCCGGCTGCAGATATCGAGATTGGAAACCGATACGCGTGAGACTGTGCTGACTCAGTTGAAAGAGATCCAGTTGGGTATTGAAGACCTTATGGAGCGTCGCCAGTACGCGGCTGACCAATTGGCTCGTACTGAAATTGTTGCGCCTTATGCAGGGCAGGTTTTTGGTGTGAATGTGCATGCGGTCAATGGCGTGATTGGTGCGGGCGCGCCTTTGCTATCCATCGTCCCGGATGAGGAGGAGTTGGTGATGATCGTCCGAATATCCCCAAGCGAAATCGACCGGGTGCAGAATGGGGATTCCGTGCGGATACGCTTTCCCTCGCTCAATGCGTCTCGTACGCCCGAAGTCAGAGGCACTCTGAAGACCGTGTCGGCTGATGTCCTGGTCGAACAGGATGGCATCGCGCCGTATTACCGCGCTGTCGTCGAGCTGACTGAGCAGGAGAAAGAGCGCGTCGGCACCGAGCTGACGCCCGGTATGCAAGCGAACGCCATGATCCAGACAGGTCAGCGCACGGCTCTGTCATACTTGACCAAGCCACTTGCAGACTTCACGGCCGTATCGTTCAAAGAAGAATAGGCGAGCATTTCAGGGCGTCTCGACAGCGGGCCGGGTGTTTGCCGCCGACAGTTCTGCGGTCTTGTCAGCCGATTGAATTTGCTTGGAATATTTTCTTCCGAGGTCCTGCAGCGGGCGTTCGAGATAGTGATAGCTCAGCGTTGCAAGCGGAATGGTCACTGCCAGCGTCAACGCTGCAATGAACGCCATCATGGCAAGTGCAGAGACAGGTGAAGGATCGGCACCAAGCATCGGCCCAAGCAATTCTGCGAATGCGAACAAGATGATGAAATGCAAGAGGTACAGCCCGTAGGAGATATCTCCGAGGAAGACGAGCTTCTTGGAGGCCAGCCAGCCTTCACTACGACCATAAAAAGTTATGGTGACAAGAAATGTTGCGGCAAGAGATACGACCAGAACAGAAGACGGGTCCACGTGAACCCATGGCCGGAAAATCCGCTGGACGAACATGCCAGCGAAAAGTGCACCGGCAATGAGAAGGTAGCGAAACCATTTCGGAAACCGAAAATATAGGTCGGCGACCATGCGTCCATAGTTCGGTATCAGAGCACCCAGAAAGAATGCGATCAGATAGACATTCACATGGCCGATGTGCAGCGGTGCGTACATTAGTGCCACCAGCACAACAAGCGTAGCGGCTATAAGGGCCGGCCGACGCGTCAGAACGACAAACAAAGGCATCAAAAATGATGCAATGATCTCTGTCCGGATGGTCCACGCCGGAGAGTTCAGGCTATTGGAGTAGCCGACGGCATTGAGAAGCGTTTCTATGAGACCGGGGTCCTGGTTGAAATATCCATTCATCCAGCTCGTGGCCCCAGCCGTGGGCGCATCACTGAAATACAGCCAGTGCATGGCCGCAGCAAACAATGTCACCGCGATCAGTAGCGGATACAGGCGAAAGAGACGTCGAACATAATAGCCAGCCAGATGAGCAAGTCCTTTGCCCTTCGACCGGCGCAGGGAAAGCGTGAGAACTGTCCCGCTCAACACGAAGAAGAGAACAACTGCGGCAGGTCCGTTGAAAAATCCGATCAGGCCGTGAACCAGCATATGGAACGGTTCAGAAAAATTGAGACCGTGCCGTTGCGGTGTATCCAGTCCAGAAACCTTGAACAACAGGAATGCATGATAAATCACGACGAAAGAGGCGGCAGTGCCTCTCAGGCTCGCAAGACTGTTTGAGAACGTCACCTGCTCAGACGAAGAAGGATTTGGGAGAATTGGTTGTGAAGTCATAACGCAAATCTTTTCAAGGTATTGTGCAAGCACCGCATGAGCGCCAGCATACAGGTGCCTGCCCTAGGCAAACTCGGCATATGGATTGAAGCAAGCCGTCATGGAGCCGAGATAGGTCGTGGGTTCAGTGGCGGGCTCATCAAGCAACGTATAGTCGGTGCGCACGATAAAGGCGGTGAGCAGGGCGCGTTCGAAATCGGCTTGATGATCAGACAATTTCGGAATTCCGCCCCCGGATACAGTTGATCCGAGCCCAATCAATTCCAGTCCGCGCAGCGTGGCCGACTTGATGAAGGAAGGTGCAGCCTCAGCCTCCCGAAAGTCTCGTACGAAGGTCTCAAATTCCGCTTTGTCCATTTTGAACGGACCGACCAGCCGTCTCAGCGTGCGCCGGATATGCCCCTGATCGGTCGTCAGCAGAACCGTGCCAGCCCCAGCTGCTGCCGCTACGCCAACGCCGCCTAAAATCATGGCCCGGCGAGAAAGTGAGAGTCTGTTCCGGGTCATATGGTCACCTTCGCAGTCAGCTTTTCAGCTGCCCTCAAGCTGAGAGCGGCAACGGTCAGGCTGGGGTTGCCGGTTCCACATGTTGGGAACACAGACGAGCCGACCACAATGAGATTTCGGTATTTGTGGTGAATGAGATCTCCATCCACCACGGAGCTTGCCGGATCGGACCCCATGCGCATCGTGCTTTGCAGATGCGACTCCGTCCGGCGTATCCGGCGGAACACAACCTCTTCTACGGGTAGGGGTTGAAGGATCTCGTCCAAACCGTCGATGGCTGCCTGCAAACCTTTCTTGGCGTAGTCGCTGGCGCCCATGAAGTGAACGATTGGATCTCCGTTCTCGCCGAGTTCGACGCGATTTCCGTCTTCAAGCATCTCTTCGACAACGATAGAGATTGGAAGCGTCTGCCGCCATTTCGAGCGCTCTGTCCGAAGGCCAAACTTCCAACGATTTTCAAAGTAGATAAGCGCTGCGCCGCGATCGGCGCGGAAGTCGCCATCTGCGAAACTATAGTCCAAGCCAGTCGTGATAGTGGAACCGTCGAAATTCTCCATACCATCCAGCAGGATTTCTAGATCAGCCCCATAAGTCTCGTTTAGGCCGGCACCGGTCAGCGCATCGGCCATTCCAGATGCCTGCATTATAGCAGGGCTATGAATGGCATTTGCGCCGAGTACAAACACGTCTCCGGTAACCGAGAATGTCTTTCCCGCGGACTCGAAACTCGCGCTCTTTACCGTATTATTCGTCGAGTCAAAGCTGGTGACGCGGCTGTTCAGGATCACCGTCACGCGATGGTCGTTATACACATCCATCAGGCCGTTCTGGGCCGTGAACTTCGCATCGGCCGGGCAAATCATGCATCGCAAGGAGGCGCAGCAGGGGCCGCGTCCTTCCGTGGCAACTCGGGCACGAGCAGTGGGAATAATAAAGTGTGTGTCGGGTCGCGCCGCCTTCATCACCTGATCGGGCGTAGAAGGATGATGCGGTGGTTGTGGAAACGGTTTCGAACGTGGCGCGATGCCGTGCATGTCCGGATCGCCTGAAACCGACATGATGGTTTCTGCATCGCAATAGTAGGGTTCCAGCTCATCATAGCTGACAGGCCAGTCCTGGCCGACGCCGTACTTGGACTTCAGCCGGAAATCATTTGGCAGAAATCTGGGCGATTGGGCGAACCAGCAATTCGTCCCGCCACCAAACCCGATGGTGAAGTTCCACGGCTTGTCGCTGTCGGAATGATAAGTCGTTGCCCGGTCGATCGAGCTGTTCCGGTTTTCGTTCACTTGCCACGAATGGGCATTATAATCCCCGCGTTCGATGACGAGCACTCGACCGGTTATTGTCTGCAGTAATTTCGACAGAAAGAAACCGGAGCCAAAGCCGGAGCCGACCACGACAAAGTCGTAATGCTGTGAATTCACAGTTTCCGGCTGTGCCAGATTTTTTAGCATGACCCCACCTTTGATCCCCATTCATGCAGCGCTGCAGCATGGGTCTGAAAAGAGACCCGATAGCGCCGGTATTCTTTATTCATCTGGCGCTATATTTGCAATTCGCATGCTAGAGGGGATCGTCCCCAAATAGTCAGGCTCTCCATCTAACATTTCTACACGGGGGCGTCTCCCGAAACCCGGGCGTGTTCGCGCCGGAAACTTGGGACATGACCGAAAAAGGGGAATTGAGGCAAGGCAAGCGCCATGGGTGCACAACAAGCGAGCATTCCAATGACGAGCGCAATGAAAATCAACCGGATCAAATTATCAAAATCTAGATAGAGATCCGGCAGTGACGTCCTTGTACTATTAACCAGCCAGAATTTCGCACTGTAGCAGCCTGCAACAGAATTGAGAACGAGCCAGAGAAAGCCTCCATTTCAGAACATGTCCAAGAACGACACGCCTCCCGAGGATGACGAACTCAATAATATCAATACGACTGCGGCGGGCCTGGCGAGTGGAGCTGCGATCACCGGCGTCGCTCAAGGCTTTCGAGTTGTGCTGGGGTTTGTTCAGGGTATCGTCTTGGCGCGCCTGTTGCTGCCGGCTGACTTCGGTCTCGTTGCCATGGTTGCGCCCGCCGTCGCCTTCGCGGCCATGGTCAAGGAACTCGGTCTGAACCAGGCGACGGTGCAGCGAGACCAGATATCGCAGCAGATTGTGAGCAATCTTTTCTGGCTCAGCGTTTCGATGAGCATTTTGCTGGCCGTCATCATGGCGGCGTGTGCGCCTTTGCTTGCCGATTTCTATGGAGAGCCTGAAGTCCAGGCGCTCGCGGTCGCGTATGCTGCAACGATCGTGGTCTGGGGCCTGCAATCCCAGCCAGCCGCCTTGTTGGCTCGCAAGCTCGCGTTCAAGACCATCGCGATCATCGAGGTCGTTTCGTTGCTCGCCGGGTTCATTGTCGCGGTCGCAACCGCCTATCTGACCCGAAGCTATTGGGCGCTCTTCTACGGCACGATTGTTACGGCGGCTGTTTCCACACTCGCCAGCTGGATGGCCAGCAAGTTCAAGCCGATGAAAATAGGCAGTGCGGAAGGCATGAGGGAGATGATCGGGTTCGGCTCCAGTATCGCCGGATTTGACCTTCTCAACTTTGCCTCACGAAATGCCGACAATATTCTAATCGCGCGCTTTCATGATGCGGTCGAACTCGGTCTTTATGACCGGGCCTACAAGCTTCTGCTCTTCCCATTGCAGAAAATTACTTATCCGCTCTCCAGGGTGATGGTGCCGTTCCTTTCTCGTAATGTGAACCAGCCTGAGCGCTACAAGCGTGCTTACTTTGTGGCCGTCACCATTATTCTTGTTGCCGCGCAGCCGGGCGTTCTGGTCGGCATACTGTTCGCCGACGAAATTTTCCTCGTCCTGCTGGGCAAGGAGTGGGTGCCGGCGGCGCCAGTTTTCATGTGGCTCGGAATTGCTGGTCTTGTTCAGGTCATGACCTCGACCATGGGTTGGCTGTTCGTCAGCCAGGGGCGAGGCAAGCACTATCTCATGGTCGGCGCCGTTACTGCCGTGATTTCCATAACCTCCTTCGTTGTGGGATTGCCCCAAGGGGCCGTAGGCGTGGCTGCGGCGTATGCCATTGGCGATCTAGTGTTCAAGACGCCTTATGTCTGGTTCATGGCATCCCGCAATGGGACCGTCAGGTTCGGAGATTTCGTGCGTCTGCTCATGCCGCACCTGTTGGCGTTGGCAGTCGCAGCTGCTGCACTTTATTTCACGGGGCAGTCGTTCCAGCAGATCGGCTTTTTACAAATTGGCCTGCTTCTGGCGCTCTCTTATGGCATATACCTTGCTGTTCTGACCTTGTTCAAAGAAAAGGTTTCGATGGCGCGAGAACTGCTTGAAATGGTCTGGAACAGCATTCAGTCCAAGCGACAGGTTCGAGCGGCTCAAAAGGGAATGCAGGAATGAACTATCGCTCTCTCGCAGATATGTATGACGCCATAACGATGGGGCTTGGCCGGTTGCCGGACAACATCGATCTAATCGTGGGCGTTCCGCGCAGCGGCTTGATTCCGGCGAACTTCCTTGGCCTTTTGCTGAACCTGCCCATCACGGATGTTGAAGGTTTGATTGAGGGGCGCGTCATGGCTTCGGGACGCACGCGTCGCGGTGCGGCGGTGAACAAGACCTTCGCCGAGATGAAGAATGTGCTGGTGATTGATGACAGCGTGTTCCACGGCAATTCCATTCGCGCTGTAAAGGAGCGGCTGGATGTCGAACTTGAAGGATACAATCTGACGTATTGCGCCGTTTTCGGTCCCAAGATGACGCACCCGGATATCGACATTGTTCTGGACGCTGTACCCCAGCCGCGAATTTTTCAATGGAACCTCTTCCACCACGGCCTGCTTAAGGAATGCTGCATCGATATTGATGGCGTCCTTTGCCTGGACCCCACGGCCCAGCAAAATGATGACGGCGACCGCTATCGCGAATTTATCCTCAACGCGATACCGCTGAATCGTCCGACAAAGCCATTAGGCCATCTGGTAACGAGCCGACTTGAAAAGTATCGCCCGGAAACGGAAGCTTGGCTCGAGAAGTGGGGCATCCAGTACGAGTCGCTCAACATGCTAGACCTG
>Ga0208794_1001026_pt1 | contig 14082 bp, 19 predicted proteins | sample 32_taG_FD_184106 | JGI IMG/M metagenome (GOLD analysis project Ga0208794, IMG submission 184106) | Marine viral communities from the Gulf of Mexico - 32_GoM_OMZ_CsCl metaG (SPAdes) (version 2) | ecosystem: Environmental > Aquatic > Marine > Oceanic | place: Atlantic Ocean: Gulf of Mexico... | reverse complement strand
GTACCCCTATACCTGCTCCTGTAGGGGTAGTTGAAATTAGATCGGGTGTTTCTCAAGTATTATCATTTAGCGTTATAGGAACTGCAAATCAAGGAGATGTATTTGATGTAGAATTTGAAAGTAGTACGGGGTCTGATATAACAGTTCTTGACTTTGTATTAAATGGGTATCAGTTTTAAAAATAAATAACAAAATGGGATTACAAATAAATAAAGCGTTAAATAGACAAGATGGGTTAACTATACCATCAGGAGCTGCAATATCTTGGACTACTTGTTTTATAGCTGGTAGCAGAAGAATAGAGTTCAGACCTCTATTTGTTTTCCTATCTCCTTCAGATAGAGATGACTACTGGAATGGAGTAGAAGGAGCACCGGATCCAACAATGTCAGGTCAGATAAAAGATATGTTATCTGCTTATTTTAGAGAAATGACTGCTGAAGAACAAGCATCTCTTGAAGCAGAAGCTGGAGCATTCTCTAAAGTAGAGGGGTGGCTTAAAGATGAAATAGTAGCTAATTCTAATGGGTACTTGACTGATGATGATATAGTAATCATCCCAAGTACAGTATTATTATAAGATGAGTTTAACCGATATAAAACAGTTACTTCCTAAAGATGTATATGACGCTGCTGTAGGTGCTAGTTCACCATCAGCTGCTAATGTGTTTGTTACTACATCTGATCTAGGATCCTCTAAAGCTTTTCAAACTTTAAGCTCAGGTCTTGTAGGATGGGATGTAACTAACGGTGTAAATGCAGAAGTCACATTAACTGGTCCCAGTATATTGTCAGTCACAAATGCTCAAGATGGTGATTATGGAACACTTATAGTAAGACAAGATGGTGTAGGTAGTCATACTTTAGGATTACCTGTAAATTTTAAAGTTGTAAATGGAGGAGGTGGTGCAATTACCCTTAGTACTGGCCCAAATGAAGAAGATGTTTTATCCTGGGTATATGACGGTACAAATTTCTATGTTTCATTTGGATTAAACTTTACATAGAAATGAGTGGAAATGCACAAATAGGATTCTATGCGTCTATGCTCAATCAAGATACATTTGATAATGAATACTCAATGATTTTTGATGGGGTAGATGAAGCCATTACATTCCCTGATGACCCTACCTATGCAAGTACCTTGAAAAGCTCAATCAGTGCTTGGTTTAAATGCACAACTTTAAATAGTGGAACTACCTACTTATTTGATACGGGCAGACATAGATTAGGTTTTATTGGTTCTACAAGTCAATTAAGGTATCAATTAGGACTATCCCCCGCCCAAGATGATATTAGGATTAGTGGGCTAACTATTACTGATGGGAATTGGCATCACATATTAGCTTGTTTTGATGGTTCAACTAGGATAGCACAAGTTTTTTATGATGGCTCATTAGTTTTCACTAAAAACCCAACCAATGTTACAGGCACTAATCCACAGTTATATAACGGTATAGGTGCAGTTTATTTAGGTACATCAAGATTTTTCAATGGCAGTATTGATGAAGTAGCCTTTTGGCACGACACAGACCAATCAGCAAATATATCTTTAATTTGGAATGGTGGAACACCTAATGATTTAAACGCTTTACCTACTCCACCTACTAATTATGTAAGAATGGGGGATGGTGCTACATGGGATGGTATAAATTGGAACCTACCTGATTTAGGAGTAATGAACGGAACTCCAGTAAGTAGAAATATGGAGGAGGCTGACAGACAAACAGATGTACCATGAGAATAGCAAGTGAAACATACGCAATAATAGCTGTAGCTGACATTGACTCAGTTGACTTCTCACAGGTTGGAGAGAACAGTGCTGATACAGTAAGAAGGTCTATAGATGGAACTAAGTTTGTTTTAAAGTGGGACACTGAGCCTACCTTTATTGCAGATGGAACAATTGTGCCTATATCTATTTTGGGATATGAGGCTTGTTTAGATTTAATGGCTACTGCAGAGTGGTCAGAACCCGAAGAATTAGAATAAGATGGATTTACTACAGGCTACAGGAGAAGTTGTTAATGGAATGGATGATGTCCATTTTAACATGAAGGATGTTATTTACTTAGTTACCCTTTTGGTTAGTGCATTAGCAGGTTGGTTTACTTTAAAAGGTTCTGTAGAAAAACTAAAAGACAGAATGGAAGTGGTTGACAAACATATTGATACTTGTCAAACAGATGCTAAAGAAGAACAATTAGCAGCTAAACACAGCAGGATTGGTATAAGAAAGCAGCTTCAAGAAGAAATGAAAGATCTTACAGATTTAATGAACAAAAGAGTTGATATTGTGAAAACTGATTTAAAAGAGTTTCAGAAAGAGAACGCTACTGAAATAAAGAACATTAATGACCAAATTACCGCTATAAAAACAGACACATCTGAAATTAAAGGTATGGTTCAGATTCTTATGAATAAGAGTCAAAATTGAATGGTAAACCAGTCATACAGCTTATAGCTGCTTGCATTGTAACAGTAGTCCTTCTCCCATTAGGACTGCTTTATAGTTTGATTAAACCCGTTGTAGACTCTAAATCAAAGCCTCCTTTATTTATTCTAAAAAAGTTTGCCTTATACTGGCTTAATATTCTTATCCAATTTTGGAGATCATTCAAATACATCGCACACCACACTGCTTTGTTCTTAGATTACACTTGGAATGTATTTGCTGGAGAGCTACTGGAAGACATTATAACATGGAAGGAGAATACTTGGTTTGGAAATGGAAAGACAACTGTATCAGCTTCTATAGGACAATTAGAAAACAAAAACTCTTTAAATAAGACAGGTAAATGGTTTTCTTCTTTTCTTAACTTTGTATTCAATGAAGAGGATCATGCTCTTAAATCTTATAATAATCAAATAAACCAACATGAAAACAATAATCAACAAAAAGACCAAAATTGCAATAGCTAATGAATCTGGTGAACAGGTTCCAATGCTTTACACAGATCTTATAGGAATATGTCTTAATAACCCTCCTCAAGGTGGTTGGAAGACTGATGAAATGCGTAAAAGAATCAAGATTGAAGATAAACTGGAAGGTGTCAAAGAAGATGGAGAAATAAAGCTAGAAGATGCTGAGTGGGAAAAGGTTGTAGAGTGTTCTAAAATGCCCTGGCAATTTAAGCACAAAGACATCATAGCTTTTGAAGATGCCTTGTTATCAGCTGAATAGGAAATGTTAGAATAAATAATGTTTAAACTTTTTTAATTATATTTGTTTAAACATTAAAAATTTTAACATGGAATCACAGGTTGCTAATGAAGCTCCAGAAAAAGAAATTTCTCCAGAGGAATACAAAAAAATGAGAACTGATGCTATTAAGCATCTAAAGGATGAGGTTACCTATCTAAAAGTAGAAGCTGAATACCAAAAGCTGCAAGCTGAAATAGAAGGTTATAAGACTCAAAGACTTATGGCTATACAGAGACAGGCTGAGATAATGTATACACCTGATCCAGAATCTGAACCACAAGAGCCTAAAAAAGAAAGAAAGCTTAAAACTACATAAGATGATTGTTAAGAAAGGATCTAATCAAACAGCTCTTGTTAAAGAAATACAAGAAGTAGTTAAAGCTGTTGTAGATGGTATTTTTGGTAATCAGACTGAAGCTTTGGTTATGAAATACCAAAGAGAAAACTATCTTGTTGCAGATGGTATAGTAGGGCCTAAAACTTTTGAGTGTATGGGTATATTAGATACTGATACTTCAAAGCAGTATGAGCCCATACCTGATACCTTTTATCACAAGCATTATCTTCCTGATGGAGAATATGTAAATAACTTTACTAATAAAGAGTACATATTTATTCATCATACTGCAGGTTGGAATAATCCTTACAAGGTTATTGATTCTTGGGGTAGAGATACCAGGGGGCGTATTGCAACTGAGTTTGTAATAGGGGGTCAAAAGATTGATACAGGTGATTCTACTTATGATGGTGATATTGTACAAGCATTTCCTGAAGGTTATTATGCATATCACTTAGGATCTACAGGATCTTCTTATATGCATAGTCATTCTGTAGGAATAGAGCTTTGTAATTTTGGTTATCTAAAAGATGGTAAAACTTATGTAGGAACCAGAGCTATAAAAGATCAAATATGTACACTACCAGACCCTTTTAAAAGATACTCTGAGTGGCATAAGTATAGTGATAAACAAATAAAGAGTTTACAGTTATTAATAGAGCACATAGCAGAAAGAGATAATATCAATGTTAGAGAAGGTCTTCCTGATCTAATAAGAAAACACGGCCCAGTAAAAGCATTTGATTTTAATGAGGATGCTTATAATGGAAAGATAAAAAGTTTGATTACTCATACTAACGTAAGAAAAGATAAAACTGATTGCTTTCCTCAACCTGAGCTTGTAGATATGCTGCTTAGCTTATAAACCAACAATTATGGCTGAAGTTAACTTAGTTGAGAAAAAGACCAAAATGAATCATACTGATATTATTAAATTTCAGTTGATGACTTATTGTTTTATCTATAAGAAACGCCTTAGTGATTCTGAGCTTAACTGCTTGTCTCTACTAGGGGCTTATGGAGAATATGAACTAGGAGACTTTTGCCTTTTACCAGAAATATCAAATGAGGAGGTGAGGAATAAACTTGGCTCCTCATATGATAAATCTATACATGGTAAAGGTATATTCTCTAGTGCTCAAACAGTAAGAAACTTTTTATCTAAAGCAGAAAAGCTCAACTTGATACTTAAACAAGGTAAGAATACAAAGAAGATAAAGATTAATCCCAATCTTAAAATACAGACAGATGGGAATATACTTCTTAAATACATGATGATACATGTTACCAAAAAAAAGTAAGCACTTCATATTACCTACAGCAGAAGAACTCTCAATGAGCTCTGATCTTGTAGATGATGCTGTTTCTTTTTTCTATGGGGAGCTTCGTAAAGACTTGGTAAATCTTACGTCTAATGTAATACATGTAGATGGTTTATGTTCATTTAGAGCTAAGAAAAAGGAATTGCCAAAACTTATAATCAAGTATGAAAAACATCTAGGGGTTCTTGACCCAGATACTTTTAATCAAGTTGCAACAAAAAAAGACTTACAAAACAAATTAGATAAAGTTCTTGCATTAAATCAAATGATTAAAGATGAGATGGCAAGAAAAAAAGAATTTTTAGAGAAAAAGTATGGGAAATTTAAAGGATATTTGGAAGAATAAGAAGTTGATTATAGAAGGAATGAAGAATTCAATAATTAAAAAAGAGGTAGTTGAAGAAGTAGCTGCTGAAAGAATGAAGATATGTGATGAGTGTCCTCATAAGGATACTAAAGGAGATAGCTGTTTTATTCCAAAAACTCAACCCTGCTGTTCTCTATGTGGATGTACTCTACATTTTAAACTAAGATCTCTATCTGCATCATGTGATGATAAAAGATGGGATGCATTAATTTCTCAAGAAGAGGAAGATGAATTAAACTTTTTGACTGATGAAGATTGAATATAACGGAATCATAATAAAAGTAAGAAAACTTAAATCAGGAGTCATTGATATAACTATTGATGCTCCTGAAGACCAACTCATAAATATAGACACCAACTCAAAAAATCCAAATCAAGATGGCAATTCAATTTACCTCAGCGACTCATAAGTATGAGAGCGTTGATAATCCAGAAAAGAAATGGCTTAGTGTAACTAAAGTTATAAGCCTATTTAAACCAGAATTTGATAAACAAGCTGTTGCTGCAAAAGTAGCCAAGAATAAAAAATCAAAGTGGTATAGGTTATCTGCAAGGGAAATTATAACCATTTGGGATGCAGAAAATAAAAGAGCTATTGATTTAGGATCCTGGTATCATGACCAAAGAGAATCAGAGCTACTAATGTGTGATACTATTAAAAGATCAGGAATAGATCTTCCTATTATAAAGCCAATAGAACAAGATGGTATAAAACTTTCACCAGATCAAACTCTTACACCTGGTATATACCCTGAGCATCTAGTGTATTTAAAATCTGCAGGAATATGTGGACAAGCGGATAGAGTAGAAGTAGTTGGCAACCATCTTAATATCTATGACTATAAGACTAATAAAGAGATTAAAACTAAAGGTTTTACAAATTGGCAGGGTATTACTGATACCCTTAAAAATCCACTGAATCATCTAGATAATTGTAATTTCAATCATTATGCCTTACAATTATCCCTATATATGTATATGATGTTAAAGCATAATCACAGTCTTAAACCTGGGATAATGGAAATACATCATATTAAATTTGAGAAAGAAGGTGATGATGAACACGGGTATCCAATAACAAAATATGATCAAGAAGGTAACCCTATTGTAAAAGAAGTAGTACCATACACTATACCTTACCTAAAAAAGGAGGTGATAAGCATAATAAATTATCTTAAACAAAACCCAATATCATGATTAAGCTTTTTGAAGTAGAGAATAATACTATAATACCTACAGAGCATTGTTATTCTATCAAGTGGCTAAAAGCTATAATGGATAATCATGAAGAAAATCATCTTAAGATATATGCTTATTTATTCTACATGTGCTGTCCAAGCCAGGAGAATCCTTATTTTAATCTAAGATGGGATATGAGAGAAGAAACAATCATAAATGATTTGGATATAGATTTCTCTCTAGAAGAAGATGATATACAGATTGCCTTAGATAAAGCAAAGGCTATGTATGAAACTCCTACAGTAAGAGCTTATGAAGGAATTAAAAAAGCTCTGGATAATATAGCACACTACATGGCTAACACATCTATTACAGATGGTAGAGATGGTAACATTGGTCAAATACGTGCAGTGGCTAAAGATTTTGATAGCATAAGACAATCTTATAAAGGTATTGTAAAAGATCTTGAAGAAGAGCAGCAGATTAATGTGAGAGGAAGCCAGCAACTTGGTTATGATCAAATGTAAGAACTATGTATGAAATACCTACTTATGATAATGGTAATTGGACTTATTCTAAGTTTAAAGATAGGATTGAGTTTAGGGATTTTGTAAAATCTACTTTTAAGGAGCCTGGTAAATATGAATTAGATGAAACCTCAGAGCTCTTTAATGAACAAGCTAGGCTTTTTAGAGATAGGGGTAATATCTATTGTATTGCTCAATTTCGTAGTAAGGATTACACTAAATACTGGGATACTGAAAAAGAGAAGTGTAGAAAAGGTGTAATATTCCACAATAACAATAAGACTTGGTATCTGCCTAGAGATTATTATATGTGGATTAACTTCTTACCTATCTATGATAAGATCAAAAAGAGATTTGACTTTCCTCTAGTATGGGACGTTCAAATTCATATGGCATTATATGAAACGCTTGCAGAACTGCATTACAAGCATGCTTCTATAACTAAAAAGCGTCAGATTGCATCTTCATACTTCCATGCAGCTAAGCTTATTAATCAGATCTGGTTTGAAGAAGGAGCTATATGTAAAATGGGTGCTTCTATAAAAGATAAGATTAATCTAGAGGGAACATGGAAGTTCTTAGAAGAATACAGAGCTTTCTTAAACTCAAACACTGCTTGGTACAGACCAATGAATCCAGGTAAAGTTATGACTTGGCAGCAGAAGATTGAGGTTACTCAAAATGGCAGGAAAAAGGAAGTAGGTTTAAAAGGCATGCTTCAGGCTATGTCATTTGAGAAATCAGATACTAAAGGTGTTGGTGGTGCTTGTACTTACTTCTTCTATGAAGAAGCAGGTATTGCTCCAAGAATGGATAAAACCTTTGAGTATATACGTCCTGCAATGCAAGCTGGTGATATTACTACAGGTATGTTTATAGCAGCAGGATCAGTAGGTGAGTTAAAAGATTGTGAGCCTTTAAAACAAATGACCCTATACCCACAAGAGAATGATATATATCCAGTAGAAACAGATCTTATAGATGATAAAGGAACTATTGGAACTAGTGGATTGTTTATACCTGAGCAGTGGGGTATGCCTCCACACATTGATGAGTATGGTAACTCTAAAGTACAAGAAGCATTAGATTCTCTAGAAGAAACATTTGCTACTTGGAAAAAAGAATTACGTCCAGAACTTTATCAATTACGTATATCTCAGCATCCAAGAAATATTAAAGAAGCTTTTGATTACAGAGAGGAATCTGTTTTCCCTCTTAATCTAGTTGCTGAACAGAAGAGATATATAGAAGAAAAAGAATATCCCTATGAGTTAATAGAGCTCTCTGAAAGAAAAGATAGTACTATTCTAGTAAAAAGAACTAATAAACTGCCTATAACCAGTTTTCCTGTAAGAATGAATGAAGAGGATAAATCTGGATCCATAGTAGTTTGGGAAAGACCTGATGAAAAACCTGAGTGGGGAACTTACTATGCTTCTATTGACCCTGTATCAGAAGGTAAGACTACTACATCTGAATCATTGTGTTCTATTTACGTTTACAAATCTCCAATTGAAGTTACTAGATTAGATGAGAATGGTGCAGAAACTTTTATAGAGGGTGATAAGATAGTTGCAGCTTGGTGTGGTAGATTTGATGATATTAATGAAACTCATAATAGATTACGTCTTATTATAGAGTGGTATAATGCCTGGACGCTTATTGAGAACAACATTACTCTTTTCATCATGTATATGATACAAGTAAAGAAGCAAAGATATCTTGTTCCTAAAAATCAAGTTGTTTTCTTAAAGGATCTACAGGCTAACAAAACTGTTTATCAAGAATATGGCTGGAAGAACGTTGGTGTTATTTTTAAAAACCATCTTATTAATTATTTAGTAGAGTGGTGTAAAGAAGTTGTAGATGAAGATTTGGATGATAATGGTACTATATTAAAGAAGCATCACGGTATAAGAAGAATCCCTGATATCATGGCTATGAAAGAAATGGAAGCTTATAGACCAGGGGTTAACGTGGATAGATTAGTATCATTAGCAGCACTCATTGCCTTTGTAAAAATACAACAAGCTAATAGAGGTTATCTCAAACGGGTTGATAATGAGGGACCTGCTAACTTGGAAAAGTCAGAGAATTTGTATAAATTAAATAGTAGTGCTTTCCGTAATTTGGGTAGGAAAAACATTAAAAGTTTAAACTCAAGTGTTAAACGGTCTGCTTTTAAAAGATTACGTTAATGAAGATATTAAACGCACTAGACCTAAAAAAGGGAGCTAAAGTCAAGCAAAATAAAATGTATAGCGTTTCTCAACCTATACAGTTTATACCTAGAAAAGAAAAGAATGAAGATTGGGCTGCTTGGAATATGGACTGGCTAGAGTGGCAAGGCTTGCAACAGATTAGACAGAATGCTAGAAGGTTGATGAAAAACTATAAGCTGGCTAATGGTATCATAGACAGAAATGATTACATAGTTGAGCAGGATAATGAAATGAGAGACTTTGTTGAGACTCTTGCTAGTGATGAACCAAATGCATTAGAGCTAAAATTTTATCCAATTATACCTAATGTTGTAAATGTATTAGTTGCTGAGTTTGCTAAAAGAAATACTAGAGTAAGCTTTAGAGCAATTGATGAATATACTTATAACGAGATACTAGCTGCAAAAAGCAAAGAGATTGAGAACGTTTTAGTTAGACAAGCTGAAGTTAAGATGTTGCAAAACATGATTGATCAAGGTCTTGACATGGAAGATCCAGAGATTCAGCAAAAAATGCAAGAGCAAACATCTATTGAGAATCTAAAAACCTTACCAGAAATTGAAGACTTCTTTAATAAAGACTATGAGGTAATTTCTGAAAAATGGGCTAGTAAACAATATTCAATTGATACTGAGAGATTTGCTATGGATGAACTTGAAGAGGAAGCATTTAGAGATATGCTTGTTACTGATAGAGAGTTCTGGCACTTTAGAATGATGGAAGATGATTATGATATTGAGTTATGGAACCCTGTTCTAACATTTTATCACAAGTCTCCAGATGCAAGATATATATCTCAAGGAAACTATGTTGGTAAAATTGAGATGATTACTGCAGCTGATGTTATAGATAAGTATGGTTGGTTAATGAATGAAGATCAACTTCTAGCTCTTCAAAATCATTATCCAGTTAGAGCAGCAGGATACCCACTAACAGGATATCAAAATGAAACTAAGTATGATGCTACAAAATCACATGCTTGGAATACTGACATGCCATCATTACAATATAGACAGTTATCATCAATGAGGGATAACTTCATTAATAATGGTAGTGATATTATTGAGTGGGTCTTAGGAGAATCTGAAGACTACAGAAACTATGGAGCTGCTACTATGTTGAGAGTTACTCAGTGTTATTGGAAGTCTCAACAAAGAGCTGGACATCTTACTAAGATATCAGAATCTGGTGAGGTTACAACTACTATAGTAGATGAAACATATAAAGTTACAGATAAGCCTGTTTATAATACTCAGCTTATAAAAAACAAAACATCTTCTAACTTACTATTTGGTGAACACATTGAATGGATTTGGTTTAATCAGGTTTGGGGAGCTATTAAGATAGGGCCTAATCATCCAAGTTTTTATGGTGTAAAAGATTCTAATGGGTTTAGTCCAATCTATTTAGGAATAAATCAGAATCAAATGAAACCTCTTAAGTTTCAATTTAAAGGTGATAACACTATATACGGTTGTAAGCTACCTGTTGAAGGAAGAGTCTTTTCTGATAAAAACTCAAGATCTACATCTTTAGTAGATCAGATGAAACCATTTCAGATTGGTTATAACATAGTTAACAATCAAATAGCTGATATTTTAATAGATGAAATAGGTACAGTTGTTATGATTGACCAGAATACTTTACCTAAACATTCTCTAGGAGAAGATTGGGGTAAAGGAAATCTTGCTAAAGCCTATGTTGCTATGAAGGACTTTAGTATGTTACCCTTAGACACATCTATCACAAATACAGAGAATGCATTAAACTTTAATCATTTTCAACAGTTAGACTTATCTCAGACTAACAGACTTATGTCTAGAATACAACTTGCTCAATTCTTTAAACAAGAAGCATATCAGGTTGTTGGTGTTTCTCCACAAAGAATGGGTCAGCAAATTGGTCAGTATGATACTGCTACAGGTATTGAACAAGCTGTATCAGGATCTTATGCTCAGACAGAGATGTTATTTGTTGAGCATTCTGATCATCTTATGCCTAGAGTGCATCAAATGAGAACTGATTTGGCTCAGCATTACTTTGCTACAAAACCATCTATTAGAATGCAACATTCTGTATCAAAAGATGAGAGAGTAAACTTTGAGATAAACGGAACTGACCTTTTACTTAGAGATTTAAATGTATACTGTATAACTAAAGCTAACCATAGAAAAGTATTAGAGCAAATGAAACAACTAGCTGCTTCTAATAATACAGCTGGTGCATCTATATATGATCTAGGTAAAATAATTGAAGCTGATTCATTAGGTGGTCTAAATGCTGTGCTTAAGGATATGGAAATGAAGCAACAGCAACAAGCTCAACAACAAAGAGCTCATGAGCAACAAATGGCTCAACAAGCTGCAGAAGCTGCACAGAAAGAGAAAGCTATGGAGCTTGATCATGAAGCAAAAGAAAGTGAGAAGAAAATTAGAAAAGATATTCTTGTTGCAGAAATCAGAGCTGCTGGATATGGTGCTATGCAAGATATTAATGAAAACAAACAAAGTGATTTCATGGATACTCTTGATAGAATACAGAAATCAGAAGAGTATGATCAAACTATGAGTTTGCAAAGAGACAAGGAAAGTAATAGAATGTCTACTGAAGCTAATAAAGCAAGAATGAAGCAAGAGGAGATGAATCTTAAAAGAGAGCTCAAAAATAAAGATCTTGAGATTGCTAGAGAAAATAAGAATCAGTATGATACAAAACCTGATAAAGAAGATAAAAAGTAATAGTTATGAATAAGAAGTATATAGGAAATCCTTTAGGTTTTTATAATGATTTGCAAGATAAAAGAATAGAAGAGTTTCAAAAAGGTGGCAGTTTCAAGCAAAAGTTTAGTGCATGGAATACACAAAGAAAAATTAACAAAGCTAAGAGAAAAGCTTGCAGAGGAGGTAATAAACCAAGCTGTACAAGAAAAGCAGATAACCGTAAATCATGGGGCAGTAAAGGTTGGCAAAACTAACTATAGCCATATAATGGGAAAATTTTTATTATAGATGCTAACTAAGTAAAACAAATTTTATTTAGTCTTCTTAAATTTGAGTATATTATTAATAAGTCATTAAACCAACAACAACATGAGTGAAGAGAATAACGACAGTACAACGGTACAAAAAGTTGATATTAACATTGATGAAATTTTAGGAACTGGTGCTGACACCATTATGGTTCCTGATGAAACTGAATCTGGAGGTAATAAGAATGTATTATCTAATATGACTCCAGATACTTCGTTCCTTGACAAGCCTACAGCAGGCACAGTAGAAGCTAAAGAGACTGTTTCAAAAGAAACATCTGAGTCAGAAGAATCTTCTGAAGAAGTTATTGATAACATAGTTACACAACCAGGGGTGGAACCTGTAGCTAAAAAGTCAGGGGGTTCTATGATTCAGGCTGCTAAGAATCTGATTGATAAAAACATTCTTCTTCCTTTTGATGAAGATAAATCAATTGATGAGTATAGTGCTGAGGATATTGAAGAACTGATTGAAGCTAATTTTAGTCAAATGCAGAATAAAATGAGCCAAGATCTTCCTCAACATTTCTTTCAGAATATGCCTCAAGAGATGCAGCATGCATATGATTATATTGCTAATGGAGGAACTGACTTAAAAGGTTTATTCCAAGCTTTATCACAAACTCATGAAATGTATGAGCTTGATGTTACTAATGAACAGGATCAAGTATATGCAGTAAGATCTTATCTACAAGCTACTAACTATGGTACACCTGAAGAGATTCAGGATGAGATAGATAGCTTAATGGATAGAGGGGACTTGGAAAAGAAAGCTAAGCAATTTAAACCCAAGCTTGATGCAATGCAGCAAAACATTGTAAATCAAAAACTTGCAGCTCAACAAGAAGCAGCTAGACAGAGACAAGAACAATCTCAGATGTATATGGAGAATGTTTACTCAACTCTAGAAAAAGGTAACTTAAATGGAGTTGCACTTGATAATAAAGTTCAGAACATGTTATATAGTGGATTAGTTCAACCTAATTATCCTTCAATTAATGGAAAGCAAACTAATCTTCTTGGACATTTGTTAGAAAAGTATCAATGGGTAGAACCAAGACATGATTTAATTGCTGAGGCTCTTTGGCTACTTGCAGATCCAGATGGATATAGATCACAGATATCTAATATAGGTGAAGCAAAAGCTACTGAAGAAACTGTTAGAAAATTAAAAACAGAACAAAGTTCTAGAAATGCATCAACTAGTCAAGGTGAAACTGACACTAATGCATCTAGAAGAACTGCTCCAGCTATATCAAGACCGAAGAAAGATTTTTTTAAAAGAAGTTAATAAATAAATAAAACAAGTAATAATTAAATTTTAATCACAAATGGCAACTCCAGTATTTAACAATGGCCTGTTTCTACGTGATACTAACTACCAAGCTAGTTCTCACGTTGATTCATACCATTTACAAAACATGCTTAGAGATGCAGAACCTACAGACATGGGCCCCGTAGACATTTGGGCTATGGCACAGAAAGTAGAAATGCCTCTTTATCAAATGTCATCTTTTGGTGGCAAAAATGTTATTGAAGTAGATAACATCCGTGGAGAGTGGAAGTGGCAAACTCCTATCTCACAAGATCTTCCTTATATTATTGAAGATATTGAACCAGCTAATGAAGCTAAAGGTGTTGATGGTACAACATTTAAGATCAAGCTGAACAAGAGAGAGTTTGGACACGGAGACATCATTACTTATGATAAGTATAATGGTGTTGAACTTTTCATTGTACCTGAAGAAGATATTCTTCCTATAGGTGATGGATTCATCTACACTGTTCAACTAGTGAATAATGATAACTACAAGTTTCTTGAAAACAAATTCTTAGCTAATGGAACTAAATTCTTTAGAAAAGGTTCTGCTAGAGGAGAGTATGGTGAAAGATTT
>Ga0208794_1001025_pt1 | contig 14089 bp, 10 predicted proteins | sample 32_taG_FD_184106 | JGI IMG/M metagenome (GOLD analysis project Ga0208794, IMG submission 184106) | Marine viral communities from the Gulf of Mexico - 32_GoM_OMZ_CsCl metaG (SPAdes) (version 2) | ecosystem: Environmental > Aquatic > Marine > Oceanic | place: Atlantic Ocean: Gulf of Mexico... | reverse complement strand
TGAACCTCGGCTGAACGGCGCGTTGCCGGCCGGTCATTTGCAGGTCAATGCGAACCGGCGCCCTATATGAGGGGGAACGCAGCGCCCGACGGGCGCGCGCGGCGTCCAACCAACGGAGCTGACGTATGTCTTCCCTGAATTTCGATCTGCCCGCCGATTTCTTCTGGGCCAAGTCGGCGCGCCGCGTCAGCCCGCGCGGCGGTGTCTCGCACAAGCGTTTCGACACGCTGGCCGAGGCGATCTGCAGCGCGATGGAAGACCAGGACACGCCCCGCTACAGCGTCTCGATCGACACCGACGAGACCTCCCTGACCATGGACGAGGTCGACGCGCTGTATCGCAGCGACGCCGACCTGTCCGCCGCGCACGCCGCCATGCCCTTCATCGTCGCGTTCGACGACCATGAAGTCGAAAACGACTATGCCGGCGATCAAGGCGGCGTCACCGCCGACCGTGCGGCGTTTCTTCGTCGCCGCGCCGCGGCGTGGCAGGCCTATTTCGAACATATGCCGCTGCGTCCCTCGGCGCTGAGAGCGGGCGGCGGCTTGCAGCTCTATCGCCGCTTTCACTGGGGCCGCCTTGCGACCGTCCATATGCTCGACACGCGGCAATATCGCTCGCCCCAGCCCTGCCCGTCGGGCAAGCGCGGCGGGCAGATCGTGTTGGATTGCGATGCCGTGCGCGATCCCGCCGCGACGGTTCTGGGCAAGCGGCAGGAAGCCTGGCTCGATCGCGGACTGGCGCGGGAAAAAAGCATCTGGAGCCTCGTCACGCAGCAGACGATCTTTTCGCGCCTCGCACTGCCGCAGGCGCCCGACGCGCGCTATTCGGACATCTGGGACGGTTATGAGGCCGCGCGGCAGCGTGCGACCGCCAGCCTGTCGCGGCCCGCGGTGCGCAACGCCGTGCTGCTCGGCGGCGACGTCCACTCCTTCTGGCTCAACAATATCCGCGCCGATTTCGGCGACCCGGCGTCGAAGGTGATCGCGAGCGAGGTGGTGACGAGTTGCCTTGCCTCGCGCAACGGCCCTGCGGCGCTGTTCGATACGGCGCGCGCGCTCAACCCGCATGTCCGCTTTCTCGACAATGCGCATGCCGGCTATGTGCTGCTCGACATTGTCCCGGATCGTATCGACATCGACTTGCGCGCGGTCGCATCGCTCGCCGATCCCGCCGCACGATGCTTTTCGCTCGCCAGGCGCACGATCGCCGACCGCCGCCCCGGCTTCGATTGATCGCACCCGGCTTTCGCGATTGCAATTCGCGCAATCGTCGTTCGACTCTGGCCGTTTGATCGCGCAGCCCATTACGCCGAACCTGTCCCCACAACGGCATCGTGCCCGTCGCGACGATGGCCGATGGCAGGGGATGGACTTTGGACGGCGCCGAAATCATTACGCTCGCGGTCGATCGGTCGGGGACGCTGCCGGGACAATTGCAGCGCGTCACCGATGAGCGGCTTTCACTGCGCGACGGGCAGGTTCGCCTGCGTATTGACCGGTTCAGCCTCAGCGCCAATAATCTCACCTATGCCCTGCTCGGCGAACGGATGGGATATTGGGCGCTGTTCCCGGTGGGCGAGCCGTGGGGCATCGTTCCGGTATGGGGTTTCGCGACCGTCACGGAGAGCGCGGATGACCGGATCGCGCCTGACGAACGCCTCTATGGCCTGTGGCCGATGGCGAGCGAGGCGGTGCTCGAACCGGGACGGGTCAATGCGCGGCTGATCGTCGAAAACTCGCCGCATCGTCGCGCACTGCCACCCGCATACAACAGCTATTTCCGGCTTGCGTCCGACCCGATCCACGTGCCGGGCAGCGAAGACCGGCAGGCGGTCCTCCGCCCGCTCTTCATCACCTCCTTCCTGCTCGACCGGGGCGTTGCCGCGGCCGCGGAGAGCGACACCGTCATCGTCACCAGCGCGTCGAGCAAGACCGCTCTGGGGCTCGGCTGGCTGCTGCAGAACCGTCCGGGCAAGCGAAGCATCGGCGTCACGTCGCCGCGCAATCGGGACGCGGTCGCGGCGCTCGAGCTGTTCGACGCGGTCACGACCTATGACGATCTGCCGCGGTCGGACGGGGCGATGATTATCGATTTCTCGGGCGATCGCGACATGCTGGGCCGACTGCGCGGAAACGGCACCGGCTCGCAGCTTTGCCGGGTCGGCATGACGCATTGGCGCGACGGGAGCGAGGACCTGACCCCGAGCGGCGCCCATGACCAATTTTTCTTCGCACCCGATGCGATCGTCAAGACGGTGGCCGAACTGGGACCCGCCGGATTCGATGCCGCACTTGCCGATGCAACGCGCGCCTTCATCGCGGCATCGCGTCCGTGGCTCGGCATCGAAACGGTCCGTGGCAGCGAAGCGATTGGGGAAGCCTGGGCGCGGCTGCGGTTCGGCTCGGGCGACCCAACCTCGGCGATTGTCGCAAGTTTCTGAAAAAAGTGGGAGGATGTATGAAACAGATATTTTTCGGCGGGCTGTCGCTCGCCACCATGATCGGCGCGGTGCCGGCGCTGGCCCAAACCGCCGCGCCACCTCAGGACGGAGACGACGGACGCGGCGACATCATCGTCACTGCGACTAAACGGTCGGAGAATCTTCAGGATGTGCCGGTCGCGGTGTCGGCCTTTTCGTCCGAACAGCTCCAGAAGTCGGGGATCAACGACACACGCGAGCTGATGGGGCTCGCCCCCAGCCTCAACCTGACGAGCACGACGTCGGACTCGGCCGGCGTGGTCATCCGTCTGCGCGGGGTCGGCAGCGAAGCGATCAATCCCGGCCTTGAATCGTCGGTCGCGACCTTTGTCGATGGGGTCTATCGCAGCCGATCGAATCTCAGCCTGACCGACATACCGGGGATCGAACGGATCGAGGTGCTGCGCGGGCCGCAGGGAACTTTGTTCGGCAAGAATACGTCGGCAGGCCTCATCAACGTCATCACCTTTGCTCCCCGGTTCGAGCCGAGCCTCGACGCGGCCCTGTCCTATGGCAATTACGACATGGTCCGGATGAACGCCGGCGGCGGCGGCGCACTGGTCGATGGAATTGCGGCGTTCCGGCTCGATGCGGCCTATCAGCGGCGCGACGGCATCCTCCGCGATTTCGACAGTGACGGGCGCTACCGCAACCGCAACCGTTTCACGCTCCGTGGGCAATTGCTGCTGACACCGGCCGACAACGTCGATGTCCGCCTGATCGCCGATTATGGCCGCCGCCGCGAAACCGGGCCCGACACCTATTCGCCGACGGTGAACGACCCGCTCTATGTCGCGATCTTTCAGGCTATGGGTTTCCCGAGCCATATCGGCCGCAAAGACCTGACGATCACGACGAGCGAAGATCGGGCGTCGTTCGAAAAGACCGAGCAATGGGGTCTGTCGGGCGAGGTGAATTGGGATCTCGGCGGCGCCCGCCTGACCGCGATCACCGGTTATCGTCACTGGCACAATGACCAGGCGCGCGAGGTCGATTATGCCGAGGCCGATCTTGTCTATATTCCGTTCAAGGCGGCGCAACAGGCGTTCGAGACCTTCACCCAGGAACTGCGCCTCGACGGCTCGGCCGGAGCGCTCGACTGGATGGTCGGTGGTTTCTACAGCCATGAAAAGGCCTTCGGCCGCTATGGCTACCGGATCGGCCGCGATCTCGAACCCTTTCTCGATCGGCTCTTCGCGCCAGCGACGGGGCAGGCGAACCCCATTTCCTTTTACACCGGCCTGCCCGTGGGGGCGAGCTATCCCGAAGGGTCGGGGGTGGGGCGCGACGATTTCGATCAGACGTCGCGCAGCATTTCGGTCTTCACCCACAATGTCTGGCATGTGACCGACCGCCTCGACCTGATCGGCGGGATTCGCTTCACGCGCGAGGCCAAGCGCGTCGATGTCGACATTGTCGGCACGGACAACCCCGGATGTCAGGCGCTGATCGCGGCGGGGCTTTCGGCGCCCGGCGCGACGCCGATCTCGGGCATTCAGTGCCTGCAATTGTTCGACGCGCGCTACGACGGGTCTTTCACCTCGCGCAAGGTCGAGAAGGAATGGTCGGGCATCGCGACGATCAGCTATGATTTCAGCGATGCGCTGCACGGCTATGCGACCTATAGCCGCGGGTACAAGGCGGGCGGCTTTGTGCTCGATCGCGCGGGCTTCCGGCCGATCACGCTCAAGGCGCCCGACGCCGACGACCTGGCGTTCAATCCGGAGTTTGCGATCAACTATGAAGGCGGGCTGAAATATCGCTCGCCGGGCGGCGCGCTCACGGTGAACGGTGCCCTCTTCTACACGCGGTTCACCGATTATCAGCTCAGCTACAATACTGGCGCCGCACTCATCACGACCAATATCCCGCGCGTGACGACCAAGGGTTTCGAGCTCGAACTGGCCGCGCATCCGGCGCGCGGATGGCAGGTCGGCGGCGGCGTGACCTATGCCCGCGCGCGCTATGGCGCGATTCCGGCCGGCCCGCCCGCCAATGTCGTGGCGATCGCGGGCAAACAGCTTGCGAATGCGCCCGACTGGGTCGTCACCGGTTCGGTCGGCTGGGACGACCGCATTTCGAGCGACCGGCTGCGCGCCTTCGTCCAGCTCGACGGGCGCTATCAGTCGGCGGTGCTGACCGAACGGTTGCTGCGGCCGACCTCGGGGCAAAAGGGCTATGCGCTGTTCAACGCGCGGCTCGGCCTCGGCGACGCCGACGAACGCTGGACGGCCGAACTATGGGCACGCAATCTGACGAATCAGCGCTACATCGCTTCGTCGATCCCCGCGACCTTCCAGGGCGGTACGCTCGTCGGCGCGCAGGGCGAGCCGCGGACCTACGGGCTGACGCTGCGCACCAAATTGCGATAGGGCGACAAAAGGGCCGGTGCCTATATGGGACCGGCCCTTCTCCGTGCGCGATCGCCGCCCTCCGTCAGGCGGGAGACGCACCGTCGGTCGAAACGACACGGAACAGGGCGGATGCGTTTCCTATCCTCTTGCCGTCGGCGTGTGCCTCGGCTGATGCAAAGGCGATGGTCCGCCCCGGCTGGGTCGCCGTCGCCGAGATCTCGAGCCATTGGCCCACGCGCACGGCACCGAGGAAGTCGACTGCCAGATGGATGGTAACAAGCGACGCGCCCTCGCCGAGCGCCAGCGCGCAGGCGATCCCCATGGCGTTGTCGCAGAGCGACGACAGCACGCCGCCGTGCAGCATCGCGCGCGCGTTGCAATGCGCCTCCGCCACACGCAGGCCGAAGACAAAGCACTCGGCATCGCGCTTTGAGAACAGCGGCTCCCAGGCGTCGGTGACGGGACTACGCCGGAAATGCGGTTCGAACCCCGCCGGTGGTTCGATGCCGCCGCTCACCAGTCGAACCGCAACGTCGCGCCATAGGTACGCGGCGGATTATAGGCCACCGAATAGGCGCCGAAGAGCGCAAAGCTTTGCACGGCAAAGCTTTCGCGTGTGATGTTGCGCGCCCACAGCGCCAGATCCCATCCGCGATCGGCGATCAGGCTGATGCGCGCATTCACCAGCGTGTGCGGCTTTTCGCGGAGATAAGGTGTGTTTTCAGCGTTCAGGAAGAAGGCGCCGCTATATTTCCCGTCGAGCTGGATCGCCATGTCCCAGCCGTCGCCGATCGCGAACTGATAGCGCGCGAGCAGATTGGTCGAAAATTTCGCGGCGAGCGGCAGGTCGTTGCCGTCGAAAACCGGCTGTGCCGGATCGTCGATCCGCGTGTCGACCCATGCGACGCCGGCGCGCAGGTCGAAACCGCGGAAGGGGCGGAGCGTGGCATCGATCTCCAGCCCGTTGACGCGGGCCTTCGCCAGGTTGCGGAGCTGGTTGAACGGCAAACCCGTGACCGTATCGACCTGCGCCACGCGGACCTGCGGCTGCCGAAAATCATAATGATAGGCCGACGCATTGAGGAAGAGGCGGCGGTCCCATAGCGTCGATTTGACGCCGACTTCATAGGCCGTCAGCTTCTCCTCGTCGAACGGTTGAAGCTGTTGCCGCGTAAAGGCGAAATCGCCGTCGAAGCCGCCGCTTTTGAAGCCGCGGCCGATGCTGCCAAAGATCAGGACGTCGTCTGATGGCTTGTAATTGAGTCCGATCTTGCCCGAGAAGCTCTCGAAGGTCGCGTCGTCATCGACCAACGCCGCATCGGCGGGGATGGCGCCGAAGTTGACGATCGCACGCCCCGGTGTTCCACCGTCGTTGTAGATCCATTCGGACCGGCTGCGAAAATCCTTATCCTCATAGGAATAGCGCAAACCCGCGATGAGGGTCAGTCGTTCGGTCGCCTTATACTCGGCATGGGCGTAGGCGGCGGCGCTCCACGTATCTTGCGCGAAGTTCAGTTCGAGCTGGTCGGCGACGCGCCCGGCGAGCGTGGGGTCGGCAAAATTGGTGAGTCCCAGCAGCGGCGACAGCGTGCCGAAAAAGCGCAGGTCGATCATTTCGCGCGCGCCATAGAGACCCGCGATCCAATAGAGCCGGTTTTCGCCGCTCGACGCCAGCCGCAGCTCCTGCGCATATTGCTCCAGCCGCGTATCGCGCAGCTGGTTGAGCTCATGATGCGGCGCGCCGTCGGTATCGGTGAAGGCTTGTTTTCGAGCCCAGTCATACGATGTGATCGAGGTCAGTGTCGCCGCACCGAGATCGAACTCGCTGCGCAGCGAAGCGCCATAATTGCGCTCGCGATTGCGGCCGATGAAATCGACCCGTACGCGGTAAGGATCGCCGTCGCGATCGGAATAGCCAAAGGCGTCGCCGCAAAAGCGCGGATCGCTTGTGCCTTCGAGCGGCGTCGCGGCGCACGGCTCGGCGGCGCCGGGGATCGAGGTGAAACCGATCGAACTCAGTGGCTGGACGTCGCCGCTGGTTTCGCCGCCGTGAAGATTGAGAAGCAGGTCTATGCCATCATCGTCGTCATATTCGAGCAGGCCGCGCGCCGCCCAGCTTTCCTGTTCGCCGGGGCGTCGTTTGGGGTCAAAGAACAAGGGGCTCAGTGGCAGCGCGGTGTCGGCCGACGTCCAGTCGTTGCGATAATATCCGCGCGATTGCTTGGCATAGCGCCCCGCGAGCCGCGCGCTGAGCGTCGGGGAAAGCGGGCCGCCGACCGCAGCGTCGAGCGTCACCGTCCGATAATTGCCATAGGAAAGCTCGGCATAGCCCTCGACCGCATCGCCCGGTCGCCGCGTCGAATAACTGACGGCACCGCCGGTCGTGTTCCGCCCGAACAAGGTGCCCTGCGGCCCCTTCAATATCTCGACTCGATCGGTGTCGAAAATCTGGAAACCGGTCAGGATGTTCGAGCCGAGATAGACTTCGTCGAGATAGACCGCCGCGGCCGGGGCGACATTGGGCGCAAAATCCTGGACGCCGACCCCGCGGATGACAAAGGTCGGCTGGCGGCCGAGATAGCTGTAGACCTGCACGCCCGACACCGATTCGGCGATCTGTTGCGCCGACGTCACGCCGAGATCCTTGAGCTGGTCGCCGGTGAAAGCCGCGATCGACACTCCGACATCCTGAAGACTCTGGTCGCGTTTCTGCGCCGTTACGACAATCTCGTCCAATTGGGCGCTATCGGTTGCGGGCGCCTCTTGCGCGATCGCGTCCATCGGCACCATCATCAGGATTACGCCGGTCCCGGCAAGCCACTCCCTTGTCATTGCTGCTCTCCCTACATGGGCGGACTCGTAAAGTTTTGCCCCGAAAGAGGATGACGCGCGCGCGCGCGCAGCGCCATTGACGGGTCTGCGACCGCCATTGCGCTGCGCACAATGCCCGATCGCAGAGGCTGCAAAGGCCATTGCGCACTCGGCAACAGGATCGACGCCGAAGAGCGATATAGTGCGTCCACCCGCCGGTGCTTGCGAGCGGGGCACGGCGTCTGCCGGGAGGGATTTGGCATGATAACCACCGAACAACTGGCCCCGGTTTGCAATGCGTCGTCAGTCGGCGACCTGCTGTTCGACGCGGCGGGGCAATATGCGGATCGCGCGCTGATCGAGTTTCGCGGTCGCGCGATCAGCTTTGCCGAGATGGCGGCGGCGGCGGAGAATATCGCGGCGGCGCTGGCCGACCGCGGTGTCGCGAAGGGCGACATTGTTGCGCTCTACTTCCCGAACACGCCCCATTACCCGGCGGTTTTCTTCGCCGCGATGCGGCTCGGCGCCACCATCGTGAATCTCACACCGCTTGATGCGCCGCGCGAATTGCGCTTCAAGCTGGCGGACACCGGCGCGCGCGTCTTGGCGACGCTCGATCAACCGTCCTTCGGTGCGCATGGCCGGGCGTTGCTTGACGAAGGATTGATCGACCTGTTGCTGCTCGGCAGCGACGAATTCTGGATAGGCGGCGATCCATCGATTGCCGGAAGCGGCCAGACGATGTCGCTCGATACGGCGATTGCCACGAATGCCCGCTGTCCTGCGGTGGCGCGTGCGTCGGACGACCTGGCGCTTATCCAATACACCGGCGGAACGACCGGAACGCCAAAGGGTGCGATGATTTCGCACGGCAATCTGCTGAGCGCCGTTGCGATGTTCGACGCCGCGATTGCCGCCGGGTCGGCGTGGCGGCCCGGCACCGCGCGCCATATCGGCGTGTTGCCGCTTTTTCATATCTATGCGCTGGCCGGGGTCCTGCTCCGTGCGGTCGCCAGTGGCGAGACGATCATGCTGCGCGACCGGTTCGATGCGGAACAGGTGCTCGACGACATAGGCCGCGGCGGCGCGACCTTTTTCTTTGGCGTCCCGACCATGTTCATCGCGCTCCTCGAGCATCCGGATATCGAAAGCTTCGACCTCTCTTCACTCACCCTTTGCGTGTCGGGCGGTGCGCCCCTGCCGGGCGAGGTTGCGAACCGCATGGCAGCGCTGGTCGGGTCGCAGCCGGTCGTGGGCTGGGGCATGACCGAAACCTGCGGCGCGGGGACGCTGGGGCGCGTCGGCGACCGAAGCCCGGCGGGGGCGATCGGCTATCCGCTGCCGGGTGCGTCGATCGTTATCTTGGGGCCGGAGGATGAACGAAATCCGGTCGCGCCGGGCACGGTGGGGGAAATCGCCATTGCCGGCCCCCATATTTTCGGCGGGTATTGGAACCGACCGGACGAGAGCGCGTCGGCTTTTACAGGAGACTATCTGCGGACGGGCGACATGGGCTTCGCCGATGCGGACGGCCAGATCCACCTCGTCGACCGGATGAAGGATCTCATCATTTCGTCGGGCTTCAACGTCTATCCGCGCGTGGTCGAGGATGCAATTTACGAGCATCCTGCGGTCGCCGAAGCGATCGTGTTCGGGGCGCCCGACTCCTATCGCGGTGAAATTGCCGTCGCGGCGGTCAAGTTGCGGCCGGGGGTAACGCTGACGCTCGGCGAGCTGCGCGCTTTTCTTTCCGACAAGCTCGGCCGCCACGAATTGCCCGCGCGGCTTGAACTGCACGATGCGCTGCCGCGAACGGCGGCGGGAAAATTGTCGCGCAAGGAGCTGCGCGACGCCTTTGCGCAAAAGGCTGGCGACCATGAATGACGTCCGGCTTATCGCATCCGGTCTCGGTTTTCCCGAAGGGCCTGTCGCCTTGCTCGACGGTGATCTGCTGCTGGTCGAAATCCGCGGCCAGTGCCTCACGCGCATTGACGCGGCCGGCGGACGGAATCGGGTCGCGGCGCTGGGGGGAGGTCCCAACGGTGCGGCCATAGGCCCCGACGGCGCAGTATACGTCTGCAACAATGGCGGGTTCGAATTCGGCGACGTCGAACTCCATGCCATCAATGTCCCGGTCGGCCCCGCAAGCGATTATGCGGGCGGTTCGATCCAACGCGTCGACCTTGCGACCGGCGAGGTCCGCACCCTTTATCGCGAGGCCGATGGCGTCCCGCTACGCGGGCCCAACGATCTGGTCTTCGATCGGTACGGCGGTTTCTGGTTCACCGACCATGGCAAGAGCTTTCACCGCGAGCGCGACCGCGTCGGCGTTTTCTATGCGACCGCCGATGGTTGCCACATCGGCGAAGTCATCTTTCCGCTCGAGAATCCGAACGGCATCGGCCTCTCGCCCGATGGACGCACGCTCTATGTCGCCGAAACCTATACCTGCCAGCTCTGGGCGTTCGAGGTCGCCGGGCCCGGCGAGATCTCGCCGCACCCCAATTTATTCGGCCATGGCGGGCGCTTCCTCTATCGCCCGGCGGGTTTTCGCTATTTCGACAGCCTGGCGGTCGAGCAATGCGGCAATATCTGCGTCGCGACGATCGGCGAGCCGGGCATTTCGGTGATTTCGCCGACGGGCGATCTTGTCGACTTCGTGCCCACGCCCGACGTGTTCACGACGAATATCTGCTTCGGCGGCGCCGACATGCGAACGGCTTATATCACGCTTTCGGGTAGCGGGCGCGTGGTCGCGATGCGCTGGCCGCGCGCCGGCCTGCGGCTGAACCACGCTGCGGCATAAGTCGCGTCATCCGAAACGCGCCAGGCCTTCGCCGATCCATTTGCGGAACTTGATGGCGTCGGGGCGGCGCTGCACCGCCTCGTCGGCCGACACCAGATAATAGTCGATGCCCAGTGACGCCTCATGGGCGCCGAGTCGCACCAATCGACCCTGTTCGAGCAGCCGGTGCGCCAGGATCGGCGCGACGATTGCGACGCCCAGCCCGGCTGCCGCGGCCTCGAACATCAGAAATTGAGCTTCGAAATAGATCGGCGGTGCAAGCGGCGGGCCGTCATATTTCAGGTTGCGCAGCCAGCGTTCCCACAATCCTTCGGGGCGATAGACGGCGAGCCGGTCGACATTGGCCAGTTCGCCCAGATTGGTCGGCGGCGCAGCGCCCGAAGCGAGCAGCGGCGCCGAGACCATGACTCCGTTGATCGGCGCAACGCGGATCGCCGGCATCGACCCGATATTCCCCGGCCCGACATAGATGGCGACATCGGCGTGGCCGCGGCGCAGATCGTCGATGTCGCGGCCGATGCGCAGCTCAACCTTCACATCGGGATGCTTTCGCTGAAAGTCGGGCAAATTTGGGATCAGCCAGCCGATCGCAAAGGACTGCGGCACGACGACGCGCAGCGCCATGCCGCCGCGCTCGGCCTGCAGGTCTACGGTTGCGCGGCGGATGGAATCTATCGCCGGCTCGACCATCCGCAGATAGCGCTCGCCCGTCTTCGACAGCGTAACCGATCCCTTGTCACGAACGAACAGTGCTACGCCGACAAAGGCTTCGAGCGCCTGGATGCGCCGCGAAAAGGCGGAGGGACTGAGCGCAAGCCGGTCGGCCGCGTCGCGAAAGCTGGCCGAGCGCGTCGCAAGGATGAAGGCTTCGATCGCCTCGAGCGGAGGAGCCTGACGTCGGATGGTTCTGCTCAAGCCTCCCTACCTTCCTTCTACACCAGCGGGATCGCCGCGTGAAGCCAGTGCCTCAGCAGCCGAGCGCCCATTTCTCGATCCGCTCATAATCGCGTCCTTGCGCGATCATGACATCGCCTTCGCCGGCGGTGGCGGCAGGGTCGGCGGCGGCGTGCCGCGCCAGTTCAAGACGCGCGAGCTGGTTCGAATGCACCTCGTCCGGCCCGTCGGCGACCTGCGTCGTGCGCGCATAGACATAGGCCATGGTCAGCACGGTGTCGGCAAAGCCGCCGCCGCCAAACGCCTGGATCGCCATGTCGACGATTTCCGCGGCCATGCGCGGAACAATGATCTTGATCATCGCGATTTCGGCGCGCGCCGCCTTGTTGCCCGCAACGTCCATCATCCACGCCGCTTTCAGCGTCATCAGACGCGCCTGTTCGATTCGGCAGCGCGCTTCGGCGATGCGGAAGCGCCACAGCGACTGGTCGGCGATAACCTCGCCGAACGTCGTGCGTTCCGACAGGCGGCGGCACAGGCGTTCCAGCGCGCGGTCGGCGACGCCGATCAGGCGCATGCAATGGTGGATGCGTCCCGGCCCCAGGCGGCCCTGGGCAATCTCGAACCCGCGGCCTTCGCCGAGCAGCATGTTATCGGCCGGCACGCGCACATCGTTGAAGATCGTTTCCATATGCCCGTGCGGCGCGTCGCTGATCCCGAAAATCGGCAGATAGCGGCGAATATGGACGCCGGGGGTGTTGGTCGGCACCAGGATCATCGACTGGCGCGCGTGGCGGTTGGGATTGTCGGGATCGTTCTGGCCCATCACGATCATGATCTCGCAGCGCGGATCGCCTGCACCCGACGTCCACCATTTGCGGCCGCTGATCACATAATCGTCGCCATCGCGGCGGATGCGCGTCCCGATGTTCGTTGCGTCCGACGACGCAACCGCCGGCTCGGTCATCGCAAAGGCGGACCGGATCGTCCCGTCGAGCAGCGGACGCAGCCAACGGTCCTGTTGCGCGGGCGTCCCATAGCGCACGAGCACTTCCATATTCCCCGTATTGGGCGCATCGCAATTGAAGATTTCGGGAGCCCAATAGGACCGGCCCATGATCTCGGCCAGCGGCGCATAATCGAGATTGCCAAGATTCGCCCCCAAATCGCTTTCCGGCAGGAACAGGTTCCACAGCCCCGCGGCGCGCGCCTTGACCTTCAGTTCCTCCAATATTTCCAGCGGCTGCCATTGGCGAAAATCATCGGGTTGCGCGAAAACCTGATCATAAATTATACGCTCGTTGGGATAGACATGCCTTTCCATGAAGGATTGCAGGCTTTCCAGCAGCGCCTTGCAGCGGTCGGAATATTCGAAGTTCATGGGATGTCATCCTTTCCTAGGGGAGGGGAGCGGTACGGCCCAGAATGGCCAGTCCGATTTCGGCAAGATCGCCGAGTTGACGGGCTTGATGGGCGCCGAGAGCGCCAGCGGTCTGGCGGTGGAAAACGCCGTGAGCGATGGCTGCGGTGCGATAAAGCGCGAAGGCGCGATAGGCCGGCCAGCCCGGCGGTAGCGGCAGGCCAGTCGCGCGGCAGTAGCGCGCGGCGAGGGCTTCGGGGTCGGGGATGCCGCTGCCCGGCAAATGCGTATCGGCAAGGCCCGGCAGCAAATGGCCGCCGCGTGGCAGATCGAACGGCAACAGGAAATAGGCTAGGTCGGCGAACGGATCGCCCAACGTGGACAGCTCCCAGTCGAGAACTGCGGAGATTGCCCCTTCCGATTGAAACAAATTCCCGAAGCGATAGTCGCCGTGCACGACGCTGATCCGCGTCTGGCGCGGCAATGTTCGCGAAAGCACGCTACCCAGCTCGAGCAGCGCGGGCGGCACGCCGCCGTCGCGCGCCATCTGGCCCGACCAGCGGGTCAATTGCCGCGCATTATAGTCGCCTTGCCCGCCGAAGCCGGCCAGCCCGATCGCATCGGGCGACAGCTTGTGCAGGCTCGCCAATATATCGATTGCCTGATGATAGGCCCGCGTGCGCTGCGAAATGGGAAGATCCGGCAGCGCGGCGTCTTCGATCGCTTCGCCGTCCACCAGCGTCATCAGATAAAAGGGCGCGCCGAAATAGGAGGCGTCGGCGACGTGCAGCAGGACGCGCGGCACCGGGACATCCGATCCTTCGAGTGCTTGCAGCACCCGAACCTCGCGGTCGATCCGGTGCGCGGACGGCGCGCTTGCCGCGGCGGGACGGCTGCGAAGCACAAAGCGCTGACCTTGCGCGTGCAGCAGGAATGTGGGGTTCGAGCGTCCGCCGGTCAGTGCCCTGATCGTTAGTGGTCCGCGCAGCCCCTTGACGCAGGTTTCGAGCAGTTCGGTCAGCTGCGGGTCGATTTCGCGCGGCGTTGAATCTGCTGCCCTTTCCACCTGCTGCACCATCCGAATTTCCTTTCCGGGCAATCCGTAAGCGCAATGCGCTGGGCGCCGGTATCGCGAACATCCCAACGCGCGTTGCGTAACGGGCAATGGCTAATCTGCCCGGTCGAGATCGGCGGCCAGATGGCGGGCGGCGAGCAGATAATGGCACGCGCCCCACAGATAGAGGGTGGCGATCAGGCTCAGCGCCATGCGCAAGCCCGCCGCGGCGGGGTCCGCTGTGCCTTCGGCCTGGATGGACATGAAATGGTCGCTAAGCCAGCCGGTCAGTGGCGGCCCGATACCCAGCCCGACCAGGCCGAAGGCA
>Ga0208794_1001022_pt1 | contig 14127 bp, 12 predicted proteins | sample 32_taG_FD_184106 | JGI IMG/M metagenome (GOLD analysis project Ga0208794, IMG submission 184106) | Marine viral communities from the Gulf of Mexico - 32_GoM_OMZ_CsCl metaG (SPAdes) (version 2) | ecosystem: Environmental > Aquatic > Marine > Oceanic | place: Atlantic Ocean: Gulf of Mexico... | reverse complement strand
TCCTGACCGGCGCGAACCCGACCATGCCGGTCTATATCTGGGGCCTGCTGCGCTTTCCGGCGCAGCTGCCCGTGGTCATGGCGCTCGGCACGATCCTCGTGACGCTGTCGGTCGTGCTGCTCGTCATCGCGGAACTGTTCCGCCGCCGCGGCCTGGCCCGGGCCGGCATCAAGGATACCGGAGGCTTCCTGTGACCGCTCTCATCGAACTCAAAGGCGTCGAGAAGCATTACGGCGACTACCACGCGTTGCGTGGCATCGACCTCGAGATCCGCGCCGGCGAGTTCTTCTCGCTGCTGGGCCCCTCGGGCTGCGGCAAGACCACCTTGCTGCGCACCATCGCCGGGCTGGAGGAGGTTTCGTCCGGCACGATCCGCATCGACGGCCGCGACATGAAGGGGGTGGCCGCCAACCATCGCCCGACCAACATGGTGTTCCAATCCTACGCCGTCTTCCCGCATCTCAGCGTCGCCGAGAATGTGGGCTTCGGCCTGCGCCGAGATCCGCGTTCCAAGGCCGAGAAGGCGCGGGCGGTCGAGCAGGCGCTCGAGATGGTGGGGCTGGGCGGCTATGGCAAGCGGCGCGCGCATGCGCTCTCGGGCGGCCAGCGGCAGCGCGTGGCGCTGGCGCGCGCGCTGATCCTCGAGCCAAAGGTGCTGCTGCTCGACGAGCCGCTCTCCGCACTCGACCGGCTGATGCGCGAGCAGATGCAGCTCGAACTGATGCGGCTGCAGCGCCAGGTCGGCATCACCTTCATCCTCGTCACCCACGACCAGGAAGAGGCGCTGGTCATGTCGGACCGCATCGCGGTGATGTTCGACGGCCAGATCGGACAGCTCGCCGACCCGGAGACGCTCTATCGCAAGCCCGCCACCCGGCGCGTCGCGCAGTTCATCGGCAAGATGAACTTCCTGCCGGGACGGATGCTGGACCAGCGCGGCGCGATCGAGGTCGCGGGGCTCGGCCGGGCCGAACTGGCGCCGGAGCAGGCGCAACCGGCGGGCGGCGAGATCACCGTCGGCCTGCGGCCGGAAACGCTGGCGATCCTGTTCGACGGCGACACCGCGCCCCGGCGCGAGACGCGCGGCACGGTGGCCGAGGTCGTCTATTACGGTGACATGACCTATTACGAGGTCCGGGTGGACGGGATCGACCGGCCGCTCACCGTGTCGATGAAGAACCTGATCGGTCGGCCCGTGCTCGAGGTCGGCGCGACGACACGGCTGGCCTGGGACGAACGGGCGCTGGTGCTGCTCACGGCCTGATCAATAGGGCAGGGACAGCCTGACGCCGAAGGTCTCCAGCCCCGGATTGGCGCCCGACAGCCCGGCATTGGAGCGATGGTCGAACTGCAGCGATAGCCGCGCGCCGCTGTCGAAGGCGTAGCCCACCCCGGCCGATGAGCGAAACTCGACCGGGTGTCCCAACTCCGGCCCGCTGCTGCGCGCGTAGATCCCCGGCAGCAGCGACAGCTGCACGAAGCTGTCATATGGCAGCGCGCCGGTCCATTGCAGCCCGGCGCCGATCCAGGTGTCGCCGGAGGCGCTGACCGACAGGCCGAGCACCGGCTCTATCCGGCCCAGCCGCGTCGGCGCGTGGTATTGCAGATAGGCTTCGCCGCCCTCGCGTTCCCGTTGGTAGAGCATGCCACCATATTGCAGTGCCATGCGGCCCGGACCATGGTCCTTCAACTGGCAGACATCGTCACCGCAGCCACCAAAGGCGAGGTCGGTCAGCGATACCATCGCGAAAAGCGCGGCGAGCGATCCGTTCATGCGGTCCTCCTGGGCCTGACATTCCCAGCCTCGCCGCAGGCCCGTCTCCGAGCAAGCCGTTTCGGTCTCAGGCACCGAGACGTGCGACCAGCGCGACGAGTTCGGCCTGGCGGCTTGTCCCGGTCTTTTCGAACAGGCTGCGCAGCTGGTTGCGCACCGTGTTGGTGCTCGCGCCGCGCAGCTCCGCGATCTCGGCCATCGACAGGCCCTCGCAGAGGCGGCGCAGGACGAAGGTCTCGGCCGGGGTCAGTTCGAACAGGAGATGCAGGTCGTCCTCGACGGCCTCGGGGCTGCCGGATCCGACCAGCTGCAAAGTCGCGACCGCCTTTTCGCCATGCAGGAACGCCTCGATCGGGGCGATCAGACCGGGCTCGGTCACCGGCGTCAGACGGGCCAGAAGCCGGTGCGGCCCGTCATGCCCGATCGGGAAAACCGCCCGCATCGTGCCCGCCAGCGCCTCGTCGAGCGCGGCATTGGCGCTTTCGTCGTCAAAGCGCAGCCGCTCCGCCTTCAGGCCGAGCACCGCGTCGCGGGCCACGATTTCGCGCCCCCGCGGATTGATCGCCACCGGTCGGGAGCGCGCGTCGAGGACATAGCAGGCCTGCTGCCGATCCATCCCGGCGGCCAGCCGAATGCCGGTCGCCATCGCCGCCCGCTCGGCCTGCCGGGTCAGCTGGACCGCGCGCTGGAGGTCCGGTCCGAGCTGCGACAGGATCTCACCCGCGGCCGGACCCACGTCGCTTGTCTGCTCGGGAGCAAAATTGCAGCTGACGACCAGCTGCCCGGCAAAGGAGCGGGACAGCCCCATCCCGAGGCTGTGGCGAAGGTCACCCTGCGGGTACAGGAACTCAGAATAGTAGAGACTCTCCAGAAAGCAGCTCTGATCCACCATCCCGGCATTGTCGACGAGCTGGAGAATCGGGGCCTGGAGAACGTCGTTCAACCATAGATTGTTTTGCGCGAAGCGCTCCGGATACTGCCGAAGCAGCGTCGGATCGAAGTTGAAGCCATGAATTTCGACGCGGCGCGGCGCCCCGGGCCTGACGAGCTGCAAGGCCCAAGCGCCGCCACCAGCCGCCTCCGCAAGGTGGTTTGGTAGATATTCCCATAGGTTAGGGCGTATAGCGCTTTGGTATAGATGATCCCTCAGCCGCTCGATGACAGCACTGATAACCATGGGGTTAAAACTTACTCGAAAAACAATCTAGGGTTTAGTGCAAACGCACCATGCACGAAAGTAAGTGCTATGACATTGAATGGTTCCGGCGGGGCCTGCTCATTTAGTCGTTCCCCTAGTTTTCCGGTATCCGGGCGGGCTCCGCCACCCTCATTCGTCAGGCGCGATCAGTCCGAGACCGCGCAGATAGACACCGATACCGGTTTCCAACAGTTCCTCGGGTGGAAACGGCGCGCGCGTGCCGGGCGAGCCGCGCGCGAACAGCTCGACCACGCCGTGGCTCATCGCCCAGACATGCGCCGCGAACATTTGCGGCGGCGGGCGCCGATCGGCCGGGATGCGCTGCGACAGGGCTTCGGCCGCGCGTTCGAGCACGCCCAGCGCCCGCTGCGAGGCCGCGGCGAGGTCCGGGTTGCGCTGCATCGACAGGCCGCTTTCGAACATCGCGACATAGTGTCCGGGATGCTTGCGCGCGAAGGCGAGATAGGCCCGGCCGGTCTTCTCGAAGGCCGCCAGCACCGAGGGCCGCCCGGAATCGTAGGCGTATTCCAGCAGGTCGGCGAAGATCTCGTAGCCCTGCCGCGCGGCCTCGGCGATCAGGTCCTCGCGCCCGGCGAAATGGCGATAGACGGCGGCGGGGGTCACGCCGGCGGCGCGGGCCGCCTCCGACAGGGTAAAACCGGTCGGGCCCTTGGCCTCGATCAGCTCGAGACAGGCCTCGACCAGCGCCTGGCGCAGGTTGCCGTGATGATATCCCTGCTTGGCCACGTCAGTCGCGCGGCCACAGATCGGGACCGCCCGCGATCTTCGGATCGAGTTCGCAGACCGCCGCCGCGTCGCGGTCGGGGTAGTCGAGCCGCGCCAGCACGCTGCGGATCGCGTTCACCCGCGCGCGCCGCTTGTCGTCGCCGCGGATCACGGTCCAAGGGGCGTGCTCGAAATGCGTCCGCTCGAACATGGTGGCGATGCGGTCGGTATAGGCGTCCCACTTGCGCAGGCCCTCGACATCGACCCAGGACAGCTTCCACTGCTTGAGCGGGTCGTTCTCGCGCTTGAGGAACCGCTCGAGCTGCGTCGCCCGCCCGACATTGAGCCACAGCTTGAACAGCAGGATGCCGTCCTCGCAGAGCATCCGCTCGAAATCCTCGACCTGGGCGTAGAAATGCGCGACCTGTTCGGCGTCGGCAAAGCCGAAGACCGGCTCGACCACGGCGCGGTTGTACCAGGAGCGGTCGAAGAACACGATCTCGCCCGCGGTCGGCAGCTCGCGCACGTAGCGCTGGAAATACCACTGACCGGCCTCGATCTCCGACGGCTTGGCCAGCGCCACGACGCGGGCGCCACGCGGGTTCAGGTTTTCGCGGAAGCGGCCGATCGTGCCGCCCTTTCCGGCGGCGTCGCGACCTTCGAAGATCACCACGACGCGCTGACCCGTGGCCTTCACCCAGGCCTGCATCTTGACCAGCTCGACCTGCAGCGCGTCCATCGCCGCCTCGTATTCCTTGCGCTTCCAGCGCGAAGGATAGGGAAAGCGCGGGCTGGAGATGTCGTCCTTGCCGGCGTTGCGCAGCGCCTCTCGGATCTCCTCTGGCGCCTCTTCTTCGTAGAAGCGGCTGATTGCCCCGTCGAACGGCTTGTCCATCTGTTTCTCCTCGCGCTCCACGATGCCCTCAGGGGGCGTCGCGGCGCAATCCCGCCCGTGCCGCCACCCGGTCGATGGCCGCGACCACCGCCTCGGGGGCGGCATGGTGCGGCATGTGGCCAACGCCCTCGAGCAGGGTCAGGTTCGCCCCGGGGATCAGTCGCGCCAGCCGGATGGAATGGATCTCGGCCGGGACGATCGTGTCGGCGGTGCCGTGGACGATCTCGACCGGCAGGTCGAGCGACGGGTAGAGCGCGCGCATCCGCGTCACCTGATCGAGCAGCGCGTTGACCTGGCGGGCGTTGATCCGGAGGCTGGCCCGTCGCGCCGCCAGTCCGGCACCGACGAAATCGGCATAGCCTTCGGGCACCGGATCCGGGGCGAAGATCGCGGTCAGCGTGTCGTCGATCATCCGCTCTGGCGCCAGCGCGGCGAGGACGGGCACCGCCACGGCGCCGCCCAGCGCCGAGCCGTTGACGCGGTAGAGCGGGGCGAGGCCGGTGTCCCAGGGCAGGGTCGCGCCCGACAGGTCGACCAGCGCGGCGATGTCCTCGGGCCGTTCCAGCGCCCAGGCCATGGCCACCGCGCCGCCATAGGAGTGGCCGACCACGACGGGACGCTCGGCGCCCAGCTCGGCCGCCGCCGCCTGCAGCAGGCGGGCCTGCGCCGCGAGGCTGTCGGCCTGCGTGCCGAAGGCCGCCCCGGCCGCCGGGTCGATCGGGTCGGAATAGCCCAGCCCCGGCCGGTCGAAGGCGATGACCCGGTAGCGGGACGAGAGCCGCTCGGCCAGGTCGAAGACCATGTCGCGCAGATTGCCCGAGGCGCCGTGGATCAGCACCAGGTCGGGGCCTTCGCCGGTCACCACCGCATGCACCCGCCGCCCCTCGACCTCGACGAAGCGGCCCAAGGGGGGATGCGCGGCGATGGCCTCGGCCTCACGCTTGTCGGCGCGGGCGTCGACAAGCGCGCAGCCGGCGAGCGCCAGGATCGCGGCGAGGGCGGTGATCCTAGCGGCCAATGTCGGCCAGATCGTAAGGGGTGGTCTGGTAGATCTCGTTGATCCAATTGCCGTAGAGCAGATGCGCGTGGCTGCGCCAGCGGTTCGACGGCTGTTTGGTCGGATCATCCCCGGGGAAGTAATTCACCGGCACCGAGATCGCGGCGCCCGAGGCGACATCGCGGTCGTACTCCTCCTTGAGCGTGTGGCTGTCATACTCGAAGTGGTTGAAGATGTAGAGCGTGCGGCGCGCAGGGTCCTCGACCAGGCAGGGTCCGACCTCGTCCGAGGCCAGCAGCGTCACCAGCTCGGGCCGCGCGTCGATGTCCTCCTGCCGGATCTCGGTCCAGCGGCTGACCGGCACGGTGCAGTCATCCGAGAAACCGCGCAGATAGGGGCTGCCGGGTTTGAGGTTGCGATGCCGGAAGCAGCCGAAGGCCTTGCGGTCGAGCAGGTGCTTGGCCACGCCGTGCTGATGCGCGATCAGCGCCATCCCGCCCCAGCAGACGCCGAAGGTCGAATGGGCATGGGTCTCGGTCCAGTCGAAGACCCGGCGCAGCTCGTCCCAATAGGTCACCTCGTCGAAGTCGAGATGCTCGACCGGCGCGCCGGTGACGAGGAAGCCGTCGAATTTCTCGCCCGAGGCCGCGACCTCTTCGAAGGGGCGGTAGAATTCCTCCATGTGGGCAGCGGCGGTGTTGCGCGATTCGTGGTCCGACATGCGGATCAGCGACAGCTCGATCTGCAGCGGCGTCGCGCCGATCAGCCGGGCGAACTGGTTCTCGGTCTGGATCTTCTTGGGCATCAGGTTCAGCAGGCCGATCCGCAGCGGTCGGATGTCCTGCCGCGCCGCCTGATCCTCCGACATCACCATCACGCCTTCGCGCGTCAGCACGTCATAGGCGGGAAGGGCTTCGGGGATCTTGATGGGCATGGTCGAACCTTCTGATTTGAAGGGGTGATCTATGCTTCCCGGCGGCTCTTGCCAAGTCTGGCCTCGAGCGCCTCGGCCACGACGCCCTCGAAATCCTCCGCCGAGGTGAGGCCGGACAGCGCCTCGGCCGGGATGGCAAGGCCCCATCGCGCGGCCATCTTGGCATAGCGCGGCTGACGATGCGCCAGCGCCCGGCCATAGGTCCAGCGGATGAAGGCGTCGGGATCGACGCGCGCCTCGTCGAGGCCGGTCTCGGCCAGATAGCTCTGCCAGGCGTCGAGCAGGAAGTCAGGGCTGTAGGCCATCGGCTTGGGCGCCCGGTCGAAGCGGCGGATCAGCTCGGCGGTATGCGCCTCCGACCCCTCGATCCAGATCATCAGCATCTTTTCCGACAGGAGCGTCATCAGCGGGTCGTTGGGGTCGTCTGGATCGACCCATTCGCAGATCGAGCCGCCGGTATCGCAGACGAAATGCGGGTAGCCGTAGAGCGCCTGCGCGCGCTCGATGAACCACGGCGTGTCCTCGAGAGCGGCGATCTCGGCGCGGCGGAACTGCGCCTGACGCTCGCGATAGGTGTCGAAGGGCAGGCCACCCTTCTGCGCGTCGCCCGGCTTGCCGAGATAGGTCGAGACGGGGGTAAGGTTGTCGAAGCTGATATTGGAGGCGATGTAGATCGAGTCCGACAGCAGCAGGTCGCGCAGGAACGGCACCTTCATCGCTTCGCGCTTGGCGTTGTCGGCGATCAGCTCGCCCATGTGGCGCGTGCCGATGCGGTAGTCGATCGAATAGTGGAACCAGTCGCCCGAGCGGCGCAGCAGGTTCGACACATGGGTCTTGCCGAGCCCCGACATGCCGAAGAACAGGACGCGCTTGCGCGGGGCGGAGAGCCAGTCGGAGGCGGAAGAATGGATCATGCGCGCATGGCTAAAGAAGCCGCGCGACACAATCCAGCGCGAAGTTGGCGTCGCTCAGAACTTCGGCGCGGGCGCGGCCCCGCGGGCCCGCGGGCGGCGCAACAGCCGCCCATCGAGCACCGCCAGTCCGCCGGCCAGCAGCGCGAAGCCTGCATAGGCGCGCGGCGGCAGCGTCTCGCCCAGAACGACCACGCCCAGCAGGATCGCCACCGGCGCGACCATCAGCGTCACCAGCAGGACGTTGCCGCTGCCGGCCAGCGCGATCACCCGGTAATAGATGATGTAGGCCAGCGCGGTGGAGCCGATCGAGACATAGGCGATCCCGGCCATGGTCGCGGGCGCGAGGTCGAGCAGCGGCGCGCCCTCGAAGGTCCAGGCCAGCGGCACCATGATCAGCGCGGCGCCGGTGGTCATGCCGGCTGCGGCGGTGAGCGGTGGCAGCCCGCCCATCATCTTGCGCGCCCAGACTCCGGCAAGCGCGTAGGAGACGGTCGCCCCGATCGCCGCGACCTGTCCCAGCGCGCCGGGATCGAAGCCCGACAGCGCCGACGGCCCGATCACCCAGACCACGCCCGAGAAGCCCAGCGCCACACCGGCCGCCTTGCGCGCCGTGAGCCGCTCATCGGCAAAGAAGATCGCGGCGAAGAGCACGCCGAAGATCGCCGTGGCGGCATTGAGGATCGCGATCAGCCCGGTCTCGACATGTTGCTGGCCCCAAGCCAGGAGGCCGAAGGGAATGGCGTTGTTGAGCGCACCCATGATGATCAGCACGCCCCAGAGCCGCGCGCCGCGCGGCAGCGGCAGGCGGCGCAGAAGGACCACCGGCCACAGCACAAGCGTCGCCCAGATCGCGCGGTGTCCGACCACCCAGAGCGGCCCGATCTGGTCGAGCGCCACCCGGACGGCGAGGAACGAGCCGCCCCAGATCAGGGCGAGCAGGCCGAGCTGCGCCCACGCCGCGTTTGTCATGGTCTTTTGTGCCGTCATGGCGGGCACTCTGCACGCCGCACGGGCAGGCGCAATCCGGAACATGCGGTTTGCATGCAAATGCGAAAGGGGCCGGCGGTGAGCCGGCCCCTTCGGGTCTCGTGTGGTCGGTTCAGAACCGGTAGGCGACGCTCATGCCGATGGCGACGGCGGAGTTGTCGTCAAACTCGGCGCGATCCTCGGGCAGGCCGGTGAACGGGTTCGTTGTCTCAGGGTTCGCGTCACCCAGCATGGTGTAGCGGATGCCGCCGGAGATGGTCACCGTTTCCATGGTGTAGGCGCCACCCAGGCTGACCCAACGCTTGCCGTTGGTCGGGTCGAGCGGTGAGATGCGCTCGTCGCCCTCGGCCTCGAAGCCGATCGCCGCCTGCACTGCGAACATGTCGCTGAGCTTGCGGCCGACGCCGACCTGCATCTGGTAGTTGTCGTCGATATTGGTGAGGCTGGCGCCGCCGGTCGCGGTGCTGAAGATCCGCGGCGAAACCAGCGTGTCCTCATAGGCCGCGTAGCGGATGTTGGCGAAGACCAACGTGTCCTGCGCGACGCCGCTCTGCAGGTCGAGGTTCCAGCTCTCGGGCGTTTCCACTGTGGTGGTGCTGGCGACCTGCGCCGGCAGGCTGAAACCGGCCTGCAGCGCGACGGGCAGCGATTCGACGGTGTCGAATTCATGCTCCACCGCCGAGTTGTAGGTCAGCGCCGCGCGCAGCGCGATCTCGGGGATCTCGTAGGCCGCGCCGACCAGGAAGCCATTCGCGCTGCTCTCGTCGAGCGCGACCGAGTAGCCGTTAAGCGCGCCGTAGGCGAGGCCCGACAGCATGATGTCGGCTTCGAGCGTCTCGCGCCGCACGCCGGCATGGACGCTGAAATTCTCGTTGAACTTGTAGCGGCCGATAGCGGTGATCGCATGGCTGTCGAGATTGGCCATCGTGCCGCCAAGCATCGTCGTGGCCGGGCTGCCCTCGTATGAGATATCGGCGCCGAATGGCTGGTCGATGATGACGGCGCCGGAGAAGCCATTGCCGAAATCCATCTTCACGCTGGTCGAGGCGTTGAGGAAATCATCGCCGACATCGTCGTAATCGCCGTTTGGCAACGGCGAACCCTCCGGGCGGATGTCCTCGCCCGAGATGTCCGGGAACACCTTGCCGAAGCTCAGCTCGAGGACGTTGCCCTCTTCGAAGATGGCGGTGATGTCCTGGTTCGAGCGGTCGAGGCCGATCGCTCCGGCCTGGCTGGCCATCAGCGCCGTCGCGAGCGCCAGCGCGCTCGTGGCGCCGTGATGCAGTTTCATGTTGTCTCCCTGTCGCATGATGCGTCCTCCGGCGACGAGGAGAGGTCGGCGCGCGCCATACGGCAATCTATGACGCAACGGCAGGTTGACGTGCACGTCGCAGCGTCACATCGCTGCATCAGCAGGCACCATGAAAAAGGGGCCCCGAAGGGCCCCCAGTCAGGTCATTCCCACTCGATCGTTCCCGGCGGCTTCGAGGTCACGTCGTAGGTCACGCGGTTGATGCCGCGCACCTCGTTGATGATCCGCGTCGCGGTCTCGCCGAGGAACTCGTGGGTGAAGGGGTAGTAGTCGGCGGTCATGCCGTCGACGGAGGTCACGGCGCGCATCGCGCAGGCAAAGTCGTAGGTTCGCCCGTCGCCCATCACGCCGACCGTCCGCACCGGCAGCAGCGCCACGAAGGCCTGCCAGATATCGTCATAGAGGCCGTGCTTGCGGATCTGATCGATGAACACCGCGTCGGCGCGGCGCAGGATCGCCAGCTTCTCGCGGGTGATCTCGCCGGGGCAGCGGATCGCGAGGCCGGGCCCGGGGAAGGGGTGACGGCCGATGAAGCTGTCGGGCAGGCCGAGCTCGCGGCCGAGCGCGCGGACCTCGTCCTTGAACAGCTCGCGCAGCGGCTCGACGAGCTTCAGGCCCATCTTCTCCGGCAGGCCGCCGACATTGTGGTGGCTCTTGATGGTCACGCTCGGCCCGCCCGAGAAGCTGACGCTCTCGATCACGTCAGGGTAGAGTGTGCCCTGCGCGAGGAAGGTCGCGCCACCGACCTCGGAGGCGTGCTTCTGGAACACGTCGATGAACAGCTTGCCGATCGTCTTGCGCTTCACTTCGGGGTCGGAGACCCCCTCCAGCGCGTCGAGGAACAGGTCCTGCTCCTGCGCGTGGATCAGCGGCATGTTGTAGTGGTCGCGGAACATCGTCACGACCTGCTCGGCCTCGCCCTCGCGCAGCAGGCCGTGATCGACGAAGACGCAGGTCAGCTGGTCGCCGATCGCCTCGTGGATCAGCACCGCCGCGACCGAGCTGTCGACGCCGCCCGAGAGACCGCAGATCACCTTCTGGTCGCCGACCTGCTCGCGGATCAGGCGGATCGCCTCCTCGCGATAGGCGCCCATGGTCCAGTCGCCGGTGAAGCCCGCGATGTGCAGGAAGTTCTCGAGGAAGGTCTTGCCGTTCGGGGTGTGATGCACCTCCGGGTGGAACTGGACGGCGTAGAAGCGACGCTCCAGATCGGCGGTGATCGCATAGGGCGCACCGGGCGAGGTGCCGCAGACCGCGAAGCCGGGCGCCAGCTTGGAGACGTGGTCGCCATGGCTCATCCAGACCTGCTCGCGGCCTTCGAGGAACCAGCCGCGCAGCAGGTCGGTGGCCTCGCCCTCGGGCTCGACATAGGCGCGGCCGAACTCGGCGGTGCCGTCGCCGCGCAGCACTTCGCCGCCCAGCATCTGCATCATCACCTGCTGGCCGTAGCAGATGCCCAAGACCGGCACCTCCAGCTCGAACACCCGCATCGGCGGGCGCGGGCTGCCCTCGTCGGGCACGCTGGCGGGGCCGCCCGACAGGATCACCGCCTGCGGCTCGAAGCGGTCGAGGAAGGCCTCGTCCACCGCGTTGAAGGGATGGATCTCGCAATAGACGTTCAGCTCGCGCAGCCGACGCGCGATGAGCTGCGTCACCTGGGAGCCGAAATCCACGATGAGAAGGCGCTGGTGCTGTTGGCTATGCTCGGTCATGGCCCTGCGCATAGGCCCGGGCGGCTCATCGCGCAAGAGGCGTCGGCCTCGAAAAACCGTCCCCCGGCGGTGGCGATGTCGCTTTCGCGTCTGAGGCGGCGCAATCCGGCCAAGCGGGCGACGGCGGCCCGGCTATGACGAGATGAGGACGCATCACGGGAGCGGGCGATGACGGAAGCGGCACAGATGGCCGGAGAGCGGGCAGGGCGACGCGGGCGGTCGGGCGGAGGCGCCGCGCGACGCGCCGAGCGCACCGCCGTGAGCGTCGAGACTGCGCGCTTCATCGAGCGCAACATCCCCGATTACGAGGTGCTCGACGCCCGGGCGATCGAGGTGATCGAGGCCAATGCCGAAACCGTTCTCGAGGAGATCGGCGTGGTGTTCTCGGACAATCCGGAGGCGCTGGAGCGTTGGCGGCAGGCCGGGGCGCATGTCGATGGCGAACGGGTGCGCATCCCGCGCGGGCTGGCGCGCAAGCTCTGCGCCACGGCGCCCGCGACCTTCACCCAGCACGCGCGCAACCCCGCCCGCAACGTCGAGATCGGCGGACGCAACCTCGTGCTCGCCCCGGTCTACGGCCCGCCCTTCGTGCGCGACGCCGAAGGCGGCCGTCGCTACGCCACGATCGAGGATTTCCGGAATTTCGTGAAGCTCGGCTACATGTCGAAATGGCTGCACCATTCCGGCGGCACGGTCTGCGAGCCGACCGACGTCGCGGTGAACAAGCGCCATCTCGACATGCTGCTCGCGCACATGGTCTATTCCGACAAGCCCTTCATGGGGTCGGTCACCGCGCCCGAGCGGGCGCAGGACTGCGTCGAGATGTGCGAGATCCTGTTCGGCAAGGAGTTCGTCGCCGAGAACACGGTGATGACCTCGCTGATCAACATCAACTCGCCGCTGACCTTCGACGGCATCATGATGGGCGCGCTCGAGGTCTATGCGAAGGCCAACCAGGCCTGCATCATCTCGCCCTTCATCGTCGGCGGCGCGATGGCCCCGGTCTCGGTCGCGGGCACGCTGACCCAGGTGCTGGCCGAGGCGCTGGCGGGCGTGGCCTATTCCCAGCTCGTGCGGCCCGGCGCGCCGGTGATCGTCGGCGCCTTCGTCACCTCGATCGACATGAATTCGGGCGCGCCGACCTTCGGCACGCCCGAGGCCTCGCTGATCACCTATGGCATGGGCCAGCTGGCGCGGCGGATGGGGCTGCCCTACCGCTCTGCCGGGGCCTTCTGCGGCTCCAAGCTGCCCGACGCGCAGGCTGGCTACGAGAGCGCCAACAGCCTGAACATGGGGCTGATGTCCGGCGTCAACTTCATGCTGCACGCCTGCGGCTGGCTCGAAGGCGGCCTCGTCGCCTCCTACGAGAAGTTCGTGATGGATGCCGATCAGCTTGGCGCGCTGCACCAGATGGCCAAGGGCGTCGACGTCTCCGAGGAGATGCAGGCGATGGACGCGATCCGCGAGGTCGGGCCGGGCGGCCACTACCTTGGCTGCGCCCACACCCAAGCCAATTTCAAGACCGCCTTCTGGCGCTCCGAGGCCTTCGACTACAAGCCCTTCGAGACCTGGGACGAGGAGGGCGCGCGCGACACCCAGACGCTCGCCTCGGCGCGGGTGGCCAAACTCCTGGGCGACTACCGGCAACCGCCGCTCGACCCCGAGATCGCGCAGCGGCTCACCGAGTATGTCGAGAAACGCAAGGCCTCGATGAGCGACAGCTTCAGCTAGGCCGCGCGGCGCGCCACAGCCGCGCCTCGGCCATCAGCGCCACGATCAGCTCGACATGCCGGGCCGGGCGGTAATCGCCCGTCCCGGCGCGGCGGCGCTGCTCCTGCTCGGCCTCGCGGTCGAGCAGCAGCGTGACCGCCCGCGCCGGGCCGCAGGGGCCGGGACCGATCAGCCGCGGCAACAGCCGGGCGCGGTCGTATTGGTCGATCCCGAAACGCGCGGCATCGACCAGGATCTGGGGGCGCCGCAGCGCGGCGATCCGGCTCATCGGGTCCAGCATGGCTCTTCTCCCTGACAGGCTGTGTTTGCAGTCCCCTTTGTCTCACGCCCCGGGCCGCGTTGCGTGACGCGGCCCCGCGACGCGCGGTGGCTTCAGCCTTGTTTGGGATTCTTCAACCAAGCTGAACGCGGCCGAAGTGTGGTTAATCCTTCGGTAACCAGGGGCAAACGAGAGTTGGGACCGTGAGACTTGGGGATGTCAGGGCGGAGCCGGTAGGACGGCCGGCGCCGCCTGTCGAAGACGAAGCACCTGCACGCGTCGTGGCGGGGCCGCTGCCGGGTTGGCTGCCGCCCGCGGTGCGGCATTATCTCGATCATGTGGAGGGCGGCGCGCCGATCCGGGTGCTGGCACGGCGCTCGGCGGTGCATGCCTCGACCGTGCTGCGCCAGGTCCGCAATCTCGAAAGCCGACGCGACGACCCGCTGGTCGACGCGGCGCTGCGACGGCTGTCGCGCGACTACAGATCCGTCACACCGAGGGAGGTTCCGATGACCCGTCACGCGCGCATGGGATCGGGCACGGCCCGCGACGACACGACCACGGCACAGACGATGCGGGTGCTGCGGCGGCTGGCCGAACCCGACGCCGTGCTGGCCGTGGCGCCGGACCTGCCGGTGGCGGCGGTGATCCGCGAGACGCCGGACGGCGCGACCCAGCGGCTGGCCCG
>Ga0208794_1001021_pt1 | contig 14130 bp, 19 predicted proteins | sample 32_taG_FD_184106 | JGI IMG/M metagenome (GOLD analysis project Ga0208794, IMG submission 184106) | Marine viral communities from the Gulf of Mexico - 32_GoM_OMZ_CsCl metaG (SPAdes) (version 2) | ecosystem: Environmental > Aquatic > Marine > Oceanic | place: Atlantic Ocean: Gulf of Mexico... | reverse complement strand
CTACGGGAAAATATTTGTCATATACAGACTCAAATTTAGTAATAAAGTCTCTAACTACACCATCAATTGTTATTCCTATTCTCATCTTCTTCTACGGTATAAATTTTTAATAATTTTTTTTTAGGAATCATTTTAGTTTTTGAAAAATACTCTATTGCGTCACTTAAACATATTTGTGTTGTAATATTTATAACATCACCATCAATTGTTTTCAATATATATTCTTTCATTTTAATTTTCTAATAAATCAAAAGTTTCCTCAATGATTTTTATTATAGGGTTTCTTACAACATCTTCAGGGTCTCTTAATTCTACACAACCAAAGTTACCCATATTTTTAAACCTATCAATAATTACCTCCAAAGAACTATCTTTTTTATTTCTTAAATCTTTTTGTTTTACATCACCCAAAATAATCATTTTTGAGTTATCTCCTATACGTGTCATAAGAGTTCTCATATTATCTAACGTAATATTTTGTGCTTCGTCTACAACAATAATAGTATTATCAATACTTCTACCTCTTACAAACGCTAAAGGTTGAATATTGATTAACCCTAATTCTCTAAGTTTTCGAGTTAATGACTCTCCAATAATCTTTTCAAAATTATCTATGAAAGAACCCAAATATGGGTCAAACTTCTCATTTAAGTCACCAGGTAAATGTCCTAACTCTTCACCTTTTAATTGTGTTACAGACTTAACCAAAAGTATTTTTTTATATTTTGGTTTTGATTTAATAAGTTTAAGTGCTTCCGCACACGCAATATATGTTTTACCTGTACCTGGTAAACCAGACACTATTGTAATCTCATTATTTCTTATTGATTCTCTTAATTTTCCTTGATTTTGTGTCCGACATTTATAGTTTACAGACATTGAACTCATAAACTTATCTTCTTCTTGATTTTTTCTATAAACAAATTCTTGTACTTCTAATAAATCTTCTTCAGATAAATTTTTATTTCTTCTTCTACTCATTAATTAAATTTATGTTATAATTATTCTTTATGAATATAATATACTTTTAAAATCGTACATCTCTTTAATTTGAACATCTAAATCGGGTATATCAAACTCCTTTAAATTTTCTTCATAAATTGTTGTCATCGATCTATCAACTGAAATAGGTACTTCAACAGGAGTAATATTGATATTTAAATTATAATGTTTGTTTATCATTGAGGATAATTCATATTTATCTACTTTATTGGAGTGTAAGTGTTTAATACCCACCCAGAATAAGTCTTTTTCTATGATAGTTTCAACAATCTTTCCAAATTGTAAACATGTTACACCATTCCAATAATGATTCAAATAACCATTGGTATTACCATCTTTATTACTTTTAACCCATTCTACTAACGATCTACCTTGATTAACTTCCTCACCAATAATAGAAGTTCTTACAACAGTACAATTAGAAGGTTCCCCTAATGCCTTACTCATTCCATAAACATCGGAAACATCATAAGGATCTTTTTCATTATAATCACCTTTATTACCAGTATAAACACAGTCTGTAGTGGGGTGTATTAGTTTAACTTTATATTGTTCACAAAGATTTGCTAATTCTCTAGGGAAAATTGAGTTTACTTTAATAGCATTTATATCACCCAGTTCATCAACTCTAGGTTTAATAGTTCCCATACAATTAACAACTATATCTCCTTTTGACATATTATCTTGTATAAATTTTTGTAAACTATTTGTAGAATCGGAAGCATTTACTTCATTTCTCCCAACACCAACAACATTATAACTTTTTTCTTTAAGGTATGTGTATACATATCGTCCTAACATACCCGTTTTACCAAATACAAATATTTTCATAATATTAATTTTTTATCTATAATCTTCATTCCATATATTCCACCTATCATATTCTTGTCTAATATCATCTCCTAAACTTTCTTCTAATGTTGTCGTTGAAAAGAACATTATTTTAGTGTTTTCTTCTAATGATTTAAATCCATTATAATTACCAGCAGGTATCCATAAAATTTTAGGTGTTTTACTACTTAAAACATATTTACTAATTTCTTCAGTTTTCATATCTACAACACCAATTAATGCACTACCACTACTTACGTAAACATATTTACCTTCTTTTTTGTGTCCGTGCCAGGCTCTTATAAAACCACTTCTATGATTTTCTACTTGATAAAATCTTTTCACACCATTAAAATTAAAATCGTTTACGAAAGTAACAGAACCTCTATCATCAACGGCAATTCCACCATTTAAAATTTTACAATTTTCTTTTCCCATTTTAATAAAACATATTTTCTTCTTTTTTATTTGTTAAATACGCACCATTATGATAAACTTTGTCTTCAGGATTATGAATACGACCTTCATCAAACATTTTTATCATTCTATTCACTTCAGACTCAACAGTAACAACTGGTTTGTATTTAAATGTACTAATAGCTTTTGAGTTATCCACCTTGTAATTTCTAGCATCTTGAAAAGATATTTCAGTATAATTAATTTTAGTATTAGGTATCATAGCAGCTACTCTTTCACCTAATTCACGAATAACAACATTTTCTTTAGAAATGACGTATATACCTTCGTATTCTTCTATACAGGCTTCAGTGACATATCCCGCAATATCTTTAACCGCAATAATTGGTCTCCATTGTTCTCCACCATTAATTGTTATTTCACCATATTTAACTGCTTTCATTGTTAAAACATTAACTACTAGATCCATTCTGAGTCTAGAATATGTATCACCTAACCCAAATACAGTACCGAGTCTAAAAATTGTACCACCTTTTTCTAAAATATATTCTTCAGCTTTAAGTTTAGTTGTCGCATATGATGATAATGGATTAGTTTCACTTTTTTCTGTTAACAAACCATTTTGTGCACCATATACCGAACAAGTTGACATAAATATTAAGTGTTTATTGGGTGAAACAACTTCACAAAAATCTTTAATAGATTTATAATTAATTTCTTCTGTAAGTGTATGGTTAACACTACATGCAGGGTCACCAACCAAAGCAGCCATTAATACAATTACATCAAAGTCTTTAGATACTTCGTATAATTTTTCTGTGTCTCTAATATCACCATTTATAAAAGGTATATTCTTTAAGAATCTATTTTCATATAATAGATTATCGTAGACAGTAACATCCATCCCTGCCTCAATTAAATAGTCACAAGTTAAACCACCAATGTAACCTGAACCACCAACTAATAAAACATTTTTTCTTTTCATATATTATTTTTTTGTCCAAACACAGAACCAACATCCTGTATCCATATTATTAGCAATTAATTCTGGATTTGCATGAAACATATCATCTAAAATAATTTCATCAAAACCTAACTTAATTATATCTTCTTCATACCAAGAACTTCTATGTGTTTGATAATCATGTGCCTCAAAACCTGAATGATCCTCTGTTTGTGGGAATTCTCCAGCAGGTACCATTAGGATAATTTTTTTAAAGTCTTTTTTAAGGTCATTAAAAAATTTAAATGCCACATCTTTATCAAAATGTTCTAATACATCAATAATCATTGCAGTATCTTTTTCATAATTTTTTAACAATTCTTTATAGTCTAATACACTACCATGTATTTTTATACAATCTTGTAAAACAGGTACACCAAAATGGTCAACATCAGACTTAATATAGGGTTCCCATATTTCAATACCTATTTTTGTCTGTACTGTGGGTGAAACATGTTTAAGTTTTTCAAAAAACATCGCACCTAACTCAACAACTGTAATTGATCCGTTTGTCTTTTCTCTTATCCATTGTTGTAAATTTACCCTTTTTATAATTTTACCCATAATTCTATAATTTATATATTAATTATATTAATAATTAATTAAAATGTAAATACTTTTTATAAAGATTTAATTAAATTAATCCATTTTTTTTTACATGTTTCTATGTCTAATCCCATTTCTAAGAAGAATTTTCTCGGTGAAAACTCTGAAAGATTATCCTTAACGTAATTGATTTCTCTTACGAAATCATCAGAGTTAAATGACATAGTATTTCTACCCCATTCTCCATTTTCAAGGTCATAATAGATCCCGACATTTGACGTGACAATTGGAAGGTTACATGCGGCGGCTTCTACGCCTGATAAATGGAGTGTTTCTACTCTCGATGTACAGACTAACATTTCACAAGAATTAATAACTCTTATTAGTTTTTCATGATCAATTCTATTAAAAACTTTTACTCTTTTATTACTATTCTTATAATTGTCTTTCATCACTAAACAAAAATTATAATCTGTTTTATTAATAATTTCCTCCATTATGTCAAACCCTTTAGGTGTTGTATTATTAGCACCAATAAATAAAATTGAGTTTGGTAATATTCCTAGTTCTTCCGAAAAGTTTTCATCAACTGGGTGGAACTTCTTAAAGTCTACACCTAGTGGAATCATAACTTCCATTGTCTTTATCTTACCCTTATAGTGTGATTGTGTGTATGGTGAATTGTAAACAACCACATCTGATTTGTTACACACATCTATTTGTATTGGATTATTTGGTGCGATGTCTTGAAGTAGACTTACAGTCTTAGTTTGGATGTTCATCGATCTGAAATACGTGGCATTTCTAATGATGTAATCTGGTACACCTTTTCTCGTTTCATTCTCAATATAATTAGGTAGAACACCGAATGGGGTATGTCCATTACATTTATCCTGTAACTCTGGAAACCAATCTAGTAGGTCGTGCCAGAAGGTCTTTGTGCCTGGAATACAAGTCAATCTATCATTTACCAACCAACCTTTTTTCATCCTATAAATTTAATATCGTTAATTCAACAACACCATTTATTTTATCCTTACACAATTTTAATAAATCGGAAGCTTCCATCTTATAGTTATTGTATTGTAGATTATGAAACTCACCTATCATATTCTCTATATTAACTTTATTGAATAATAAATCACTTGTGGTTAATATATCATATTCACTACCCTCACAATCTATCTTCATCAAATGAATATCATCTATATTTTCATCAGTTAGAATAGTGTCCATACTAAAAGTGGGGACCTCAAATTCTTCTATCTTAGCATAACCATAAACGTTTCTATGTTTATGATTATAAAATTCATCTAATTTATCGCCAGAGTCATCCATTATGCTTAACCCACTGCAATTAGGGTGTGACACAATTTTTAATGTCTCACTAGAGTGGATGGCCCTGTTATAATATTTAACATTGGTTAGATTATTTTCCTTCACGTTTCTCTCTAACCATTTAAAAACATGCGGGTTTGGTTCAAATGAGTATATGGTTGATTCTGGATTCTGTTTGGCTAGAATTATGGTTACCAAGCCGTGGTTAGCACCAATATCAATAATATTTTTCCCTTTTAGATTTTTGAATCTAGTCAGACCATATTCATCCCTATCAACTATCTCGATTATACAACCAATTCCAGACTTATCAATGTTATCATAATAATAATTAAATTCATTATCACCATATGTAATTATTTTTTTCGTTTCCATATCTATTTGTATATTTCAGTACCGTTAGTTTTTGTTATCCCACTTGCGTTATTCTTAGCTTCAACCGAACATAATTTACTCACCTCACCTCTTTGAAGTCTACCACTGACACTATTACTATGAACTCTATATTCAACTAGAGCATCATCAATATAACCAAATTTAGCATCATTCAAGGCACAATTAACTGAAAAGAAATAATCCTCACCAGCGTGTGGGTTAAAGGGACCAGCAGTTTCATATAATCTACGTGTAAACATGAAACTAGGTCCTAATAAAAAATTATCCTTTAAGTGCAATAAATTTCTATTTGGTGTCATCACCGTTACACCACCTAATTGTTTCCATCCACTATATGATATGGCATTACCAGCATTCAAATTATTAACATGTTTTTCAATAAAATCAGACGCAATCTTATTATCAGCCGAAATCCAAGTAATATAATCATAGGTAGATTTCTCAAGTGACATTTTAATTGCAGTATTAACGGCATTACCAGTGCCTAAATTAACATCACCTTGTATTATTTCAAAATCTAAACTTTTATTCAATTCATTTATCACACTCAAAGTATTATCTGTTGATTTATCATCATAACATACTAATGTGAAATTTTTATACGTTTGATTAATTGCCGTACTTATTGCATCTGTTACGGTGTCTTCCGCATTATAACATGGCATAATAACTAATACTCTATTTTCTTCCATTATATTAATTCTTTATATAACTCATAATACTTCCTTGAAACTTCAACATAATCGTAAAGTGTCTTGGCTCTATTTAATAAATAGGTAGATACCTCATTATAATATATTTTGTCGACTTTAAACCTCAACATTAAGTCACTATAATTCTCTATAATTCTTTCAGTAATGAACAATTCCTTTTTATCGCCCACTAATTCTTTATGTGCTTGACACCATGATCCACCACCTATATGTGTGATAATTGGTTTACCATTAATCATCGCCTCAGCAATTGTATTTCCAAATGTTTCACCCAATGAATTGGAGTGACATAATACATCAATAGTATTATAGAATTTAGAAACTACTTCCTCATCAGAAGTGGGGTCCATAAAAATAATATTATTTAACCCTAAATTTTCTGCATCAACTCTAGCTTTAGGATTAGGTGCAAAATATAGGAAACACGTATCTTCATTTTGAATTCTCTGATAAGACTGTAAATTTATTGGTGTGTAAATATTGGCATCTGGTCTAGCGATGCGACCATAAACAAATTTATCACCAATCCCTAATTCCTGTCTTAAGTCACCGTTAGTGACTTTTGTGAGAATTGGGTTTGGTATAACCTTAAAGGGTATAGAACATGGTTGTAACTTCCCCAAAAGACTATCAGAAGGGTATACTCTCATATCTGATTTAGTTTGATTGTATCCATGAAAATTAGTTTCTACTACTTTGAAGTTGAATGACGTTCTTTCGAAATTAGGTAGGAACCATCCATCATTTCCAGATCTATGCGTATTCAATATATCTAGTTCGTAATTATTCAATTCACTAACATCTTTAAACTCAATCATTGTAACGGGAAGTGTTTTATATTCTTCGAATCTAGATGGGTTTGTGAATGTCTCGTCTGTTCTAGGATGAGACCATTGATTATAGAATACGAAAATTTCTAATTCTTCATTGAGTTTTAAAAGTCCTTTAATTAGATTAAGCGCGCACTTATCTGCACCACCTACCCCAAATGAAACTATTTGTCCTATTCTCATTTTTTTCCCCATCTATCGTTTTTTTGATATTTATTTATTCTCGTTAAAGAGTATATTTTACTATTTGTTGTTGGTGGCATGTTATTTACAATTTCATGATTTACGTGAATTCCTAATGCCTCATCGATATATTTGAATTTTACATTAGACTCAATTAGTCTGTCCCTAAACTCATCATCATCAAATCCTGTACCACCTCTAAACCTTTCATCAAATCCAGAAAGTTCATAGAATCTATTTCTAGTTATCGCAGTAAAGAAGTTAAGTCCACTTGATCTATGTATACTATGCGTATACCAAGATCCGTAATTATTATTAAATGGATAACCATTCTCACCTAAATTCTGATAAAATTTATATTTTACATTGTCAATAATATTTAATACATCTATAAACTCCGACTTACTAATAGATTCAATTATATTCTTATCTGTTAGACAGAATACAGAAAATAACAAATAGGTATCATCGTCTATATACTCAAAGTTATTTGTCACATCAAATATATTATTGGTGTGAAAGGTTTCTGGTGAAGATAAAATAATAATATCACCGATAGATTCACGAACACCCACATTATATGGGTAACAAGGATTTATCCCATTTTTATTTTCTAATCTAATTAATTTTATTTTTAAGTTAAAATCTAAATCGTTTTCTATTCTGTGTTCATTAGACGAAGCATCATCAACAATAACAACTTCTAAATCCTTATCAGAATAAAAGTGCTCAAAAGAATTAAGAGTTTGCATTAATAATTCTTTTCTATTATAATATGGTAATATAATTGATACCATTAACTATCTTTTTCACCTTCTTGTATGTGATAAACTAAAGAATTAAATACTGTTATGTGTTTCATACCATATTTTTTATTTAAGATATCGTCAAAATAATATGCGTCTCCACTTTTTACAAAAATACCCCCATTATTAATAGTACCAATACCGTTGTGATATACATTACCTTCTGGATATTTACCACTTTCAATAAATCTTTTAGTTTCAAAAACACAAGGCATAAAAAGACCACCATTGTGGATTTCATCTACCATAAATTCTTTAACAATATTATCCCATAATTCATAATTAATTTCATTTGGGTTTCTACCACAGTTTCTACTAACACCATGAAGTCCACTTCTCATTTTACCACTTTCGAATAATCTAGATGTTGGTATATTAATTCCGTTATGATATTTCAATAAATTATTTAACCAATTATGACTAAAAACCATATCAGAATTAACAAAACATATATTGTCAGATTTACTAGTTTCACCAGCAAAATTCCAACAACGATATACTCTATTTAAATAATAGTCATTAGGTTTAGAATCATTATATATGGTATAAGGAATGTCAATATTTTTAAGTTTCTCTAAAACCTCTGGTGTTGCGTCATTAGCTACAATTCTATATGTGACATCCCAACCATCAACATTACTTTTACCACTTTTAAATTCATTATAAATCAAATCTAAATAATCAGTAGATTTAAAAATTAATGTTATTACTTCTACATTTTTTTTTATCATTTTATTTTGAATTATATATTTCCCTTATTAATTTTTTTTCTTTAGGGTTAGTATCATCTGTAATATTAAACCACTCAGGTAAAAATTCTTTTTCTATTTCTAAAACATTTAATGTCTGTTCATTTAAAAGTCTTTCTAGTGCCCAACCACTTTGTCCGTTAGATTTATAAACATCATATTTTGTCATTATTTGATAGTCAGTTGCGAAACCTCTATGAATTACACAATAAGGTGTTGCTCTAACATTGGACATACCTTGTGGGTATTGCCTTAGATGTAAACCATTTCTATGTTCAAATTTTAAATTACCATTGTTTCTCCAAAGAGGGAACCAACCACCATTTAGTGAATGATATTGATCATCAATCCTGTAATGTATATCACTTCTCCAAAGATTATAGTGATCAAATGTATATGCATCTATATTATGTTTAGTACCTAATTCACACATTTCTTTCAGTTTTTCACCATTATTTTTTAGTAATCTACCGTCTAATAACAAATCACCGTCTAACCAAAGAATCCAATCAGTATCAGGATGTTCTTTTAATAGTTTAGTTAATAATTCTTGTTTACATACTAATTCTTCTTTAAATCTATTGGTTGGTGATTCAATAACTACTGTATTTTTAAATTTTTTATAATAATCTTTACTACCGTCAGTAGAATTTTGATCGAATATGTAAATATAGTCACACACAGACATTTGTTTGAACCAATTTTCTAAATTACCTTTTTCTTTTTCATTTCTTAATTGAGTAAAACCTACTATTTTCATTTTATATTAACTTTATATGTTTTTTCGTTATTAGTAACTTCATTAAATAATTTTTGATTTTTATGAAATTTTTCCCAGAAAGATGGAGTATGTCTAAAACTATTACCCGTTGTATGCCATTGGTGTAAAACCATAGGTGAATCTATAATTTCTATCTCTAGTCCTAATCTTTTAATTCTAACAATTAACTCATCATCGTCAAATGCAATTCCATCAGAATATCTTTCATCAAAACCGTTTAGTTCATCTAATAAATTTTCTCTAGTTATTGCAGAACAAAAATGGTAACCTTTAGGTCTTATTTTAGAGTGGTTATACCATCCATTGTCTCCTTCTACTTTATATGGTTCCATAACTATAGGTGTAATAGTTTTCATTATGTTACCACTTTTAAGAGTAATATTATTTAACAAATTACTTTTTTGTTGGTTTAAAGAATAAGTTGCGAAACTTAAGTAATTATTATCTCCTAAATTATAATCGACATATTTAATAATGTCCCCAACATGTAAACATTCAGGATTTTGTATTATTATCACATCTCCTTTCGCATTATTAAATCCTATATTATATGGTACACAAGGATTAGTATACCATTTATTTTCTTTATTAATGTTTATTACTTTAATTGGGAAATTAAAGTCTTTTGGTATATCATCAATACTGTGATTTTCATCACTTCCATCATTAACAATGATTATTTCCGTAGATTCAATTTTTTCAGAAAACTGAATACTTTTTAAAGTTTTAATTAGTTGTGGTTTTCTATTATGATATGACATTACTATTGAAAATTCCACCATTATAACCTATTTTTTAAAATTTCTATCACCATATCCGATGTTTTACCTTCACCTAACCATTTAGTATCTCTCTTATGACAGTTTAAATATAACCACGCTTCAATAATATCCCACCTATTATTTTCTACATCAAACATAATAGAACAATTATTTTCTACAGATTCTGGTCTTTCAGTATAATCTCTAGGAACAATGACAGGAGTACCCAATAAAGATGGTTCCTCTTGTGCAGTACCAGAATCGGATATAATGAACTTTGAATGGTAAACTTCTTCAGTATATTTTTTAAAAGACATTAAATCTACTACCTCTATAACACCCAAATCAATATTAAATTCTTTAATTTTGTCCATTGTTCTTTTAAATGACAACATTTTAATCGGTATATCATGAGATTTACTTAATCTATTACCTAAATCTATAATATTTTTTAATCTATTTTTGTATTTGAAATTTTCAGGTCTATGTATGTCTAATAATATTTTATCCTTTTTTTTCTTTGTATTGAAGGATAATTTTTTTACTACTTCAACTATAGTATTACCAACAACAAAAATATTATCTTCTGGTATACCTTCTAACATTGCTTTATTTTTATAATTTTCATGATATACGAACAAAAAATCACTACAATGATCACATACAATTCTATTTATTTCTTCTAACATCCTTTTATCATAAGAACGCATACCCGCCTCAATGTGTCCAATTTTATAACCTTCTTTTTTAAGTGATACTGAAGAAACTACTGAATTTGAATCCCCCAAAAATAATATAATATCAGGATTAATTTTTTCTTCTCTTAAAAGTTCTATAAGTTTAACAGATAGTTCTGAAGTTTGGTGAAAATGTTCTTTACCAATACCCCCTACATTAAGATTGTAATCAGGATTTCTTATTTCTAATTCCTCAAAAAAAACTTCTGATAGAAGTCTGTCAAAATGTTGTCCTGTATGGATTAATATATGATTAAAATGAATGTCTAATTTTTTAAAAATTTCAGACATTCTAATAAAATCTGGACGTATACCTGTTACTGTAACAACTGTTTTCATATCACTCTATTATATTCCTCTATTATTTCAGAAACAATGTTTTCTGATTTATATTTATCAATATCTGAAGGAACTTCTTTTAAATCCTTACTTAAAATATTTCCTTGTTCGTCTATCTGATATATCCATCCAGATTTACCACATAACCAACCTTCAATTGTTGTTCTACCCATAAGAATACTCGCAGTTTCCTCACACTCTTTTACATAACGCTCAACATTCCAAGTAGATTCATAGTATTTTACATTATCGTTAGTTAATAAATCATCTAAATAATCTGATTTATTTGTACCAACTAACCAAAGTTGTTTACCATTTTCTTTTGTATACTCTACTAAATCGTATATTGTATTTTTCCTAAGATAATCTATTGTACCGACAAACAGAACGAATGGTTTGGTTTTTACATTATCATATTTTTTAAATCTTTCACCATCTATGGGGTTATAAATCACACTTATCTTATCTTCAGATATATCCCATCCATTTTTAACAAAGTCTTTAATGCTTTCTCTAATAGTTATATATTTTTTTACTTTATCATCTACAACAGGTTCCTCTAAATTAGGAATAACTTCAGAATGTATTGTATTAACAAAAGTAAAATTAGGATACGCCTTTAATAAATGTTCTCCTATAGGTTTATGATTTATATGTATTATATCATATTTAACTTCACTTATTTTATAAAGTTTATCTTTTTCAGATAGTTTTGGGCCATTTGTTGTGTTCATAACCCATTTACCATCACCTAATTTAAATCCTGGTGGTTCCTTAATAGAATAACAATTCACTCCGAATTTTTTTATTCTTTGTTCCATCTTAGGTCCAATATTAGAAACGATATCTACTTCACAATTTTGTTTTGTTAGTTCTTTAGCTAATTCATAAACATGTAATTCAGAACCTGTATAATCATTAAATAATAAACAACCAATTAAAACTTTCATTTTATTATTTTTACCAAAATACTTTTTTGATTTTACTGGTAGAATATCTTTAAATTTTTCTGAAAATTCTTTTCTATTATTTTCCCACTGTTCATTGGTTTGACCAATAGATAAATGTGTCACATCAATATCTGAAGTAACTCCTACTTTTACATCTTCTAAGTAATTTCTAAAACAAAAATCAACTTCATAAAAATGAAAACCATTAACTTTTTCATCGAAATTAACTTTTATTCTATTTTTATGGACACCAAAAAATAACCCATCAACTATGACAACATTATCTAAAAAATTAGACTTTTTTTGAGAATACTTAGACAACCATCTTTTACCATTGTGTTTGTGATAGACTTGTCCATACATATGTAGTGGGTTTTCCCACCACATACCAGATTTAGGTATTTCTCTAGACCCTGCAAGACCTATGATACCATATTCTTCATTTTTAGTAAATGACTTTAATAATTTCTTACCCCAGTTCTTTGTTTCAAAAATAATGTCATCATGACAAAAAACTACAATATCATTTGTACTTTCTTTTAAAGCTTTATTATAGAGTTCTGTAAGAGAATATTCACCGTTATTTATATACTGAATAACCTCTAGTCCTTTATGTATACCAGAGGTTTTTTCAATATGTTCTTTATGTTTTTGATTATCTTCTCTTGTTGAGAATACTACACTAATCATTATTTATTTTGTTAAATTCTTCTTTTGTTAGTTCATAATCTAATACAAATTCTTTTGTAACATAATCACCCCTACTATTCACATATACGTTATAGTATTTGTTATCGACAACAATATTACATCCAGATTTAGATTTTAGACACATTTCAAAAAACACATCTTCTAAACTTTCAGATGGTATTTTTCTAATCCTTTTCATTATTTTAGACTATTAAAATATTCTCTTATTTCTTTTCCTAAATCTTGATCATTGGGAAACTCTTTAATTAAATCAATGATATATTGAGAATCAAAGTTAACTTTTCTATAATAATCATTAACCACCTTTCTTTTTGGTGGTGTATAAACTGTGTCTTTGACTTGTCTAATTTCGTTTAATGTTCTTTCCTTTGACATATTATATTATTTATTGTTTACCTGTTGAACCAAACCCACCTTCACCTCTTTCGGTTTCAGATAGATTATTAACTTTAACTAATTTACTTATACCTTGTCCTACAACATTCATAATCACTCCTTGTGCGATTCTTTCACCTGGTTGTATCGTATAATCTTCATTACTTAAATTTACCGCTATTACACCAACTTCACCTCTATATCCCTCATCTACAGTTCCTGGTGTGTTTAAAACAGAAATACCATACTTTAACGCCATACCACTTCTTGGTCTAACTTGTAATTCAGTATTTGATGGTAATTCAAATCTTAATCCTGTAGGTACCAATTTTCTTTCCAATGGTTTAAGAGTAATTGGTTCAGAGATATACGCTCTTAAATCAAAACCACTATCACCTATCTTTGCGTACTCAGGATCTGGATTATTTGAGTTATTAGTGAAGGAAGTTTCAATTTTAAAATCACCAACATTAATATTTGAGACATCAAAATCGTCATTTGAGTTAAAAGATTCTAATTGTTCCATAATATTTTTTAACTCATTTAGTTCGTTCATCTGTTGTTCTAAATTATCCATTTTATTTTTTTTCTCCTTGTGTTAAAGTTGTGTGTGTTCCATCACAATATCCGTTTGGGTCTGATGTTTGCCCACATCCACATTT